>SDBS01003167.1_pt1 | contig 16115 bp, 15 predicted proteins | sample 2277091 | NCBI WGS metagenome assembly SDBS01 (sample SAMN10404972, study PRJNA504765) | marine sediment metagenome | isolation source: marine sediment core GS10_PC15, 163 cmbsf | place: Arctic Ocean: Southern Knipovich Ridge | collected 2010 | reverse complement strand
TTGGTCCGGTATGTAAAATCCTGTAACGATTTATTCATCGTGAACCAGGACAATAGTCATGTATGGCCTTCCCTAAAAATCAACCCGTGCGAGATTGTACACTAGGCAAATAATCGTCCGTTTATTTGATCTGACAGTTACTTAAAAAAACGGACGTTTATTTAATCAGGTTGAGAAAAAGATGTAAAGTGCACCTGTTTTGGGAACAGGGGGTCGCAGGTTCGAATCCTGCCATCCCGACACTTATAGCCAGTTAGTTACGGAGAAATTTGTAATTAGCTGACTTTTTATTTGCAAACGATTTGCACAACAAGGTGGATTTAAATCGACTTTTAAGCCTATGTTCAAGTTTAAAATATACCTCATGAATGTAGGATACGATTCATCTTACCCAAGTTGAGTTGGTACTTAAAGCTCACTCTTTGCAGAGCGGAAAGATTTATCGTTCAGAGATGGCCGGGTTGTTCGGGTGCCGAAAGTTTGATAAGGCTATGGAGAATGGGTACTGAGATCAATATATTAGCCCAGCTACTGAGCCGGGATTATCTATTCTCATCAAGTAATTTCTTTGCCTCCTTCAAATCAATCTTAGCATGGTGTCCATGTTTTTCGAGGAGATGCAATAGATTTGATCCGTTTAAGAGAGTTAGTGGTTTATCTTTAGCAAAATCATAAGCATCCGGACCATAATCAGCTGTAGTAACTAATATACCCTTGGTGGCTCCTTCATTTACCACTGTGCCATAAAGATCTCTAACAGCAGAAACTCCGACTGTATTTGTATATCGTTTGGCTTGAATTACAATTTTCCCACCACGGATTGGATCAGGATCAAAGGCTATTGCATCAACTCCACCATCTCTACTAGCCTGGGTTACTTTTACCTCACCTCCGCCAGTTACAAATTCCTTTTCAAAAATTTCTCTTACTAAATGTTCAAAATCTTCCCAATCCATTGCAGCAACATTTGTTGCTTCATCAAGACTATCAGCAACATCATAACCCTCAATAATTCTTTTATCTGTCTTGCTAATTTGCAAAATTGGTTTGATTGGGGTCAATGTAGTTAGCTTGGTACTTGCAACACCCTTTAAACTTTTAAAACAGGCCTTGGGATCAACATTTGCAAGTTCAATCTCCAAAAATTCATCCCTTTTAACTTGGATGCTAAGGATACACTTATTTTCTGATTTGCCGGTTGCTTTATTAACACTGTCCACCCATCCATTAAACGAGATTGCACTAATTGCATCAGCTGAATCAGCCTCGAGAAGTTCATGTAAGGTTCTTAAGGTGATCTGATAGATTGCGCTATCATACATCTTATTAACTTGAGAATCTGAAATATACATTTCCCTAAGCTCTTTTTTAGATGCAATGTATTTTACCTCTTTAATAGTTGGTAGACTTTCAATAGGAGGTAAATCATACTCAACAATTAGTATTTGATTTTCTGGATTATATTCAATCTCAAAATTCTTAGGAAAAGTTTCAGGATACTCAGAATTATTTAATACTAGCTCACAGTATTCAGTTACAGCAGCAGCATCCTTTAGGTGATACTTCTCTTTTAATTCATCGATTTTTTTATTGTAACTCTCTTGTTCACGGTAAAATGCTTGCTTCCTATCTTCCCAAGTATTTACTGCATTCTTCCAATTATTTAGGGCTTCTTCATTTTGTTGATCAATCTCAGCATTTTTATTCTTAATCTCATACTTTTTGACATCCCAGTCTTCAAGTGATTTTTCAAAAAATCTTAAACACTCACTTACTTTTTTATCCTTTCTTGATTTAAAAAGTCTATCTATTATAGTGATTTTTGGTGCAAATTCAGGTGAATTTTTATCAGGCTTAATTGGAACCTCAATATGCTTAACCTTCTTAGGTTGGATAGGCAAAGGCTCTTGGTATTCGTAATCTTTCTTAAGACTTTCCCAATCTACTGTATCATCAATTGAAAGAGTATGAGTCAAAATGTTTTCTATTCTAGCGAGATTACTTTCAGCGTCCTTTGTCCTTTCCTCTGCCTCATCAATATTTGCCTCTCTTTCTTCCAATATGATTCTCTTTGCTTCGAGAGCATTCCATTTCTCCTCCCATTTTGTAGCTTGTAATTCAGCTTTATTTTGTAAAATATCAAGTTCCGGTGCCGAGATTAATTTATGTTCTTTTAAACCTTTATGAAACATCTCGACAGAATACTTTAAAATTCTACTGCCAGCAACATTATAATGCGCCTGAGCTTGACCAACTTGGATTAATTCAGAAGTCATTATTTGAATTAGTTTGTGGAATTTAGTCAAATAAAGTTACGGAAAAAAAGGTCATAATCATTCAAATAGTCTGGTCAATTTATCGTTAAATCTCCGTACACTGGCAGTTAATTGATTCAGATGCCAGGAGTTGAGAATCACACGGCTACCGGGAGTAGTACCAATTGACAAAGCCACACCTATTCAATTAATTTTAATTATGCTACAAGGTCTGAATTGTGTTCCGGAAGTTGATTAAATACCTCTTCACAGCATTTTAGGGGAATCCGTTCCCTTCATTGGTTAATGACATTTGGAGACTTTCCGGATAAGGATTATTGTTCTCTGTGAATCGTGACTTTTTCATAATAATTGGAAAATTAAAATTAAAGATTATTCTCTAACTTTAATTGGCCGATGATCCGGGAAGCTAACAGATACTCGTCAAATAAAATCGTCCGATTATTTGTTTATGGTCCATTACCTCAAATAAACCACTGATAGCAAGTAATGAAAAAGCGTTGTACGATGGTTTTTTGCTTGTATGTTTTCAATCTATATGGTGATTACTTCTAATTCCTCCATATAACAGAGTATTTCTGTTATAGCACGATTTTCACCCTTATTTTGGCCGTTTTTAGCTCTTTTTCTGGTGTCGAAGCTCTGTATAACAGACTATTTCTGTTATAGAGCGTTTTTAACCCCTATTTCTGCCCATTTTCGGACGTTTTGGGGCTTTTTTAGTCTTTTTTTAAGCACTGATGCTCTGTATAACAGACTATTTCTGTTTTAGAGGATAAGGTATGTATTTTCCGTCTAACTTTTTAGCCTGAATCCCTTCATTACTTAGTTAGCGGAGTAACTTTGTATATATATTTAGATATAATACACAAATACCCTATAGTGAGAGATCTATTATTACTATAAATAATACTTTGAACAGGGCTGGTTTGATGCATATAGTTTAAATAAAATCAATGGCTCTATGTATAAAATTATTTAGAGGTTTGGCAAAGAATAAACCAGATAACAGTATAACAGGGAGCAATGTTGTTTACAAACTTAGTAAGGTCAGGCAAGTAGTAATGTTATTATTATTAATCCAACAGAATAAAATTATTATGTCAATAAAAAGTACTGAATATCCAAACAGTGGTGTAAGGCTTGATCCACGGGTCATAACCAGTGCAAGAATGCCCGAATCATTATGTATCCTTAAAGGGGAAATCAAATACATTTTCAAGGATTTGGTGAAGGATGAATATTGTTCCCCAATTGAAATATTTCACAATAAAGAAAATATTTATCTCCTGGAACCATTTAACGTAACAGGTAATAAACTGGAATCCTCTCTTAGATTTGAAACAAATAATTATCTGTTTGAGTTTTTCAGAACCTCAAGATTTAATTATAAGGTATATGCCCTGGAACTATAATTAAACAAACGGACGTTTTTGGAATCAATTATTATTAAAAGACTTCGATTCTAGCTGGTACCATACCCCTTGATTGCAAGTCTCTGTAGATCAGCGTTCTTTATGGGGTTGACGATTTCGTTGACATTTTTGAGAAATGGAATGCAGATGACTGGTAATTTGGGTATTGCGACTGAAATGATTGATGATCCTGCAACATTAAACTGGACAATGGGTTGAGCAACTAATTGTTGATTTGTATTTTTCTCTGTAAAATCCTTCATTGACATTTTCAATGTTGTATGGATCAACTTCTACTCTCACTCACTACAACTCGCTCCTTCAGAGTTCAAACAGTAGTACTCGTTCGAAGAAAATAATAACGATGGCCCTTTGGAATGATTATTGGACATATCGGAGTTGAAGTCTATATTTGAATTATGATACCCGCTCGACATACGTATAAAATGTACATTTTATTATTCCTTTTGCTGATCAACGACTTTGATATTCATTCCCAAGAAAGCTGGAACGGATATTGGTTCCCGGTAAAAGATACCTTACGAATATTCCTGATATACGCCGAACTGGTAAATGATCCAGATGATCCTGGCAATATAAAAGGATGGGGGGCTGGTACTGTTCCTCCAGATCCAGGATACCTTTTTGATCATCAGTTATTGCCCGACGAGGAGCCACAAGGTTTCATAACAAAATACTATTACCAGGCCTCCTTTGGTAAGTACATAGTTCTTGCTGACTACTATCCCGAAATTGTCTCCATTGATTACAGCAAGGTAAGAGGCCGTGGATTTGACCAAGTCATGAATATAGTAGCAAATAATGATGAGGAGGATATAATCACTGAGCATGGTTATTCCGTCATTAATGGAGATTTTGATTTCATAAGCACCAGCAGCATGGGTAGACCCAAAAAGACAGAACCGGATTCTTTGATAGATCTTATAATGGTTATATGGAGAGTAAATTCAAAGATTACAAAAGATCTTTCAGCCGGTTTTTGTTTCCCAGGAAAAAAAATGTTTGTGGTGAAGACTATGAAGGGAATGAACTCCTATAGCAACTTTGTAAACAAGGATTATACCCATCATTCCATTATCCGTCATGAGTTTTCACATCTGCTATTGGGTGGAAACAACTTTCATACTGGAGGTGCCGGCGCCGGTATAAAAACCTTTATGTCCGATGTGGGTGGATATGCCATGTTAAGCAGTAGTCTCAGATCTTCCCCCGTCTATTGTTCTTATGATCGAAGAAGGCTGGGATGGAAACATCCGGACCATAAGTTTCAGATCTCAGCCCGCGATCCACAAACGGGGACAGAAATTGATGCAGACCTCTCATATCAACAGGAGTTTAGCCATGGTTCCAATGAATTCATTTTAAGTGATTTCGTGCAGACCGGAGATGCTATCCGAATTGAATTGCCATATTTGAATATCTATTCGGAGCAGATTAATAAGCAATGGCTCTGGCTTGAGAACCATCAGAAGGTAAATGGAAATATTGATCATGAAAAGAATACTCGAAAGGGACTCTATGCTTATATCCAGGTAGGAAAGGAAACACTTAGTGGTTCAGATACATTTGGAGGTAACTGCAATTATACCTGGCCAGTATCTGCCTTTGGGAATCATGATTTCCAGGTAAATGAAGAAACCCGGGATTACATCGTAAATGATAATATTAGCAATCCTTTCACAGGTTATAATAATCTTATTCTTGGGGCTTACGACCTCAAGGATCAGGATGAATTGATTTACCGCAATGAAGTCTTTCTGGCAAAAAACATCAAGATCAACGGAAAATATCCCGACTCATCTAATTTTTACTTTCAGACCTATCCACTATTCGGCACTTCTATGGACGCTTTTCAACCAGGTGATAAGATAGGGATTGAAAGAAATCCAGCTGCTGTTCCCGTGTTAACTTATCGAACTTCATCGAGTCCACACACCCGTCCAAGGCTTCCTGTCTTGTCTGACAACAGGATGATTCATCTTAATGTCATATCAGTGGAATTCCTTGAACAATTGCCAAATGGGAGTATTAAACTAAGAATTAGGTGGGATGATAATCATATTGGGAGAAATGTACGCTGGTGCGGAAATATTCATCTGCACGAGAATTTATTACTGGAAAAAGGGAATAAAATCCGTCTTGACCATGGTCTCACCCCTCAGAGACCTATGGATCCTCTAAGGATAAAAGGAGAAAATGTATTTACCGATCCAAGCTCAATTACAATTAATTACGGTGCAAACATCGTAATGAGGAAAAGATCAAGTATGGTGCTCGACAATAGAAGCAGTCTAATACTTAAACCGGGTAGCCAGATCTCACTTGAGCGAGGTTCGAAGATTATTGTTGGAGATTCTTGCAGCCTTTTAATACATACTGAGGCTGAGATCACCGGGAATGGAAAGATTATACTCCACAGGGGTGCATCAACCTATATGAAGGAAGAGTCTGTTGAGGTTAGGGTTAAATCCTTACGGAAATAGATGAAAGTAAATCCCTCATGCGTTGGGTCTAGAACTGAGCAGCCAATCCAGATCAGGCTTTTCAAAATATTGAATTACAAAATCATCCACATATGCCGAGTCCGTACCCGGATAATACAGGTATACCTTCAAAGGCATATTCTGGATTTCTTCAGGCACGAAGAAATCAATTTGTATGTTCCGCCATCCAAGGGAGTCTTCTGTTTCTATTGTCCTTCTGCTGTAATAGAATTGGTTCGGATCCTCAGTGGAAGCTATTATCCTACATTGATCCATCGGATCGTATACCCATGTGCTGATTCGGAAACTCTCTCCTGCATTAATTTTTTCAAAGGTTGAGGTTAGTGAAAATGCTTGGGCAGGCGTTAGTTTGGAGGAATACCTGCCTTTAAATGCCATTTCATCACTTTGCGAATTGCCGAAGTCCAGAAACACCGAATCGTTGGAGGTATTAAAATATCTTTCATCAGCTGAAAGGCTCTCCATATCGCATGATAAATCCAGCTTCATTTTTCTTCTGTTGCAGTTGAAATTCTTTTCCTCAGATAGCAGATCAAAGACTAGAATATCATCATACCAGCCAACTAGTGAATGAGTAAAATCCATTAAAAATTGTTTCTGATAAATCTCCTCAAATCCCAAAATAAATAAATATTGGGCCCCCTTACTGATAGATTCCTGGATCCCTGCGCTATCATGGTTAAAATAGATAGGTTCATCCCTTCCAAACTTGGCATCAACATAAGCAGTCCACCCATTCATATCTACCAGATACAGAGCTAACTGGCTTGTTCCAGGAAGACAGATTACCGTATCCTGCGGATGAATTCCATATCCAGGTAACTTGTCTTTAATCTCCCGGAAAGCAAGATATTCCGAGTTTTCGTTCATCCAACCGGTATACCTTTTATTATTTTCGTGGCGGGCATAGATAATGTTCATCAGAAGAAAGACAGCAAAAATCCCTTTCATATAATAGCTCCTAAAAATCCTCGGAAATCTGTTTAATAATCCATCGACAGAAGCCGCTAGGATCATTATCACCAGGATATAAAGATTAATCGCATAGTAATCATGATCCCTGAATGTCCAGAACTGAAGCAGAACAAACAAGATCACCACCGGAAGGAGCAAGATTGTAAGAGCTAAAATCAGAGGATTAATATACCTGTTGTTGAGGGGGATGGATAATCCTAACAGACCGATAAGCAGGAGCGTGTAGCTGTTAAAATAGGAAGGCAACCATAACTTTTTAATACCTTCGAGAATACCTCGAATACCTTCCAGGTCATAATTCCATATTGGGAAGATGGTGGTTGAAAAATGCGTTGAATTATGCAGTGTGTTGTAATACATGGCATAAACGACCCAACCGGATACAATAATTAATAGTAAGATAAATGGCAAAAACTGATTTATTCTTCCATTAAATGTCTGCAACCGGTTTTTGTTCCCTGGAATGATTCCAATCCATTCAATTATGAAATATCCCAAAATGGAGAATACCATAAACAACCCTGTTATCTTAAAGCTTCCGGCTAACAGATAAAATAATGCAGAATAGTATAGGGAGGAAACTATTTTGTTTTCATAAAAGCAATAGAAATGATAAAATCCAATTATTCCCAGTGCCATTGCCGAGGCATTGGTTAGATAGTTATTTGCATAATAAACAAGTAGTGGAGAGGTGAATAACAGGATTGCAAGTCCGGATGCCCAGAAGGGATCCTTTAAAATTTTGCATAAAAGCCTGAACAGGTAAAACAATCCTGCTAAGAAGATGATAAGATTTATCAGTCTGATCAGAAACTCATTAACCCCGAACAATTTATATAACAAAGCAACTGTATAATAAAACAGAGGTATCTCACTAGCAGCACAATATCCGCTCGTTCCATCATCGGAGGCAAGAAGGTGGATTTGTGGATGAAAAAACTTCATCCCATTCTTATAATAGTTCTGGGATAGGGAGGCACAGTCAGCTTGCCTCCATGCATGAACAGACTGTGGGGGATAAAAAAGTGTTTTGTGATATTGATAATAGATTGAAAGAATAAATAGGATGGTGAAGAATAGGATACTCTTAATTCTTAGATTTGGATGTTTGAATAATTTAGGATACAGAGATACCAACTTAGATTTCATATCCATACACAGTGTAGATTAACCTTTCGTGCAAAAGTAAGACTCAATTACAAAGTTAAAAGATTATCCTTTTAAAGACATATAAAAAGGCTCTGATCTAAATATAATTGGACAAGATTTGGTTTCAAAGATGAAAAGGTTACATGTCGCGCTCCACATCCCAGTTCAGTTTTAATCCATTCCTCCATTACCTTTGGGTGGGTGTCCCTGAAACGGTTGATGGTTTCCACTTCGCCTGAGATTGAATAAAGGATACTACGGAAAGAAAGGGAATTATTGAAAGTATTGACGAAAAAGGCGTATGGGGAATATCAATACTAATAATGTGCGATAACTAGATTTAAAAACGTCCGGTTTTTTACGTACCTATTTCAGGGGAGGATTCCGGCATATTACCTTTTAATTTTCGTAGACTAATTGTTTGGGGAAGTATTATTTTCAAATTCATTTATAAGGTGAGAGGAATAATTTGGACATCCATACCCAAGTATTTTATCCATTTATAAATGTTTATATGCGTTTAAAACCGGATAGGTCTTTCTAACTACCCGTATTTAAATGTTTAGAATCGTTTATAAACGTTTGTAAACAGATTTATCCGTTTATTATTGAGTTTGCTCGACAAATCACGAGACAAATTCCCATCTGCGAACATGATTCTACTAACATTCAAATAGTTGGAAAATTCGTGTGCGGTTACATTCAGACTGCCGATAGGTAAGCTTAGGTGCGTGCAAATAACTTACACAATTGAATTAACCATCCTGGATCTCTCGAATATCGATAAACTTAGAAATCCCTCCTCACGCTTTGAAGAAGTGATAATGATCTTCGTTTGATACGAAATTAGTTTAAATTACTTGTCCTATAACACTTATTATGTTAACCTATCCCGTTATCATATCTCGTTTTCACTATTTAAAAGAGCTGAATATTTAAAAAATCTACAAGAATCTTGACAATTGATGTGAAGTTTTATATCTTTGCTGTTATAAATTTGTGTTGTAACAGCCAAACATTATAATTATGACTCAGAATGCCTATACCATTAAACATGTTCTTAACAGAAATCTTAAATCCATAGATGATCCAAAGAATCCGAATATTAAGTTTTATCCAGTCTATGGTCAATTGATTTACAAAAGGAAAAATTATCTTTTTAAGAGCATAATTGAGAGTCGTTATACAGATCTTAAGTATCTAAGCATAGAGGATATGGAACTCCAGGATATGGAACTTGGTCTGTTAAGGAGGATAATAGATTTTGAAATTGAAAGGAATGGGGATAGATTCGATGTACCAGGTTTTGCAGATAAATATTCCAATTATAGGAAATCTGTAGTTGATGAAGCTGAGAGACTATTAATCGGAAATCTTGAGGAAATTGTATATTCACGAAAATCACGATATAGGGATATATTAAATTACCGATTTAGTCCCAGAAAATTTACCAGATTGCTTGAAGCAATAAAGGTCTTAATACCTGAGCTAGTAGAAGATAAAAAATTCAAAAAATGTGAAATAGCCGCTTCGTTCTGGACAGAATATAAGAAAGCATTTCCCAAGAAGAAAAAATACAACTTGATGTCTCCAATGGTGATAGATTGGATTATTGATGATCACAAACATATTATGACTAACATAATCAAATACAAGGAAATAGATGATCTGGAAATCCTGTATGAATATCTGGATGAGTTTGATTCGCTGATGAAAGCAGTTACTATAGGTGTTTAAAAATTTTTGCACCAGAAGCTGGTATAGAATTATTATATAACAACAATGATTAATTTTAATACGCAAAATACCTTTTATCTGATTCCACAAGCAGCTCTCGACGAGCTAATCAAGGCAATCCAGGACTTGAGGGAGTTACAAAAGGTAATCGAGAAAGGGGATCATTCCAGAGCCTTGGGTGATTATCTGCCCGAGGAAAAGGCCATGGAACTTCTGGGAAGAGGAAAGACATGGTTCTGGAATAAGCGTAAGACCGGCGAACTAATAGGGAAAAAGGCAGCAGGTCGCTGGTATTACAGTATAGACAATTTAAAAAATTACATTGAAGGTGGCCGATCTGTTTGAAAATCAAAAAAAATGCTTACACTGCCGTTGCATTTTACATGGACGGTCAGATAAGAAGTTTTGTAATCTGAAATGTAAGAATGCTTATAACAATGCACGCCATAGGAAGCGTAAAAATATATTCTCACATGATGATGATCAAATGCACAAAAACTGGGATGTTTTACATAAATATTTTGAAGATTCGAAGGGAGAGAGGTTTTTGAAAATTATACCACTGTATCGACAAGGATTCAATCCAAAATTCTATTGTGGTACGTTGATCGTTACCGAAACTGGAGAAACTGTTTATATAATTTATAATTACGCATTTACTCTAGATAAATCTGAACAAATAAAAATATTTTATAAAGATGGAGGATTTCATAATATTTGATCCAACGACGCACCAGGATTTTGCTGCAAATAAAATAGCTAAGTTAAATAGAAGAAATGCATTATTAACAGTGTGTTTATTGATAGCTGCAAGTGCTATGGTGTATCTTGCCTATCAGAATTATCAACTTCAGCACGAGATTGAATTAGATTAAGCGAACTGTTTCAGAACATGCTTTAACTCAATAGATCAGAGCTTTTGGATAGTTATTCAATAAACTTTTCCTGGAACTGCTCGACAATTCCCTTCATCTCCTCAGACAGCAGATCTAGGACCTTTGTTTTGATCTCTTCAGGCTCTCCACCATAAAAAGCTTCGGCTATCCCCCCGGTTATACAGGCTAAGGTGTCACTATCTCCTCCGAGTGAGATAGCTTTTCGAATGGCATCTTCAAAATTCTCTGATTCAATGAAAGCGATGATGGCCTCAGGTACTGTTCCCTGGCAGGATTCAGTAAATGTGTAAAATGGCCTGATTTCTTCCAGAGTCCGGTTCAGGTTATATTCAAACTCCCTGGATATAAATATTTTAATACTCTTCTGGCTTTCTCCGATTCTGGCCATGTATATTGCAGCTGCAACTGCCGCTGCGCCTTTTAATCCTTCGGGGTGATTGTGAGTGATCTCGGCACTTTTCCTGGCCTGTTCAATGGTTTCTTCTAAGGAATCAAAGGTCCATCCAACAGGACTCACCCGCATGGCCGATCCGTTTCCCCAGCTGTTATAGGGTTGTGGATTATCCAGGTACAGCCATTGTCTGAAATACCATCCATAGCCTCGATTAGGATATCTCCGTCCCCATTCCAGGATAGCCTCTTGATAGGATTTACCATTAAGAATAGCATCTGCAATGGCTATTGTAAGGACAGAATCATCTGTAAATGTTGTCTGAGATGAGAACAGTTGAAAATCTGTTGATTTGGTATTATTCCCTTCAAATACAGATCCGATGACGTCGCCTGTGATGGCACCCAACATGGTCAATAATTTTTATTGATAATTATTGTATATCAAGTTAGTAAATGATTCTTTTTCCAAACAAGTATTTAGATATTATGTGATATGCTGGACTAGCTATTATTGTTAATTTAAATGCATTGTTTTGTAAATTTAAATTAAAGTAGTGTATAATACTACCCAAAATCAGGACCACTGGTTAAGTTGAAAATTATGAATTAATTTTAACCAGTGAACATGAAAAAGACAAGAAGACATTTTTCAGCGGCTTTTAAAGCCAAAGTTGCTACAGAAGCGATCAAGGAACGTGATTCTTTAGCAGAGTTATCAAAACGGTTTGAGGTACATCCCAACATGATCAGCAAGTGGAAGCATGAATTCCAGGAGCGCTCACCTGAGTTATTTGAAAAGAAATCAAAAGATGCTGATTCAGAAGTAGATTTAGAGAAACTCTATGCCAAAATAGGACAGTTAGAAATGGAGAATGATTTCCTAAAAAAAATCTAAAGAAAATTGGACTGTGAGTCAACGTCGAGATCTTATTGATAACCAGCATGATTTAAGTGTTCGTAACCAATGCGAACTTTTATCTATCCACAGAAGTGGTTTGTACTACGCACCCAAAGGCGAAAAACCGGAGAACCTGGAGATTATGCGTATCATGGATGAGCATTATCTAAAACATCCCTCAGAAGGAGTGATCCGGATGCAGGATCTTCTGGTAGCCTTTGGGTTTGTAGTAAATCACAAGCGAGTCCGCAGGCTGCTTCGCCTGATGGGTTTGATGGCGATTTATCCAAAGAAGAATCTGAGCAAACTGGGTTTGAAGAAGTATATACATCCTTACCTGTTGAAGGGATTGAATATAAATCGTCCTAATTTTGCGTGGGCTATTGACATTACCTACATCCCAATGAAGAATGGGTTCTTGTATTTAACAGCCATAATTGACATATACAGCCGTTATATTGTTGGGTGGGGGATATCCAATACTCTTGATGCAGATGCTTCTTTATCTGTCCTGAAACAGGCTATCAAAGAGCAAGGGAAGCCAGAGATCATTAACTCTGACCAGGGTAGCCAGTTTACCTGTGAAGAATGGGTAAAATACTTGAATCTCGAGGATATTAAGATCAGTATGTATGGTAAAGGTAGAGCCATTGACAACATTTTTATTGAGAGGTTCTGGAGGTCTTTGAAGTATGATTATGTATATCTGAATCCTGCAAACGATGGTCTGGAGCTGTACCAGGGATTAAAGGAGTATATGAACTATTACAATCATGAATTACATCATCAGGGCATTGATCGAAGGATCCCGGCGGATCTTTACAAACATGCAGCATAGATATTAACAGGAAATGGATTTGTCAACAAAAGAAAAAAGTAAGCAAAAAAGAAAACGTGTTAATAACCAGAATAACTCTGCGAGTTATTTCCGGTTATGTAACACCGGTTTACATCATTATGAGAATAATAATAATCAATTAAGAAATGACCAAACGTGGTCCTAAGGATGGGTAGTACTTTCGTGCAGTCAATTTGCGCTGAAAAGAAAGAGTAAATAAGGTAAAAGGCATAAGTGAAGCTATAGCCCAGACTTGTAGATTAGGAGTGCAAGGATCAAGGTGGAGGGGTAAAAATGCATCAATAAAAATATAACCATAACCTATGTGTATTACCAAACACCTGGAAAAGTACCTCAAAGCGAACCTACTGACCGATTTTTCTCAGATCCAGGTTCAATTTGATAAAACTGCAGATTTCATATTGAAGAATTGCCTTATTGAAGTCGATGATACAGAATACCAGATCACCGAGATAGAATTTTATTATTACCGCGAATGGGTACATGAAGACCCGTTTGTTCACAAACATGAAAATCAGCTGGAAATGGGCGTATGGTATTTTCACAATGTTGGACAGGATTTTACCTTTGGAGATGGCACCAACTATGGTGGAATTTTGATCCGGGGTGTATTACCATTAGGATCTGAACCCGATCAAACTATAGATGGGCCGGTGAGATCTTACGAAAAGCTATTTAATGCAAGGCTGGAATTGAACAAGAAACATCAATTTGGCATTATCATTTCAGAGAAGCCTCTTATTTCTTCATCTGATAAAATTTTTAAATTCCCCAGGTCCGGCATGTATCCAAAAGGAAAGAAGAATCCTGGGAAATTTATTTTACTGCCTTATAGATACATGCTCTACCCATGGTACTCGAAAATTGAAAGGCACGTAATGTATTTGTATCTTAAATATTTTGATGATGATGAGGATACTACCAGTAAGTTATTGGTGGATAATTCAATGATAAATGATTATGAAAATGCATTCATGAAGGGATTAGAAATGAATGAGGAAGAAAAGGATCGCATTATATCAGGTGCATTGAATATGAATGTAGAAAACAAGTGCCGGTTAATGGGGTATTATGTAAAACATAAAATGTTATAATCACTGATTCTGAACCACTATAGCCGTTTAAAATAGATTATAATAGATTATAATCCATTAATTTTGATACCGTCGATACACTGCCAACTTTATAATAACTTTTGGTAAATGCACCTCGACGTCTACATCATATCCACCGATGTCCCAGGGTTTAAAATAATCTCCACATAAGGGAAAATATTTAGCTGTTGTGTAGCCTTTTCCACAAATGAAGCCTTCCCAGTTTTCCTACACCCTAATAATCCTCCCCTGAAATCATGGTATGATAGGACTTATATAATCCATACGCAATTCAATCTGAATAACAAAAAACCGGACGTTTATTAAATCAGTTAGAGAAAAAGATAAAATGTGCACTGCTTTGGGAGCAGGGGGTCGGGAGTTCGAATCTCTTCACCCCGACGATTGATAATGAAGGAGTTAGATGAATTCTAACTCCTTTTGTTTTTTATGAAGGTACAACATAGGTGCAACAAATTGCATTTCAGGCTTCATCTTTCATATAGAACAGGATTTCTAAATGAAGTTTTGCCATTTGAAGGTTTTCCAGTTTTATGACAGTAGCTTTCTTCATAATCATAGTTCTTGAATTTATTCCATGATTTGAAAGCTCTATCGCAGAGTGGGTGTTTAGTATTAAAAGGAATCCTTATTCCATCTCTGATACAATACCCAACTTTATTGGGTTTTATTGAATTAATAATTTGTTGAATTAGTTCATCAAGGTATTTGCTTAGTTGGGACAGGTTGTCCATTTTGATGTAGTCATCAATATTAAGGTTTATATGAAATTTGTCTTGTATACTAAAAATGAATTCATCTATCGCTTCCCCCAACTCCCAAATATCAGAATCCCAATATTTTTCAGGATTTAGTCCTTTTTTTAGTCCAAGATCCTTGAAACTTGTGTCTATCTTGAAATTATCAACTGGTATTCTGAAAGCATATGAGAACATATTTTTTATTTCTTTCTCAGTACTGTTTAGTTCATTATCCTGATTTTCTTGTGACATTAAAATAGGATTCTCGGTCATCATTGATTTTATATCGGAATCATCAATAATTGATATAATTTCATCAATCGCCTCATTGTATGTATTCTCCTCTTGATCTTTCCTAACCAATATACCAAGTTCTCGATTCTTCTTCTCTGAGTATTCAATCATATTCATCGAGGTAATAATTACAAATTCTTCATTGGCGTAACATTTGGCATGTAGGAATGGGTGATGATAAAGATTTAATCTTCGGATTTTCTCAACTTTCTTACGCTCTCTTTCTTTTAATTTATCGTCTCGATAAACAATATTGATTGTTTTCCCGCTTTTTTCAGCGTCCAATAATCTTTGAAGGAAGTTATGACTTAAATCTAAATACGGTGAGACTATATATATATCTTTTTTTGCCTTTTTAATAACCTGTTCCAGATAGTGAGCTGTGCCTGATGTTGTCAAGAGTTCTACCATATAAATTGAAATTGCATGAAATTAAATTGTCTTAGTGCTTGCTCAAAAATAATTTCCGATTCTATGATGGAAATATTGTATAGTTCCATTCTGGTAAAACGTCATGTTTTTTCATGTTAATTCTTTTCATTTCTTCATCTGAAATCTTAATCCCCTTTTCATAAATTGTTTGATCAATACAAGCTTTTACTGTTAATCCGGAAGAAGTTTTTGTTGTGCTTATATATTTTAAAATTGTTTCGTAACTGACAAGAGGTTTTCCTGCCCAGTTTTTACTTATTTCACTAAACATTCGATGTTCAATTGGATTATATTTGGCTCTAGTATGATTAAAGGTTGGAAGAGTGCTAAAAAATTTGTAACTTAGCTGAAAATTAGCTATCTATGAAAGAAAAAGCGTATAAGGAATTAATCGGTGAAGTCAGTAAATTG
>SDBS01003165.1_pt1 | contig 16118 bp, 22 predicted proteins | sample 2277091 | NCBI WGS metagenome assembly SDBS01 (sample SAMN10404972, study PRJNA504765) | marine sediment metagenome | isolation source: marine sediment core GS10_PC15, 163 cmbsf | place: Arctic Ocean: Southern Knipovich Ridge | collected 2010 | reverse complement strand
ACAACAATTACTTCATCATGGATGTTTAGCATTCTGACACGCCACGGGTGTACCCCCGATGGTTGCAGTTCCATTACTGCTGCCTGAACATCCTTAGTTATGGTCGCACCGGTTGCCTGGATTACGTTATTGCCAGCTTGTCTAATGCGGCTTGCCTCAATGTTAAAAGCACTAGCGTATATGGCCGATTGACACGCACCTGATGCAGTTTGCAACCTATCACGTCTCGTAACTTTGACTCTAAAATTACGCCATTCTTTCGGAGGCTTTTGTGCCAGTTTGAATAATTTCTTTTGGATCTCGTTCTCTAATGTGAAGTAACGCCTTTGATCTAATAAGCTAGAACTGTACTCTTCACAATCTTTCCAGAATATCTCTGACCCGAGACCATTGGGCTGGGTCATTGAAGAGAACCTTTTAATTATGTCATCCCTGAAACCTTCGATTCCAGGATAACGATTATCAAATAATTTACAAGCTTTCTCAGCGTGTTCAAGACTGATTCCTGCATTCTTGGCAATTGTCTCATGTTCTCCGAAGTAAATCCTAGCGAAAACCGAAGCCTTACCTTTGAGATATAAATCATTTTCAGTATGAGAAGTGGCAATGATTTCATTGTAAGTCATGTCAGGATAAAGTGCCTCAGAAAATAAACCGTGGATCTTTTTAAGAAACTTACCTGTACCCTCGCATGCTTTGCACTCTGGATCATTGCAACAATCTACCGGGATAGTTAAATCATCTATTAGTCCCTGGTCTTTACATATTGCGGCTGTAATACAAACTTCCAACGCGGCGAAATCCCCGCCGCAAAGTAATTCATTATCAAAAGCAAGAGGAAAACAGTCTCTAACATCATCAGTAGCCTTAATAGCTTGAGGGTTTAATTTATCAGACCCAGACATCCTACCGGACAACGTACCAATGACCTTGAATGAAGCATGTAGTCTACCCGACTTCAGAAGCTTATCGAATAACTCTATCTCTTTGGTTGCTTTTCGAGCTGTTATTATCTCTTCTGCTATAACCGCGGCCTTGTGCCTAACTCCAAAGCACTTAGAACACTCGGTTTTGGATAAACAAATGCAGTCATTCATCTCTTGATCTAGTCCCACCCCGCTACAAAGAGAACAGTCTTCTTTTGGTGTTGATATATACCCATTAACGCAATTGTCACAAGAGATAACCCATTTCTCTATGGACTCAAGTATAGCCATACCTGTGCCCTCATCTAGGCTAAAAGCCTCTTCTTCATCCATAACAGAAAGCAAATACTTCTTTGCGGCAGCCGGAGCTATGGGTACATTACCAATATTAGCAGCAGACTTTTCTCTTAACTTCCTGAGCTTAGGTAGATCCACTTTGAACCCACGCCACCTTGTTGCTGCTACCGCACAAGCAAGCATACTATCATTGTCAGATTCAGGCTCCTTGAAGAAATGATACAGTTCTCTTGTGTAAACAACATCATTTCTAGCATACTCTCTTGCAGCAACGTCATAGGACCAGTGTTCAATGTGATATTTAATCACTTGAGGCCAAGCCCACTTCCAGTCTTCTACTGTTCCAATAGCATTAGCATAAGGTGCCCAACCTAGTTCTTTGGGATTATAGCGTTTGTTTAGTTCAATCTCCTTGAACTTAGTGGCCTTCTTCTTTAGAACATAAGTGGTCAAAGTCTTTAATGCTGTGCTGGGAGCGAACCTAAGAGTTACGTTCTTGAACGCGGGGTTCATGTCTCCGTTGGGCATTTTAAGATCATCTACCTGCCACTGTTCTTCATTACTCTGTTTCCTGGCAAAATAAATAGGATCAAGTTTAATGATCTTGTTTAGCTCGTCTTTAAGAAACATGGCAATTGCTGTAGGAACCTTGTTTATCTTGATGTCTTGTCTATCCATCAAAGATTGAAACGGTCCCTTTTTAGCAAACAAGAACAAATCAATACAGGACTTGGGCTTCAAACAAATATCTAAGTCCCTGGCTTTTTCTTCAGCCTCTGCTATCTCGTCTATTATCCACTCTGGCCACTGATCCTTGTCTTCAATTAAACTGAAAGTTGTGTATAACTTACAAAGATGAAAAAAGTCGAAGGTTGCATTAAACATACACAAATCGTTTTCGCAGAACCACTCAATTAAACTTAGAGTGTCCTGTATATTCTCCTGCCAAACTTCGTGAAGAATGATTTCGCCATCATTCTCTGCGAATTGTATTAAAACTGGTAACCCGTGGAGTCCACAGGTTTCGGTGTCTATGAATATCATTGTGGTCCTTGGGTTTTACGGGGACAGCTCCAATACCTTTCCCCATTTAATCACGTCTTTCATCTTAGATATAGTCAATCTATGATACACTTGGTTATTTGCAAAATTAATAGCCAGGAAACCACCTTTAATTTTACTTGGACAGAACCAGAAATGATTCTTGTATCTAACTATAAATGGAAAAGTCAAGGTCTTAATACACCTTTTCTTTTTCCACTTAACACCAAATATTCTAGACATGCGACTGTAGGTTGTGCCCCATGAACGTGTCCTAAGTATCTTTCGTATAACTTTTAGATCCTTATAGCTTGTGTCCAGTCCACAATATTTCCAATAATTGATTATTGCAATGGGTCCACAAGAATAGCCATCATGTTGAGATACATATTTAGGCAACCCTTTAGGCTTATTTATCCTAGTTTTTACCATGATATCTTAACCAAGAATTGAAACCATATAATTATAAAAACAAACAGATATCATCGACACAACTAATGATATAGTCAATGGTATAATTGGTATGAGATAATATAATACATTGTCTTTGTGTTTTTCGAAAACCACCATACATCCTGCTGAAAGCGAAAACGAAAAGAAAAAGACATTAAATACATATAAAACAAAACCCACAACATCTATCAACATCATTATTCTTTATCCTTGGGCTTTGGTCCATCATAGACAGGCCTCTTAGTCCCTTGGTAGGTTGGTTTTGGGTATACAGGATCGGGTGTTTCTACTTCACTACCAGATTCTGTGGTCTCAAATTTTACTGTTTTCTTCTTGTTTGTATCTTCAAGGATCTTATCTAGTTTTTCTTTTTCAATAGCAACTTGTTCTGCTGCCCCGGCTTCTTCGATACACCACTGACACATCTTACCCGACTTCTTGGTAGTGTTATCGTCTATTTGTTGAATTCTTACATTTCTATGACACTTACATTTTCCCATGGTAGTTCCTTAATTTCTTTGTTAGGGCCTTAATTGTTTTTTCTCTATTTTCTAACCTGTCCAACTGGACAAAGTATAACTCTTTAATATCTACTAACTCCGATTTAAGTTCATCTATTTCTTGTTTTTGTTTCCTTATTAATACCATGTCTTCGTAGATCACTTTAACTTGAGAATGGATTATAACATCATGTTGCATGGACGACGATTGTATCTCAGAGTTTAGTTGTGCAAACAGAAGCAGAACCGCGAACATACAAAGGAACAATAGGCACAACATTAAATCTTTAATTATGTTCATTGAAATCTCCCTATGTCTGATTCTCTTACGTAGTTAACTCGCTTCTCTACTTCCTCAAGTTCAGGAAGGTTAAAATCCGGGTTGCCTTCTTTAATGTCATTGAACAGATCCCTTGTTGATATGGCACCATTAACCCAGGCCAAGCACCTAAGATGTAAGCCAAAGAATTTCTGACTAATAAACATGGCCATAACATCTTGGATTTCTTTTTGAGACCTTTTCTTTGTTTTATCGGGATTCTCTTGTGGTTTCTTCTCAACACTTAAACCTTTTTGGCCGCTAAGTTTTGCTGTCTTAATTTTACGAACAGCATCAAACTGTAGATCTTTATCTTTAAGTGCGTGGAGTTGGCGGATCTGTGTTTGATTCAAGAACCCAGCAGCAGCCTCGTCTTGTATTTGCTCAGGTAACCGTAATAGATGTAATCTTATTTGTACCCAGGCACGACTTTGGCCGAGTTTTTGTGCAATGTCTTCTTGTGTTAATCCCAACAACCTTAGCTGTTTTACAGCGTCAGCCTCTTGTTTGATGTTAAGCTCTTTACGTTTAAGATTTTCACTTAGATTCATCAACCTTGCTTGTAGCTCAGTCAATCCTCGTCTAACCATACAAGGTATCTCTTTGATCTTCAATATTTTGAAGGCCACATACCTCCTGTGCCCGGCTACTATCCTGAAACTGTACTCTTCAGGAATGTCTTCAACATCAAATCTAGGCTGAATAGCTATTGGAAACTGTAGCCCGTTATCTCTGATGTCTTCAGCTAGGTCTTTAACATCCAATGGGGTAATATGCCCTCGACAATTGAAGCTGGTATCATTAAATATTTGTTCAATTGGGATACTCTGAATTTGGTATTCCATTAAAACTCCACCTTAATGTAAACAGTACCATTTCCTTTGTAATTATTGTCATTCTCCAGTTCCCCTATTTCACAAATATCACAACCCGCTAAAACAAAGATATCTGAGTCTTCGTTATATTTATCTAGCAATTCTTTAAGTTCTTTAACTGTCATTTTACCCTCATGTGTACTTCTTTAATAGCTGAAAAGAATACAAGATCTTCTAAAAGAATAAGCTCTCCGTCGTCTTTATCAAATATTAGAAGCTCACAGTCCTCTGGAAGGTGTCTAATTATGTGTTTTAGTTTCTGAATTGTCATATTTCTTTAGCCAATGAAAGGTGATAACGTGTTGGTCCAAGGTGCTCTTTTGGTGACTTCAATAGAATAGGTAATCTCCAAGAGATACCAATATCTTTATGTACCCCGTGTAATAATTGTGTTGGTTTACCACAGACGCCTAAACTATTATAAGCGTAAGGCGATGTACCGGGCCAAGCACCATTAATTAAAATCTCTCCTGATAGTGTTGACTGTGTTGATAGGTTATGGAAGTGACCATAACAGAAATAATTAACTGGCTTATTGTTAACTGAGTGTAAATTACTCAATCGTCTAGTTTGGCGTTCGATGCCATACCAAGGGATACCGTTCCAGGATCTAATATCGTCACCATGGCGTACACAGAACACCCAACCCTCAATGTCAATACATGTTGAATATGATTCTGGTATCTTAAATTCAACATTGATGATGTCTCGACAATATGATCTTGCAGTCTCATGTACTAGATAATCCCAGTTGTTCCAAGGTTCGTTGTAGTCTTTTTTAACGCTTCGGCGTCCGTGATTTCCTGAAGTACAGATTACTTTAACTTCTTGGAAATACGGTGCAAGATCTCGGACCATGCAGGCGTGCATTTGTCCTACAGCAAGTGCGTTTCTTATTGCATTCTTGTAGGCACTGTGTTTTGTAGCATCATGAATGTCACCATTAACATGGTCTCCGTTCGCTAGAATATACAGGGTTGTAAACTTGTAATTATTCAGAGTGTTCTGAGTAAATTTGATTATGGTATCAACAAGGACTTCGGCCCTACGCATAGCTATACTTAAATTATAACGCTCCAACCCACCGACACTATGTGGTTCAATAATAGAGTCAGCGTGTTCATCAGATAGATGTAGCACCAAGGACTCCTGTATTTTACCACAACTATCTGGTAATTTAACCTGCTTGAATGGGGCAATGGGTGTAATCTTTTCTACTATTACATCTTTAAGGGCCATAAACAACCCATTCTCCCGTAACAGGGCCTTGTTCTGTTTCCTTAAACTGTTACGTTCGTCTGTTATTTTAACTAACCTAGTATCTAGGCTGGTTTGTCCCTCATCGGTAAATGCTTCTACTGTTGAGATTTTGACTTTCATCTTCTTGGCTATCTCAGAAGGGGACAATTCGCCTTCATCTAGTAACTGCTTAATTTTTCTCTGTTTGTCTGGCTTCAATGGCATTATCTTTTATCCTATAATAATGTGTTGCTGTTTTTTGGTGTTGTTTTTGTAACTGTGCCAACCTATCTCTTACTTCTTGAACAACTGTCTTAGGTGCCTTAGTGACAAAATCCTTGTCTCTTAGCTTTTTATTAAGTTTATTCAAACCTATGTTTATACGACTAAGCTCATTTTCAAGTCTTTCTAGTTCTTTATCTAACTTATCCACCGACCTCATCCTGTAGCCTTTTGATTTTACGATCACGTTTAGCAATATTCTTCTTAACCTTGTGCTTATACTGTTCTGGTACACTGTCAAGATTAGCTACTGCATATTCTTGCCTGCTAATTAATGCATCTATCTTTGATTGATTAGACATTGTTGTATCGCTCCCATTGTTAGTTTCTGTAGCCAATCTTTTTTCTCCAAATTATCTAGTACTAATTGATCTGTGGGTAGATGGACAAAGTCAACAATAGTACAACCTCGAACAACATCCATGCCCGGACGTTGACAACGGTTCATAGATTGTTTACGATCTTCACCATTAAAACTATTAGAATAATACACAATCATAGGGGACACTTGCAGGTTCAAACCCATACCGGCGGCCCCTGGCTGACCAATAAAGGCCATCTTTGGGTATTCGGTCAATTTGGTTGTGAAGTTCTCTAGTCCTTCATTGTCCGTGTCCGTTACCCAACCCCGACCATCTGCCTTTACGTAGTTCCAACCAGCTTCTTTAACTACCGCAATAACCTTGTCAATTGAGCCCTGGAACCCCGCATAGATTACTATTCTACCGATATCATCAAGTTCATCCATACAATCTCTTAGAGCTTCTTCTTTCGGTGTTGGGAAATACTTAGTTGACCGAGTATATGTCTTACGTTTACCTGTACCGCCGCAGACATCACAGATATGTTCGTTGCCCTCGAAGATGATTTTACCATCAACGCAAGCAACACAGACTTCTTCTCCGGTGGGTTCATCCACGTACTTAAACCCATCACTTAACATTCTTAGCTGTAATAATGTCTGTGCCCCACTTGAGGCATTAGCTGTTATTGTCTTAGCTAATTGAATTGTCTTAGCGGTAGGCTTGAGTATAACCTTACGCATAATCAATTCAGGTAAATCTAAACAATCTTTTTTCAAGTGGACCAGGACCAGTCCATCCATTCTACGATACAGCCGATCTACCTCGTTTATGCTCTTAGTGAAAATATGCTCTTCGTGTTCTTCATCCTTGAATTGTCCGCAGATATCACATTTTAACTCATTATCTTTCCAAGTGATAACCTTGTTAAAGATACCACCGTATTGACCCTCTTGTGATTCTGTTAAGGCTAAAGTTTTCTTTAATTGATTTGCAGACCCCTCTTTAATGAACCCCGGACAAGCGACATGGCAAAGGTGCCACCAGTTGACCGGCTCTTTAGGTGCTGGTGTGCCTGACATAATAATAATAAACGGGTCATCGTGATCTTCACGCATACCCTCTGTTAATGCTGCCGCAGCCTGAGACATTTGAGTTGTTGCATTCTTGAGCTTACTACCTTCGTCGAATATAACACCTTCAGGTGCTATGTCACCCTCTTCCCAGTTCTTCATCCTTTTGGTTAGACCTTGGTAAGTCATAAGATCGGGCTCAATTTTGCATCCCCATTTCTTAAATTCAAGGGTTACTGCTTTGAGGCCAGATTTAGGTGCAACGTACCACCAATTTTTATGTCCGGATAGTTCCATTATCTCAATAGCCATTAGTGTCTTACCGACGCCCATTTCACCGGCATAAACACATTGTCGTCTTGCCCAAACGAAATTAGCCGCTTCTAACTGATGCGTATAGAGCGGCCTAGTTGTCTTCATTTTTTTGATCGGGAAATCATATTTCTCGTATGGGTTGTTTCCGCGTAAATACTCTAACCGAAATTGGTTGCCTTTTGAATTCTTGACTCTCCAAACCTTCATCGGTTTAGTGTCATATCCGCACCAATGAGCACCCTCCATCATTTTGATTTCGGCCATCAAAGGTTTGTTGAATCCAAACTTAAAATATATGTAATTACCTTGGTATATTAATTCACAAGGGACCATATATTTCCCTGCTCTGAGTTTAGTTGCTTCTTTCATGTTTTCGTTTCTTATACAAGAAATCTTCTTTCTCGGGCCAGCTTTTACGGCCCATTCGTACCTCGTCTACAAATTTAGAAAGTTTCTCTGGTGTTAAATTCTTAACGTCTACAAATAACCAACCAGGTGGGGTGTTAACACAATTATCACTAACAAACACCCCCAAGTGTTCACCTAAAGTAATTATACCACCACCCCGGTTGATAATAATCTGGTAAAACATCTGTATATCATTATTGTTCATTTATGTTTCCAGAAAACGGTTACATTTAGTACAAATATACATTACTGACATAATTCTTCCTTCAATATTGTATTGTTTATCAATAGTTCTGTACTTTCTATGAAACAATCTACACCAAAGGTTTCTAAGTTTGTTCATTTACATTCTCCATAGCCTTGTTGTACCCGGACCAATTACTTACACCCTCTGTCTCTAGTGCATCAAGAACAGACATATACCATTCCTGTTCCTTAACTTTGATTTCAAGATCATGTACCCTGTCTGAAAGTCTCTGTATAGTTAATTGGTCTTCTGTGAACATAATTCTAGTGCCTCATCTAGTGAAATAGGTCGCCACTCGCCTATTAAATTGAATATATTATCAATTCCAACATCGAGCCTATTTTCTACTTTTGGTAATCTGCCGTGACAATGACCATGGAAATGGAGCCCACCGTGATACATCGCTGACCATGACTCTAATGGATAATGACAAAGGTGAATTCTTGGTTTCTTTATGGACGACATTAGTTCAAAAGTTGAAAATTGTTTTCCCAAAGAAGCTAGGTCATGGTTTCCTCGGACTCCGTGTATTTTTCTGCATCGGATTCGTTGCCTGAAATGGCCTGCCCTACCCCAGGAGAAATCACCTAAGAACCAGAGAACATCGTTTCTGTCAACTGTTTTATTGATATTATCAAGGAAAACATCGTTCATTGTTTCAAGATTACCGAACCGTTGCAAACGCCTTGGGCAATAATCCAGTATTCTGGCGTGGTCAAAATGTGTGTCCGCTGTGAAATAGATCATTGAAAAGGATTGGGAATAGGTTCGTATTTATCTTCTGTTATAAAACACAAGGCTAATAACATTCCGTTATACATACCAACCATATAGGAATCTGTCAAACTAAGCTCTTGTATTTTAAGACAGTCTCTTAAACTCTGCTCTGTTGTATTCATAATATTATGTTAAAGTATGTTAAAAGGATAATTGATATTGTTGCTTGTATTGTTATGGCTTTGATTTTAGTATCATAACTAATACCAAAGAACATGTGAACAAATGTGCTAATGGCACCAGGTATCAAGATGTAGAATATTAATATACTCATTTTTTAGCAAGTGCCTTATCTACCAATACTTTGACTTCTTCTATCTTGGACCTTAACTCTTTTCCATCCGGACAATCACATGTCTTTATATGATAGTAATCAATCCACAGTAGTGCATCTCTTGCCATGTCCATATACATTAATGCCATACCCTCATTTACCGGAGAAGGTTTGAGTGGGTCAGTCCCAGTTTGTTGAATTGAGGTCTGATCTGCTCCGTTAGGGCTGATAGAACCTCCGCACCCATTACATCCTGCCATTGTTCAAATGTCCCTGTTACTATAGCCAAAACCCCGGTTTTAGCTTTTGTTGTTATTATATTCAAACCAAACTCTGCTACCCTAAGAAGCATTGGACCATTACATGTTATTAAGAAACTAAAAACTAAATGATACTTAATATTAGGTGTTTTGTTAGATTCATTACGTGGTTGTGTCTTTCCGGCTTTCAATTCACCTAGAAGGGCTAAGAATTTAGGATGATGTTTTAATGAAAAACCAGATTGGTCAAGGCCAGAAGAAATAATATGGCCCGTGGAATGCGATACTTTATTTATGAAACTGTCCAAGTCGATGACCGGACATGATATTAAAATCGCTTCTACACGGGCCATAATTTCACCTATTCTTCTCTTTGACAAATAATACTATTAATAGCTGGGGTCAATAATTCATCTATCCATTTTTCATCAAAGTTTTCTTCTTTACACATAAAAGATACTCTAGTATCTTTATCTGCAATATCAGAAATGTTAATAGCAAATACCTTACTTCCATCTGACATCTCATAATTGTTTACGCTACTATCCGATGATAAAGACACGTTATTATCGGCTAGCATTTTTATGATTTCTTTAATCATCGATCTCGACTATCTTCTTCTGCTACTTCAGTAGTGTCAGCGGGAGGATTATTAAACTTATCAAGTTCAGCGGTAACACGTTCTTGATCTGGAAGATCAACAGTGTTCTCCGAGGGTAACACCAATGGACCCTGCCACTTGAACTTACCATTATCGTTCAATTTTGATTTCAAAATCGCTGGCTTTCTAAGAAGGGGTTTCATCTTCTTAGCTTCTCGTCGTGCTGTCGGGCTACCCATAAACAGTGTAACGAAGTTATCTGTATCTGGAACATAGATCAAGAATTCAGGACCAAACATACAGCCAGAATTTTTAACACCTGCTCGTTCTACAATATCCTTGAATAATTCTGTTTCAGGTGTATAGCTACACTGAACATCATTACCTGTATCTAGTGCCTTAGCTCTTACTGCTAGAATAGCAACAGATACCTCGGTACCAAGATCTGTATAATTGTCTCCATCGACAATTGCCCAATGGTTCATTGGGACTTCGCCCTCTTTTACAACATCTGAAGAACTTGTAAATAGCTGTAAACGTGGAGTAAAATTATTACCCATGTTACTAAGTGCATCAAAAATGTCTAACTCTTGTGTGCCTTCCGGCTTCGGGATCAGTTCATTGCTCATTTGTTATTCTTTCAATTAAATATTCATTTACCGCTACAAGGCTTACTACGGCATCCCTGGCGTAGTAAGCCAATACATAAACAGGAATCAGCTTCCAATGCTTACTTGCTTCCTTACACTTCAGCGTCAGCGACTGCCTTGGCGGCATCTTCTGCTACCTGTCGTGCTTTGATGGCTTTCTTCTCAAGGGCCTTCTTATCACGTTGAACCTTGGCTTGTGACTTCTTCTCTTCACGAAGCGTCTCAGACTCGTTATAGGCACCTTCACGCTCTGCTGCTGTAACCGGGTCTACCGATAGTACCCAATCAATTGCCAAGTTGAACGCTTCAACTGGATCTGTGCAATTGGTCTGAGCCACCATGTTAACAGCAACATCTCCACTATCATAGGCACTCTTAATCTCACTTAGCTTACGAGGTTTGATTGTAAGATCAAACGAACGATCTTCTGTCTCACGACCCTCACGGGTAGCTTTGTTAATTTCCGAAACTCGTACCTTGATTGTCTTAACAAAGTCAGTGGTAGCCTCTGTTTGGGCGGCTTGAGCAAAATCTACCTGCTCACTCTGGGGTAGCTTGGCAAGCTGTAGTGCGTTTGTGACAGAAATCTTGCCTTCGTTAATAAGATCAAGAAGCCGTGGGTCCAGCTTATTAACCATATTGAAACGCTGATTGAGCCACAATGGTGTTTTAGCAATACGCTTGGACAACTCTGGAACAGTAAGTGTAGTGTCAAGTGACATTAGACGCTGCAATGCCTTGGTATACTCTACGGGCTTTGTCACCACATGTTGTACGTTTGTAATGATCTGAGCTTGAAGTGCTTCAATGTCATCGAAAGTTCCGATTTTAATATCAACTTCGTCAATTCCTAACTCTTGACAGGCTGTATACCGCTGTAGACCATCTACTAGCTCAAGGTATGTGTCAACAGAACCATCATCCATCGGCTCACTTTTTTCACGCACTAGTAGTGGGTGAAGCACACCTGCCTCTGCAACAGAATCACGCAGTTGAACGTACTCAACATTGTCTGTCTGACATTGACGAAGTGCTGCGGGGCTGACACGAATGTCAGCTAACATAATCGTACTCATTCAAAATCCTCATAAATAAAGGGTGGTTTGAGTTTAATATCAGATATTAAACTCATTAGTTAAAATCAAAATCAGAACTATTGGGCAAAATCAAAATCAATGCCTATAGTCTTCTCCCTACGCATACTATACGGGAATTCATGCGTTTTATATAAGTCTATTTGTCAGATTACAAGATTACAAGATTACAAGCGTATTATGCGTCTATATTATCTCTCTATTTATTTTCTTTCTATATAGGAGTAGTAGTCTAATAGTTGTAATAGTTGTAAGTCATTATAGTATAGTAAGTTACGTAGCTTACATTGTAGCAATAGTTGTAAGAATTGTAATTAACTATTGAATAATTGGACGGTTTATCCGTATATATGGTAGAGGGCTGGCCGACACGTCAAAGATTCTGATTCTTGAAATTGATATTGATTTTAACCATTGATATTGATTTTATAAAATTGATATTAAACTCAAATAACCTATTATTGATCGGGAAATCAAATGGAAAAGTATGTTAGTATAGACATTGAGACAACTGGATTAGACCCGGACAAACACCGAATACTTGAGTTTGGTGCTGTTATCGATGATGGTGGGACAATTGATAAATGTCCTGTGTTCCATTTTATTGTAAATCACGATGTAATTTGTGGAGACCCTTTTGCATTATCAATGAACTCAAAGCTGTTATTGGAAATGTCAAATAACCCCCATGTATCAAAAGACATAAAACATCTAGCTCCACTATTTAGATCTTGGTTATTTCAAAATGGATTATATAAGGATATAGTCGTGGCTGGAAAGAACTATGCAAACTTTGATCTTAGATTCCTGGAAAGAGTGCCTGATTGGGATAGTATAGATTTTGATTATAGGATAATTGATATTGGCAACATTTATTGGGTTCCCTGTATAGATAACATACACCTACCGAGCCTCAAAAAGTGCCTGGAACGGGGTGAGCTTAGTGACACAGTTAGCCATCGTGCCGTTGATGACGCCAAAAATGTTATTGAATTGATAAGGGCAAAATGTTAACAAAAACTGAGGCTATTAAGTCTTTCCTTATAGACCACACAGAATCAGACTTAGCCAATTTATATAATTTCGGAATGGAAGTCCAAGTTAATGTTGCACAAGAGAATGGAAATCAGATAAGTCAAGAGTCCGGCTATAACGGCAGGATTTGGAGAGGCTTCACAGATGGTGAAACAACTTGGAAGCCTTTCAGAATACCCTGGAACGCCAGACATGAGCCAGAATACAAAGATACAAATCTAATGTTTGACCTTGGCAAATATGCCGAGGGTATAGGCATGACTGGTTGGAACTGGGAAAAGAAACAGTCCATTTGGGTTGCGTATGATTTTGACAGTATTATAGGACACTCAGATCAACATAAAAAGGTATTGACTCCTGTAGAGTTGCAAGAGATTGAGAATAAAATCAAAAACATACCTTGGGTATCAATTAGAAGGTCAACAGGTGGCAACGGTTTACACATATATGTCTTCTTAAAAGATATTAAAACCAATAATCATACAGAACATGCAGCAGTAGCTCGGTCCATTCTAGGTATGTTATCAGCAGAAACTGGACTGGATCTTCAGTCTCAGGTGGATACTTGTGGCGGAAACATGTGGGTTTGGCACAGAAAAAAGACAAAAGTTGGCCTAGTTTCAATAAAACAGGGTACCCATCTTGATAAAATACCTGTTAATTGGAAAGATCACCTTAATGTAATCAAGGGACAAGGTAGAAAGAACCTACCTAGTTATATTGAAGACGAAAATCTTGATATTTTTGAGCAATTATGTGCCCAAAGACCTAAAATTAAGCTAGACAAAACACATCAAGAGTTATTGGACTACCTTAATAAATCAAATGCACAATACTGGTGGGACCAAGACCATTGGATGTTGGTAGCCCACACGTCTGATTTAGCTAAGGCACACAAAAAGCTAGGATTCAGGGGACTATTTAAGACAATAGCAACTGGAAAAGAGCAAGGTGCAGATCATAATTGCTTTTGTTATCCTTTAACTAAGCCAAACGGATCTTGGGTTGTTAGAAGATACAGTCAAGGTGCAGGAGAATGTGAAACCTGGACCCAAGACGGTAAGGGTTGGACGTATTGTCATCTTAATAAATACTCTACGTTAGAGATAGCATCTGGTATGAACGGCGGTATTGAGGATGAAAAGGGATTCTTTCACTTCTCAACGGTATCTGATGCTAAGAAAGCTTCAAAATTACTTGGTGCAGAATTTGATGTAGACCTACCGGACGATAGGCCAATTTCATTCAAGCGACATAAAGATGGTCGTTTGATTATTAACGCCGATGCTATGGAGTCTGATACCCAAGTTAAGGGTTGGAGAAAAGATAAAAAGAAGTGGACAAAGATAATTCACTCTGAAATAGAGAAGGGTTCAGATTACGAGGTCCAGGAATACTCTAATATGGTCAGGCACTTGTTGACTAATGACATAGATGCTGGTTGGTCATATCGTGTTGAAGCTGGTTGGGTAACAGAAAGTCAAAGAAATATTCAACTAGCATTATCTTCTTTAGGTTTAATGCCTAATGAAGTTAATAAGGTTCTTGGAGATGGTGTAAATCTACCTTGGCTATTGGTTAATGAACCATTCCAACCAGAGTATATTGGTGATAGGCGATGGAATAAGGATGGGGCACAATTTGCTTTTGCACCCCAGACATCTGAACCTTTTTTACACCCCACCTGGGATAGAATCCTAAATCAGGTTGGTGAAGGATTAACGTCAACAATACAGGATGATAGTTGGTGCAATGATGTTGGAATCAAAACAGGCGGGGATTACATACGTGTTTGGTGTGCCTCACTGTTTCAATTCCCTAAGAAAAAGCTACCATATCTGTTCTTTTATTCCGTTGAGGGTAAAACAGGTAAGACTACTTTCCACGAGCAGCTTGGTACATTAATGACCAAGGGCTATGTAGATTGTGGTGCTGCACTAACTTCGCAGCAAGGTTTCAATGCTGAATTACTAAATGCTGTTTTATGTAAGATTGATGAGTTTGATCTACAGCAAAATAAGTTAGCTAAAAATAGAATTAAGAACTGGGTTACCTCTAGTGATATGAGTTATCACGAAAAAGGTAAGACCCCGTATATGGTAACAAATTATACTCACTATGTACAAACAGGTAACCTGGTTAGAGAGTGCCCTGTATTTGATGGTGACACAAGAATAACAATGTGCGAGGTTCCTAGACTTAATAGTGCTATAGACAAAGAAGAAATGGAAAAGTTATGTAAAAAAGAGGCACCCGCGTTTATGGCTACTCTTATGAACCTAGACATCCCTGCTTCTAAAGACCCAAGACTTAACCTACCCGTTATTGATACTGCAATCAAAGAGCAAGCACAGCAAGTAAATAGAACTGATCTTGAAATCTTTATAAGAGAAATGACTAAAGAGGTTCCTGGTTCTGTTATACTTTACTCTGATTTGTATAACAAGTTTATTAATTGGATTGATCCTAATGAAGCTGGTGCTTGGAGCAAGATTCAAATGGGAAAAAGTCTACCTACTAAGTTTCCAAAAGGTAGAGTTATGTCAAAGGGTGCTAAGTTCTTTGTAGGAAACATATCTTGGGCTACCGAGGACGTACAGGAAACCAAAAGGCTTATATTAAGAGGAGACAAGCTAATATGAGTTTAGAATCCAGGTTCATAGAAGAAATAAAAAAGATATTTAATTGTAGTTCAATATCTATTCATAAGGGTCAAAATCTTTATGAAGTTGTGTATCGTGGTATAGACGATATGTGGTATACATATTATCTATATGATTTAGACTTTTTTGATAATATTGAACAAGCAGCTATTAAAATAGTTGATGATATTAAAAACAATAGGTATACACGAATATGGGGTTAATATGAGTTTAGAATTATCTTCAAATGGCGATTTAATGAAAGAGTTAATGCGTAGGTGTGACCATGGTGTTATATCTTTGTCTTTTAACAGGGTAGAAACCGATGAGAGAAGTATATCACATGTAGAACGACAATGGATTGGTAATAGTCATGTTTGTTTTGGTTTGTTAACACATATTCAAGATGATATAATGAAGGAATTAAGAGAAAGGGAAACAGAGCTATGAAGATCATTTATGCGATAAATGGAGATGAAATAAAAGTTTCTGATAGTGATTGGTGATA
>SDBS01003164.1_pt1 | contig 16122 bp, 16 predicted proteins | sample 2277091 | NCBI WGS metagenome assembly SDBS01 (sample SAMN10404972, study PRJNA504765) | marine sediment metagenome | isolation source: marine sediment core GS10_PC15, 163 cmbsf | place: Arctic Ocean: Southern Knipovich Ridge | collected 2010 | reverse complement strand
TTTATCTCGAACGCCCACGCACTTTAATATACATTAATAAGTTCATAAGGATTTGGAGCTAATAATGAAATGGATCATGAAACGACTCATCCCAATAGAGGTGCGAAACAGAATTAAAAAATGGTTTGCCTGTTTAGAGATAATATTCCTAAACATTTTTTCCTCAGCGAATTGGCTGAGCTCAAAATATTACGGTTTTATATCTAATTCTTTTGGAAACGAACATAGAGCTGTAATCGCAGGGAGATTGAATTATTCTTCTAGTATTACCCAAAGCGACCAGAATAATTACGGTTTTCGAAGGAATATCCATCGGCTTGAAAAGGGTATGCTTTATCGCCAAAGCCGGGAAGTATATGGATTACAGTATATAGAGCATACAGTAAAGCAGTTTGAAGATCTTTGTAAATTGGGACCAAAAGGGTTAATCGACCCGTATGAAATTTCATGGGCAAGAAGCATATTGGAAAGATACTTCGAGGTAGCTGGTAATCATCCAATTATTCAGCGATCTCTGGAAAAATATAAAACTATAGAGATACCAAAAGATATAGACCGAACTCGGGTTCCATATTTTAGATCCGCAACTCCAAGACATGACGTCGATTATGAATCTTTGTATGCGTTGGCTCTGACCCGTCGTTCCGTTAGGTGGTATCTTGATAAACCAGTACCTCATTCGAAGATTGATAAAGCAGTGAAACTCGCAGCACTATCACCGAGTGCATGCAACCGTCAACCGTTTAAATTTCTATTTTTTGAAGATTACGACAGGATCCAAGAGATCTCATCTTTGGCAGGAGGAGCTAGCGGTTTTCGGCATAATATTCCGTTATTATTGGTGATAGTGGGTAGTTTACGAGCTTTTAAAGAAGAGAAAGATAGACATCTGATATATATCGATGGATCCATGGCAGCGATGTCATTCATGTTTGCACTTGAGACATTAGATTTGAGCAGTTGTTGTTTAAATTGGCCAGATATTTCCTCACAGGAGCGAAAGATTGCTGCAACTTTGGATTTGGACACGGATCAACGCATTGTTTTGCTGATGGCTATTGGTTATGCAGATCCTGAAGGTTTGATAGCTTACTCTCAAAAGAAGTCTTTAGAGGCGATGCGTTCTATAAATCCTTCATAACCTATTCATATACCCCAGATTATTTTAGTAGTAATTATATAAATTCAAAACCATGTAATATTCTTGCCACTCCGTGATATTTAGTTTGATTTAAGGTAGAAATTATTAATTGGGGCAACATATATATTTATGAATATTCTGCAGATAATTAGAAGAAAAATAAAATCTAATGATAGCTTTTCTTTTGATGTTCTCAAGTTGTTTTCTGGAACTTCTTTAGGCCAGAGCTTTGTTCTTATAACAGCTCCAATTGTTACAAGACTTTATTCCCCAGCAGACTTTGGCGACCTATCAATTTTCATCTCCATCGTTAGTATTTTTGGAGTTGTAGTTTGTTTACGATACCAAATGGCGATGCTGATACCAGATGATAATGATGAGGCAGCAACTGTTTTATTACTCTGTTTTGCTTCGATAGCCATTGTGACATTAATCTCGGTTTTCCTCATCATCATCTTTGGAAACCCCTTCTTAACTCTGATAAATGCACCTACACTAAAATCCTTGCTTTGGCTAGTACCATTGGCGGTTGCTATTCAAGGTACGAACCTTGCTTTGTATTTCTGGAACACGAGAAAACGAAAATTTACGCGTATGTCCTTAAGTGTTTTTCTAAACAAGAGTAGTTATGCTACTACACAGGTGGGATTAGGCTTTCTCCTACAACCGTTGAAGATGTTTTTAATTGGAGCATATCCGGTTGGTGCACTGGTTTCTGCTGTCTTTCTGATCGTCTCAACTTTGAAAGAAGACTTAACACTGTTTGTCCGGAATATTAATATCAAAAGAATAATACAAGTTGCATTTCGCTATCGGAAATTCCCTCAATACGATCTTTGGTCTGTTCTTCTAAATACTATCTCTTGGCAATTGCCTTCGTTCATGTTATCAGCTTATTTTTCTTCGACGATTGTTGGCTATTATTCGTTTGGAAATCGCCTTATTCGAGTTCCAATGAGCTTGGTGGGACAGGCGATTTCACAGGTGTTCTTTCAGAGGGCATCCAAATCCCGGATTGATGGAGACCTTTCTGATGTTGTCGAGGATGTTTTTAATCGCTTGGTACGAATTGGTTTAATACCTATTTTAATATTGACTATCATTGGTCGTGAACTTTTCGTGGTTGTCTTTGGTCCCCAGTGGAGTGAGGCAGGAGTCTATGTTCAGATTATGGCAATCTGGACTTTCTTTTGGTTCATATCTTCACCATTAAGCAGTATCTTTCGCGTGCTGGAAAAGCAAGAAATTAGTCTACGAATTAATATTGCCATATTTCTAACGAGACTAATATCTCTCTGGGTTGGTGGAGTTTTTGAGAGTGCCCGATTGGCAATTTTCCTATTTGCGGGAACTGGTCTCATTCTCTACAGCTACCTGGGAGCATCCATTTTAAAGATCGCAGAGGTGCCACTTAAGAGGGGAATTAAGATTATCTTTACGAATTTTACACACTCCATACCGACTGGGCTTGTACTATTTAGTCTAAAGCTGCTATCTATCCCAAATTGGTTATTACTCGTAATAGCGGGCGTTGCCGTATCAATTCATTTATACCTTAATCGCAATGCGATAATTAGAGGTGGCATATATATTAACAATGGAGGCATATAATGATTTCAAAAGAAAGAGATAAAACAATTGAGGTTAGAGGAGCTGGTTTCAGCAACAAGGGGGCAGAGTTGATGTTCCTCTCGGTGATTCAGTATTTTAAACTGAATTATCCATCGATAGAATTGGCAATTAACCTTCGAAGAGGATCTTTCAGAAAACGCAAGGAACTCGGAATAAAACATTTAATATGGTTTGAGACTAGGAAATTACCAATGTTAAGTTGGAAACTGGCTATATTACTGAACAAAGTAATGAGAATCTTACCAGAAATTTTATTAAGATATTGTAACCTTGTTCTTGATAATGAAACGTCTGCGATTTTGGATATATCTGGTTTTGCTTATTCTGACCAAATTGGCTTAGCAAAAGTGAGGTTAATGGCTAGGAAAACGGATAAGGCGAAACAAGAAGGGAAAAAGATAATTCTGCTTCCTCAAGCTTTTGGTCCTTTCGAAAGTGAGAAAACAAGAGATTACATGCGAAAAATTATTGAAAATGCTGATCTTATATTTGCTCGTGATATTGTTTCATATGATTGCATTAAGGATTTATCTTATGACCACCAGAAACTCCATTTAGCCCCAGATTTTACAAATTTACTTGATGGAAAGAAGCCAATCACATTTTCGAGTGAAGGACGGATAGCGATTATTCCGAATACGCAAATAATTGAAAGAACACCTGAGCGGATGCGTTCTTCATACGTGCCATTTCTTTGTAAATGTATTGAGTTCTATCAGCGGAAAAACTTAAATCCATTCATCCTTCTTCATGAATTGGATCGAGACGTTGAGCTCGCAAATAGGATAAAGGTAACCCTTGAAAGCTCGATAGATATTGTTAATATCAAGGATCCATTGATGATAAAAGGAGTAATTAGTGAATGTGAAGGAGTTGTCAGCTCTCGGTACCACGGTTTAATAAGTGCGTTATCACAAGGAGTACCTGTGTTAGCAGTGGGATGGAGCCACAAATACAGAGAATTAATGAGCGATTATAATATACTTGAAGGGTTTATTAAAGATATATCAAATGAACAGCATTATCTTCCCTATTTAGAATTATTGGGTGAAAAACGATCTCGAAAAAAAATGAAAAACCGTGTTGTTATAGCATCAGAGAAGCAGAAGGAAAAAACATTGAGAATGTGGAACAATATTCAGAAAACCCTAAATTATGAGGTCCATTACATTAAATAGCACTTAATTGTATACAACAAATCGATCTGTTTCAATAAAAAAAAAATTCAAAACGCATATTCTCTGGTATAAAATTAAAGTAATTATCAATGCATATCAAATTGAAAACGATTCAAATTCACATATGGCTAATATATTAGCTAATGTGTGATTTTATATTTATTGAACCATATAGTGGATGTACGATAAATATGAAATTAAAAAAAACGAATAATTATATAATATTTTTTCTTTTTGTAATTACATTTGTAACCACAAAGGGAATAATTTCAGCTAGAAAGTTCTCAAAAAATGCGGCAATTGTAATCATAAATGGAAGTCTTTGGCAAAGTGAGATTACAGCGGTTAAACGGCAAACAGTACTATTATGGGGTGTAAAATTTTTAGAATGGGGAATTCAGGTTCCTTCATTTAATGATCCAGATAATTTGGATAATGAGAAAGATTCTATGATTAGGGCATTAATCAAGGCTGATGATCAACTTAAAAAAGGAGAAATTGAAAGGGCACTTTGGTGGTTAAATCAGGCAATAGAAGCAGATCCTATTCCCAGAATTCAAAGTAAAATAATATTACCTGAATGGATAAATATCGATGAGGATGGGAATATCGTCTTGGAATGGGACAAAAATTGGCAATTTAGGAAGGATTCTCAGGTAGCAGAATTAAGGATGGATGAAGTTCTTGATATATTGACTATTACATATGAAAATACATTTGAATCCAGAGACAAAATCATTTATCAATGGGGCGGTCCACTAGATATTTCATACTGGCACACGCTTCATGTAGAAGCTAGGGTTCACCGCGGGACGTACTTGACTATTGAAACTCACAGTCGCACAGGCGTTATGAGGCATGTGAGTTATTTCCCAGGTAATGGTGAATGGAAACAGTTTACGATCCCACTGATGGTTGATGAGATTAAGTGGATTTATATTATGTTGAATGAACCTTCAGCGGACTCACTCACAAGCGTTTACAAGGTAGAAATAAAGCCCTTAACTTTATCGTTGGACGAATTCATCGGGAATAATAATCAATGACATTCAAGAGACAGGTTTCCAATTTCACCGCGTCAGATACTGAATTTGTTGGAAAACCGATGCCGTTAATTCCAAATAAGTTTATCTTTTATATAGTTTTCTTTGTAGTATTTTGTTTCAGTGGTTTACTCACCATTACAGGAAAGATATTTGGGCTTCCTTATCGGATGGGTTTGATCTCAGTATTGATCATACCCTTAATCCTAAAATACGGATTAAGAATAAATAAAGTAATCCTTTCTTATCTGGTATTGACGATTATTGTCATCTTGTCGGGTATTATTAATAACTCAACAATATTGGAAGTTATACTATTTATGCGTATACTGGGATTTTCCTATTTAATGTATATGTTAGTTGACATGTTTATTAATCCCAAAAATGTTCAGCGTATCATCCAGCTTTGTGTATTAATAGCTTTGATTCAACTGCCAATTATCCTTATACAGCGGGTGGGATATGATTTTTTACCAGAAGTTATTAAAAACAGTATCAGACCAACAGATTTTGATTTTGGGACATTCAATTTTAAGGGCGATGCTTCAATGACTTTTTTCTTGTTATTGATTGTGATCTTTTTGTTGTTTGATCGGAAAAAAAATTATATTATTCGTCATAAATGGATTGTGGCTGGATGGCTAACTTTAACGATTTTGATTGCCAATGCAGAACTTGTCAAACTGCTTATATTTGTTGTATGGAGCGTGTACCTGATGAGGTATATTAACATAAAGTCGATCATAGCAATTGTTATTGTTTTTTCATTTATTGCTATTGTCTTATCAGTCTTTGGGGTGTTAAATGAGATCAAATCTGATTTAACTTCTAGTTTTTTGAAAAATGCGCAAATTGATTTGAGCCAAGAAGAAAAATTTCTTTCAGGGGATTATGCTAGAGGAGCAGCTGTTGCCTATTACCTAAAAGGAGAAGTGCTTTTGTTAGGTGATGGTCCTTCAAGATATTATGATGTTTTCACACAGACAAGACTTCGGGGTAATACGGGGCATATATTTACTTTTTATTCAGAAGTAGGTTTGCTGGGTTGGATGATGAGTGTCCTAATTTTTTTTCTAATTGCTTTCCCAATTAGCAATGGAAAAATCAGGGTTCACTGGACAAGCATTCTTGGTTTTGTTTCTGTTGTTTTATTAAGTTTTACAACAGAGATTATGAATGATATTAGCGTAGTTCTGATATATTGTGTTATGGCCAAAAGTTATCTAGTGGAGCCCAAGGTATAATTTCCAAAACAATCATGATTGATTTTCATAAAATCCAAGAAATTAAATCTTTACCGTACTTTCAGGAGTCCATATATGCTAATTTAGACATAGAAGGTACATTAGATTTCTTTATTCGCCGCTACATAAATCCGCTTTCAAAACATTTTGATATATCCACTACAACAGCTTTAGATTGTGGTACTGGCTTTGGATGGTTTTCAATAGCGTACTTAATGGAAGGTGGAAAATCAGTCATTGCGGTAGATCTTGACCAGGATAGACTAAATGAAGCAAAAAACATAGCCGATATTTTTTCAGTTAGCAATCGTATCGAGTTCATTGCTGCAGCTATTCAGGATATACCTTTGGTTGAAAATTCCGTTGACATTTTTATTTCAATTGAGACACTTGAGCATGTGGGTAAGGAAAATATCAAGTCAGCCTTACTGCAAATTAGTGATATTGCTTCGAGGGGAGTACTCATAACAACTCCCAACAAGTTCTTTCCCGTAATAGCACATGACACAAGGCTCCCTTTCATACATTGGTTATCGCCTAGAAAAAGGGGGAAATACGCTAAGTTATTTGGCCGTGAAAGTTGGGATCATGGTAATGATTTTGTATCCCCCAGCAATTTGAGAATTCTATTTGAAAAGTTTGAACCATCTTCATCTTGTCTAACATTTGCGGATTATAAAAGCTACATCAGTCATTTTCCTTTTTATTTACCATATGGTTCAGATCAACAAAAACGGTTTCATAATCGTCCTTCATTGTTGAAAGCTATATACTATTGGATAGTTAGCAAAATACTTGGGAATTACTCGTATTGGTTAATGCCTTCTCTTTCACATATTTTTGTCAAAAACCAAAATACTTGATGCATTATGAATATGAAATTACCAAAAAGCGTCTTGATAGCACACCAATCAACAATTCCATACTATAGGGTGCCCTTTTACACCGCATTGGATCATTTAAGACCAAATTGGTGGGATTTCAAAGTGGTTATTTCCTCGATAGATTTAAATGGTTCGCTTACTTCCGCAAATAAATTTGATTTTCCAGTTTTGAAGGTTGAGATGAAATCTATTTTAATCGGTGGAAAAGAGATAAAATATCAAACGTTCTGGAGAAAAGCAGTAGATTTTGATCTGATTATTGTCGAATATGCGCTAAATAATCTTACTTATCCACTTTGTCACCTACACCAATTTTCAGGTGTTAAATTTGCTTATTGGGGACACGAAAGAGACAGATCTGTAGTTAACCCTTCTGGGATAAAGGCGTTATCAGAACTTACGAAACGCATATTGGCTAGTAGAGCGGATGGTTTTTTTGCTTATACAAAAGAGGTCAAGGCAAATTTAATAAAAGAGGGTTTACCCTCAAAAAAAATTTTCCATGTGGGTAACACAATTGATATAGAAAAGGAGCGTAAAGCTTACTACCGTTGGAAATCAAAAAAGGAATCAGTGAAAAGGAAACTAGGAATAGAAAACAAAAAAGTATTGCTATTTGTTGGAAGATTTATTCCTAGCAAACGGTTAAGATTCCTATTAGATTCCTTTTCTATCATACAAGAAACATCGCAAAATTATCATTTATTACTCGTGGGTAATGGAAAAGCGATCGATTTTGGTAATGACTTAGGAAATGTGACATTCCTGGGATCTCTGTTCGATATCGATGAACTCGCCCCAATATATGTCGCAAGCGATATTTTTGTGTACCCTGGTTCTGTCGGATTGGCACCTCTCCAAGCACTATGTTATGACTTGCCTGTAGTAGGTATAAAAGCTGCTAATCATGGACCTGAGGTAGAATACCTTTCACCTCGAAATTCTCTTATGCTCAAACCTTCTTCTACCTCTTTTGCCTATGCTAAAGAAATTATTAATTTACTTATGACAAAGGAACGTATGATTGAGTTACAGGCTAATGCCTGGTCTAGTATAAATCATCTAACCATAGAACAAATGGCAAAGAATTTCATTCATGGTATAAACTCCATATTGGATAGCAAAGGGAATTGTTAGATGGAAGATGGGAGAATAAGTTGGTTTTCCAGCGATTATTTTTTATGTCTCTCGGTGAGATAGGATATCATATTCAGGCGAGAATTATTACAGGGATTGAAAGGATAAATGCCTTACGAGCTAATGAGAAAAAATCTGATATGGGAGGTACTTTTAATTTAGATTTTGATAATATAATTACTCCTTTCTTTTTTTTCATGGGAAGATAATAATAATTAAAAAAATCGTTTGTTGAGCATTTCTCATAAGAATATCAGGAGACATTTCGATGCGCTGAAGATATCATCAATCGCAGGTTATCCTTGTTTAATGATAAGTTCTTTTTGGGTTATGTCATAAACTGGCATCAAGATCCTCTCACGGGCAATGATTGGCCCAATAGATTTTATGCTGATATTGACATCCGCGATGGTGAAACGAATGGTGGTGTCTAATGGATCTGGGAACTCAATCGTCATCATCACCCTCTTTTTTGCTGATCTTATCTGGATTTTCCTAGGTTTGTATGTATCCATCCAGTTGAGGATCTATTTGCCCTTCGGTGGTCCCTTTCAGGTTCATCATGCTCATCTACCGGAGATGGTCTTCCCATTCGCGATGATCTGGTGGAGTTTATCCTTAATTACAGTGGATGCCTGCCATCCCCAGTAAGTACTCCGCGCTTTGGATGAAATCCACCGGGTGCTAACTGCCTCCCTACTGGCGACAATGCTAATGGCCGGGATGTTATATTTCACTTACCGAAAGGTTTCTCGGTTTCAGTTTATCTATTTCTGTCTGGCCACCGCATTTCTTATTTTTCTCTACCGCGGCTTGATCGGGATCTACTACCGGATTAAACCGCGGTAAGGGGATGGAAGTGGAAGCGCCGCGGATCCTGGTGGTAAGCGCGGGGGAGCTGGGGCAGAGCGGTGGCTAGGATCATCTTGAACCAAAGTCGCTGGGGGAGGAAGCTGATCGGATTTCTGGATGATAATCCTGAAAAAAAGAACTGGCGGCCGGATGGTCTTTAGAGAACAGTTGTGATGGGGGCTACTGTCACATTTGTTGGATTACAAATTCCATACTATATGGGATATAAAAAAGTTATTATTGGTTTTGATTATAGCTATAAAGAAAATGCCATTCCAAGTGAAATGGAAATCCGCACAGGAGAAATCGAACAAAGTCATTTCCACTCAAATTGTTTTCCAAAAGGATAAATGGCAACTGCCTGATTTGTTGAGATCAGAAATCAGTTTTGAGATTGCGCGAAAAGCTTTTGAGTTGGATAATCGAGAAGTAGTGGATGCAATCATCGGCGGAAAATGCCAAATTTTCAAAAGAATAGAATATCAGTCTTTATTTGACTGAAAAGTCGCAATGGATGTGTTTTGCATGGTACTTAAATGATGACAATGATTAAAAGAAAGAGCTGATTAATTGGAGGTGTTCTCTTATGTCCAGTTTTTTGATTTCTGAAGTTCTTGAGAGATTGGCTAAAGAAAAACTTGAGATTAACTGGTATTCCGGAAAAAGGATACTTGTTACTGGTGGGGCTGGTTTTATTGGTTCATGGTTGGTGGAGGCGCTAGTACGCTTGGGCGCAGATGTGTATGTCGTTGACAACCTTTGGCGAGGTTCCCTGAATAATCTTAAATTAGAGGATAACAGTTACTGTATTGATCTCAGTAAGCAGTTTATGTTGGGTGACTTACGAGAATTTCATACAGCTCTCTCTGCTTGTTTATGGGCTAAGCCGGATATTGTACTTCACCTGGCAGATATCGTAGCTGGGATTGATTTTGTCTTTGCGAATGAACCATTTATATTCCGGGCGAATCTTTTGATTAATACAAATATGTTTACTGCTGCTCAGGAAACGGGCACCAATCAATTGTTATACTTGGGAACAGCTTGTAGCTTTCCACAAAAATTACAAGAAAAACCGGGTGGTGTACCCTTAGTGGAAGAACAAATATATCCAGCTGATCCAGAGTCAGCTTACGGATGGTCTAAATTGATGGGGGAGTACGAAGCAGAACTTTTGGGACGATATTCAAATATGGATGTTGGTATTCTACGCCTGCACAATGTTTATGGGCCGCGATCCTTGCTGTCAATCAAGCGATCTCAGGTTATTCCAAGCCTGATTCGTAAAGCAGTGAGATACCCTGATGAAGATTTTATTGTATGGGGTTCCGGCAAGCAGGCTAGGGATTTCGTCTTTGTAGGTGATGTGGTGGATGCACTACTACGGCTTCCAATAGAAGGAATGAATGAAGGGGCGATCCAGATTGGTACTGCTCAAGAAACGACCATTGCGGAACTTGCTCATACCATTATCAAAGTAAGCGGAAAAGAAATTCCAATAAAATTTGATACAACCAAGCCGGAGGGAGATAGTGGGCGTTCTGGAAACTATAATAAAGCTAAGCGCATACTTAGGTGGAATGTTTTCACCCCTCTTCATGATGGATTGAAACAAACCTATGAATGGGCTTATGACCAAATTCATAATAAGAACATCAACCTGAATGATTAGTAGTAAGACAAATTTGAAAGATATAATCACAGATAAATTGCTCTATTAGGTGTGGTAAAAATGAAAATTATGAATATGATTGGTATTAACATACAGTGCCTTTCGTATGATGATATGTATCCGATTTTCTATGAATGGCTGGCTAATAAGAATTCCCGGTCTCATGCTTTGGCTGTCATCAATGTACATATATGTGTATCTGCACTTTTTGATAAGCAATTACGGGATATGTATAATAACGTTGACCTGTCAGGCAGTGATGGGAAGCCTTTTTTAATGTGGGCACGCACATTCCATAATAGAAAAAGCGAACGATTTTACGCACCTGATTTGATGAACGAAGTCAGCAGCAAAGCGAAGGAAAAGGATTATTCGTTTTTTCTATACGGTGGATATCCGGGTGCTAATGATAAAATTGAAGCTTATCTAAAAGAAAGATATGATGGCATAAATGTTATCGGAAAATACACGCCACCCTTTAGGGCACTCACAAATTATGAGGATAAAGAATTCTGTGATATGGTGAATGCGCTTCAACCTGATTTTATATGGGTTGGCTTGGGTTCTCCTAAGCAAGACGTATGGATTCAAGGGCATTTAGATAAAATACGGGGAAGCATTATGATGCCGTCTGGTGCTACCTTCGATTTTTTTAGTGGTAAGATCAGACAAGCGCCAAAATGGATCCGTGAAAGTGGATTCGAATGGTTGTATCGCCTCACCCAGGATTTTCGCCGTCTTTGGAAACGGTACACGATATACAATATTGTTTTTCTGTTTTTCTTTGTCTTGCAAATCCTAAAAATCATCTCTTTTGACAATGAAGGATATTTTTTACTCTTGGGGAATCGAACAAAATTTGGTAATATGTGATTCTTGGGAGCGCTGAGTTGGGACAAAAGACGGGAAGTTCCGTCGTTTTGTAGTCAACTACACCTTTCAATCAATGAATTCAGACAGTGCCAGTATAATTAAATTGATCTTCTATCAATTTGCCTAGTAATTCGTTCTTAGCGATAACCTTTTCATCCAGTTAAGCGATTTTTCTTTTGAGAGCTGCGGTTTCTTTACCCTACCCCGGCTTTAAAAAAATGCCCCTTTTTTAAAACTGTGGCTGCAAGTGATAGAATACTTTCGGTTGTAATTGTTACTGATCGCACAATGCAGATACGGCAACATCCTTAGTCAATTGTACTTTCAGTATGGACACTTTCGCTTCCATGGTATATTTCTTTCTCTGTTTTTCCATTTCCGTTTAAATCACCGGATTTGCTGTGGAAGCAGTACCTGATCGGAAAACCATCTTTTCCTATGGCATGTATTGAAACAAAAATTAGGACTCATTTCAATGATGAGGATCTAAAAAGACAAGCCATAAATAAATTCAGGCATATTCTCTCTGCATACCCATTAAGTTGTGTTACGGTATTTTTTTTGTTTAGATATTATGTAAGTTCTTTAATTTTTTATAATCCAGAGATATTGGAATATAAAAAAACTATTGGGATCTCCTTAGTTTCAAGGATATATTTATGGATCGTTCATTAAATCGGTTAAGCATTTTCCTCTTTTTTGCTGATATCTTTCTTGTTCTACTTGGTTTATTTATAGCCATTAGATTACGTATATACCTGCCATTTGGCGGTTCTTTCCAGATAGTTCATGCACAGCTTCCAGACATAGTTTATGTTTTTGTCATTCTCGCCTGGAGTATTTCGTTAATTTCAGCTAAAGCCTATCATCCTCAGAAAGTACTTCGGGCAGTGGATGAAATTCGACGTATATTGATTTCCTCTGTGCAGGCAGCCCTGCTTTTAGCAGGAACTTTATACCTAACTTACCGAGATGTTTCTCGTTTTGAATTCATATACATGTATTTTTCAATAACATTTTTAATCCTACTTTATCGTGGCTTGATTCGCATTTATTTTCGGTACTTTGGAAATAAACATAAAGTTGATACCAGACGAATTCTGGTCGTTGGTGCTGGGGAATTAGGTTGTAAGATCGCGGAAGTGGTGCTCCAGCGCAGCCGTTGGGGATTGGATCTCGTTGGTTTTTTAGATGACGATCCCAAAAAAATGAAATGGCAACCAGAAAACGCAGAAGGACGATCCGTATTGGGTGAAGTGGATCAATTGGTTGACATTGTAAAGGAACTTGGGATCAATGAAGTCTTTTTTGCCCTCCCAGCTAGCGCCTATAAACGCTTGAGCAACACAGTAGCTACTCTGCAGAATCAAGCAATTAAAATAAATATTGTTCCTGATTACTTCTCGTTGGCCTTGATTCATGCGCAACCTTCTGTATTTGGAGGACTTCCTGTGATCGGCTTACGGGACGCAGTCATTGGTGGGATGCCCCGGTTAATAAAAAGAGTCTTTGATGAAGTGGTTTCTTTTTTGTTGTTGTTATTCCTTTGGCCAATCATGTTGTTAATCGCATTGTGGATCCGTTTAGAAACACCGGGTCCAGCGATTTTCAAACAAAAGCGTGTGGGGGAAAATGGCCAGCTTTTCAAAATGTATAAATTTCGTACTATGGTACGGGATGCGGAAAACCGTAAAGATGAAGTAATCCATACCGATCAGGATGGGAATATTATCCACAAACATCTGGATGATCCGCGGGTGACCCGGTTAGGCCGGTTTTTACGCCGTACCAGCCTGGATGAACTACCACAGTTGGTCAATGTCCTGAAAGGGGATATGAGCTTGGTCGGCCCCCGCCCAGAACTTCCCTGGCTGGTGAAAAAGTATGAACCCTGGCAGCGGAAGCGTTTTGCTGTACCGCAGGGTATCACCGGCTGGTGGCAAGTCAACAAACGGTCGGAAGGACTGATGCACTTGAGCACTGAAGATGATCTCTATTATGTCTATAACTATTCCTTATGGCTGGATATCAAGATTCTTTTTATGACTATCGGCGCCCTGTTCAGAGGGTATTAATGATTTTTGGGCTTTGAGTGATATCCATAGAGTAGATATTTTGGGTTCATGTTGTCCTGCAGCGTTCATCCAATGGCTAGATATATACATGATATGAAGACCCTATTAAAGAATCTAAATCGCTGGGAAATGCTGTTTCTGATTGTCCTTTCCGCACTCTGGTCGATGGATCGCCCTTCTTTTTTTGCGTTTTTCCTACTGCTTCCCATTTTCTGGTTGGGTGGGTATTTGAGACAAGGCTGCTTTTTCCCTCCCACACCACTGGATATTCCGCTTTTACTATTATCATTGTGGACGCTGGTTTCCCTGGCGGTCACACCCGATCTTGCCCACAGCGCCGGGAAAGTACTCGGTGTTGTGCTGGGGATCTCTTTGTATTACGCCATCTTCCGGCTAAAGGTGGATGGACTGCCGAGGGAGATTCAATCTAAAAAGCGGGAAAACATCCCACTCTGGAGCATACTGGGATATTTGATAACAGGGACTGGGATTGCGGTTCTGGGTTTGCTGGGCGCGGATTGGTTTGATAAGTTTCCTTTCTTAACCCGCGCGGCGGAGAGCTTGCCAGATCTGATTCCCTCTCTCCCTGGGGCGGTGACAGGATTTCAACCCAATGCTATTTCCGGCACCCTCACTCTGTTCACGCCAGTATCCGTCCTGCTTGCCTGGCAGTATTTTTTCCGGGATGACAAATTACGAATCCACAAGTTTGATCCGTTTCCCCGCTGGCTGATCAAAGGGATATTATTGGTCATTTTGCTTTGCCAAGGTTTGTGGTGGTTGTTGGCCCAGACCCGCGGGGCCTGGTTGGGATTGGCTGCTAGCTTATTGTTCCTGGGAATCCTCTTATTCAAACCACGTTGGAATGCGGTTGCCTGGATCTTCTCCCTAGTACTAGTCGCGCTCGCCTATCTGTACTGGGTTCAAGCGGAAGACCTAGGCAATCGATTGCGGGATCTTAATTCGTTTGGCGGGGACAACTTATCTGGAACACTGGCCTTCCGCTTCCAAATTTGGGAGTGGGCTGGTCTGGTCCTTCAGGATTTTCCATTTACTGGTTTGGGGTATAACATGTTTAGAGAGGTTGTACCAATTCTTTACTTCGGACCTAGGTTGGGTGATGTTGCGCATGCTCACAATATCTGGTTGGACATCGGAGTCACGCTAGGGTTTGGTGGTATCGTGATCTATCTTGCACTGTGGATGATCAATGGATATAGCTTATGGCAGGTCTGGTTGCAGCATCATGATCACTGGGGAGGGCAGATAGCCCTGGCGTTGCTAGCCGGCTGGTATGCCTACTTCATTTTTGGTCTCGCTGATACCATTCCGCTAGGCAGTAAGCTTGGATTGGGTATATTTTTATCGCTTGGCGTTGGGCAGGTGATTGTGAAAACCTTTACTTCAAATGAGCAAGCTGAATAAACATTTAAACGATTAACTGTTTGATATTTATTACCTAGGTAAATTCGGATGAAAAACGCATGATCAACTGGTGGGGTTTGGCTTCGAATAGTATCTGGATCCTTGCTATCGCCATGGCTTTAGCAGTATTCAGCATTGCCTATTATGAATCACGGCAAAAGGGAGAGAAACTCCGCCAAGTTTTTAACTCTCCAACCTACACACTACCGCTCAATCTCGCCGGGGCGATATTCTGCCTGGGGATGGCGGTGACGTCGGGGCGGTGGTGGGAGGTTTTGTTATGGATAGTCTTAATGGGGTTGTTTGGGTATCAAATCTTTCAAAATATAAAATATAAAATATAAAATGTAGAATAGCAGAGATCCAACTCAGGAATTTTATTCTTGACCAATTCCAATATTCTATATTTTCAATTTAATATTATATATTCGTTATTTAATTCTTTTTGTGTTAGGTTGCGACCTGAGATATTTGATAAATCCAAAAAGCTGCCGACTGCATTCTTCAGCTAATTGGGATGTTGATTTGAATTGGTCTTCGGTGATATATCCGAGATCCAAAGCAATGTATAGCTGACAGCGAACTTCACCCGCTGAAGCCCTGGCTCGCCCCAGGTAAGTTCTGAATAGGGCTTGAGTCTCGCTATCAAAGCCTTCGGCGATGTTGGACATAACACTCACGGAAGCTCTCCGCAATTGATCTCGGAAGCTGAAATCTCTTGAAATACTTCCTTTCTGGGACAACTCATATACCTTCTTGTTTAATATGCGGGCTGTTTTCCAAACCTGTAATTCTTCAAATCGGTTTATTATTGACATGATTTTTCCCCCTTACTATTCAGCATAAACAATGATATTGAAAAATGCAATATCACCCTGACACAATTCTATATTTTATACCTTATATCTTATATACTTACTCCGGTTATCCACTATAATTACACTATGTCTGAAGCTAAAATTTTCG
>SDBS01003163.1_pt1 | contig 16122 bp, 13 predicted proteins | sample 2277091 | NCBI WGS metagenome assembly SDBS01 (sample SAMN10404972, study PRJNA504765) | marine sediment metagenome | isolation source: marine sediment core GS10_PC15, 163 cmbsf | place: Arctic Ocean: Southern Knipovich Ridge | collected 2010 | reverse complement strand
TCCATGGGATCCTCATACATGGAGTCTAACACCTCTTGAATTAGTTAAAACATTAAAAAAATTTAAAGTATTAAATAATACATATGACATCAATCCTGAAAGAGATGAATATAAAATAAAACGACTAATCAATAATATACGTTTTTTAACTATAAGAAATAAAAATATACGCATTAATGTACGCCATCCTAAATTTCTAAAAAAAAGAATTTTTAGGTTACAAAAAGAAGCAAATAAAATTTACAATTCTCATTCTAAGCCAGATGCAATTATAATTATTGCTAGCGATATAAATTTTAAAAATACTCCTTTTTATACTTTTCAAGATTTAGATATTGATACAATTATTCAACGGAGAAAATCTAAAAAACATATGCCAGTACTTGAGAGGGAGAGTATGGAACTATTAGAATTAAAAAAGAAAATTCAATTAAATGTTTATGAGAAAGCTTCAGGAATATTTGTAGCAAGTGATTGGATTGCTGAAAATATAAAATCATATATAAGTGATCCTGAAAAGGTATATTCTGTTGGATTGGGTCATAGATATTTACCTATCGATTTGACAGACGAGATTTTAAAAAAAAGATTTGAAAATCCAACAATTTTATTTATTGGACTGAACCCGTTTATGAAAGGTTTAAGACTTATGTTTAAAGCCTATAAAATTGTACATAAAATCATACCTGATGCTAAATTCATTTTTATTTCAAATTTTAAAAGTCTACCTCAAAAAGAGTGGATGGAAATAAAAAAAAATAAAAAAATAAAATTATTAAATCCTATTCCTGCCGAAATTTTAAAAGATTTTTATTATAACTCTACTATTTTTGCTGTACCTAGTATATTTGATGCATGGGGAAAAGTATTCTTTGAAGCAATGGCATTTGGACTCCCTGTTATTGGAGGGAATTGTTGTGCTATGCCGGAATTCATTATTAATGGTTATAATGGCTATGTGGTTGATCATGAACCTGAAGAGATTGCAGAAAAGATCTGCTCCTTATTTAATTCATTTGAAAATTATAAAAAATATTCTAAAAATGCTTTAAATATAAGTGAAAAATTTAAATGGGACGATGTCGTAAAAAAGATATTAAAAATCATTAATCTTAATTGAATAATTTATTACTTTAAGGATTAAATATTAATAGTATATAATTCATTACTTATAGAAAAATCATTTTATTAAAGATCTTAGAGTTTCGACTGAAACTTTATTTAATTCCGTTTCAAAAAACTCTTTATTATTCTTTATTTTTTTTTTATCCCAATTCCACCACTTTATTCTTAATAATTCGTTGATCATTTCGTTACTAAATCTCATCTTAATAATTTTTGCTGGTATACCAACAACAATGGAAAATGGGGCGACATTTTTATTAACAACACAACCCGCTCCTAAAACTGCCCCATCCCCAATTTCTACGCCCGCAAGGATAGTGACATTATCTCCGCTCCATACATTATTTCCAATTAGAACTGGACCTAAATCTTGAACTATTGATTGAAATCCACAATAATATTGTAAAGCTCTCTGAAGATTTGCATAATTTGTTTTGTGATTAGTACTAATTATATTTATATTAAATCCAAAAGCACAATATTTACCAATTTTTACTAATTGATCGCCTCTTATCACAATTGGACCATTAATTCTTGTGTAATCACCAATAATTACTTTTTTTGCCTTCAACACGGAATTTTCATTAATATAAACCTCTCTTCCAATAAGACAAGAATTATTAATAAAGAGGGTTCTATTCAAAAATAATTTATTAAAAAAAAAATTGTATAATTCTCTCAATTTTTTAAATATACTCATAGTTGAATCATGTTTTATCGTGTTACACTATAATATCTAAATATTAAAATTCTCTTTATAGTACCCTAAATAATTTACAAAAATTAAAAATTTATAATTCAATGATTTCAACTCTTAAACAATTTATTATTATGTTTTCATTTTTCAAATCTACTAATAGCAGAGGGTGTAAAGAATTATAAAAATTAAATATTTCTAAATATCTACGAAGATTTAAAGTAATTATTATTTAGTTAATATACAAGTTAAGTTTGAAATCAACCACCTTTGTTTAGTAAAATTACGATTTTTATCTTGATATGCGGTTCTAATACTATCAACTGGAATTTCTTCAATCTCAATCTTTTTTATTTTTGAGAAACCAGTTAACTTAACCAAACGATTAATTGTCTCATAATCATATATAAATTTATGACCATAATACATATGAATATAACGGTTTAGAAAAGTTGCGGGATCAAGTTTCTGGCCAAAATTTAATTCAGGTGATTTAAATAATATTTCTCTTAAACCTTTTTTATTATATAACGCATCAAATAGATATTTTAATGATGGTGTCATTATAATATGAATCCCCCCTTGCTTTAATATTCTATAAGATTCTTTTAAAAAAAATTTGAACTCACGATAATAAAGATGTTCAATAACATGTGAATCAAACACAATATCGACGCTATTAGAGGGAAAGGGTAATTTTTTTGCTATATCTATAGGTATTTTACCTGTAAGATCTGTGTTGAGAAAATCAGCTAATTCAAGAGTTCCACATGCAAACTGTATATTAACTTGTTTATTTGATCTATAAAATTCTTTAATAACCGATTTTCTCTTTAGTCTATTATTTAAATTTAATAATTTAGCCTTTTTTTCTCTATATTTTCTAATTGTATGAGCTAATAAACTTTCTGAATCAGTATATGTATTAAAATATTTTGATATGACCATTTTTTTATTATTTTTGATCTTAAGTTTTTTAATTTAGTGAAAATTATTTTAAAATTATCAATATTAATTTTTTTTCTCTTTTGAATATTTGGCGGTATAATTCTTACTAATAATTTTTAATAAAGTTTTCATTTTTTTTAATTCTGCTAAGGAATTTTTTTGATTTGGAAAAGGAAGGGCATAGCTCGTGATTACATTATATTTTTCATTTTGAAAAATTTCATTAATTCTTCTTAACCAATTTTTTGTTCTAATGCAATTATTTTTTCTGGGTGATTTTTTTCTAACTCTTTAGCAAGATTAAAGGAATTATCTTTTCCAGTGCCACCAACAATTAAGATTACCTTAAAGTTTTGATAACTGTTTTCTAACAGAGAATTAACACAATTGTGAATGTATTTTTCATCATTCCATGCTGGAGGACAAAGATAATCTATAATCCGGCATAACTATTATAAAAGAAATATAGATCTGTTTAAAACTTAATTAATTATCCTTTAACATATATAAATTGAATTTTGAGGAAATTTTAATTAATTTAATAAAATTTTTAAATATCTTCGAAATAGATCTAATTAATTAGATTCTTGAGTTAAGAAATTCCTAAAAATAATAAAAATGGAAATATTAAAAAAGATTTTAGAAAATAAAAATTTTAAAAAAAGTCTTAAATTTCAAGATTTTACATTGAAAGTTTATGAAGATTCGGATTTTGAAGGAGTTATGAGGTTGTATAATAGAGTCTTTCCTGGATATATGTCGCAAGAACTCTGGCTATGGAAGAATGTGAAAAATCCGTATGGTGCTTATTATACTATACTTATGAAAGATAAAGAGAAAGTAATTAGTTCTTATAGTGTAGTTCCAAAAATATTTTCAATAAATGGAAAATCTTACACCTGTGTGCTTTCCTTAGATACGATGACTGATGCGAACTATCGAGGATTAGGTATCTCTACTTACTTAGCGAGATTAACTTATGAATATGGAAAAATTAATGGTGCTTATTTTGTTTATGGTTTTCCAAATAAGAAAAGTTATCATTTAATTTTTAATAAAGTTGGTTGGGATTATTTTGGAAAGAGGATTTTTGTATTTAAAAATTTATCTCAATATAAAAAAAAGCCAATACAAATTGAAAAAGAATATAATATTGAAGAAATAAATACTTTCGGCAAGGAAGTAAACGATTTATGGGAAAATTATAAAAAAATTTATCCCGTAATGAATGTTAGAGATAGTAAATATTTAAATTGGAGATTTGCTGATAACAAATTAGTAAAATATAATAATTACTATTTGTACGACAAGATTTCCAAAGACTTAAATTCGTATTTTATATTAAAAAAATATATTGATAAATTTGGAACAGAGATATGTCATATTGTTGATTTCCTAATTGGAACTCATGATATATCTAAGAAGAAAGAGATTTTTAGTTATATTGAAAAATTTTCAATCAATAACTTCTGTTCAGATTGCGATGAAATTTCTTTTTGGATACCAGACGAAGATTTAAGAGATTTTGCATTAAATCATTTGGGTTATAGTTTAAGAGAAAAGAAAAAATATTTTGGATATAAATTATTAAGAAAAAGTAAAATAAATTCCATCTTAAAAAATTCTAAAAATTGGTTTATCACAATGGCAAATAGTGATGTATTTTAATTAAATATGGAGAAAAAAATGTCAATTTTGTTTATTGGAGCTCATCCAGATGATATTGAGTTAAGCTGTGGAGGAACAATTTGTTATTTCACCGAAAAAAAATATAATGTGTATTGTTATCATTTAACAAATGGAGTTTATAGTGATATTGATGGAAATCCAGTAAGAGTACTTGATGAAGTTCTTGATACTTCCAAAAAAAGTCTAAGAGTTCTAGGTGTTAAAGAAAAAAATATTTTTTTTAATGATGTTCGAGCAACTCAATTACGAGTTAATAAAAAGCATATTTCAAAATTACAGAAATTTATAATCGAAAAAAATATAGATACACTATTTACTCATCCCGATCCTGATACCTACCACCAAGATCATCGCATAGCTCATAATATAACAATGGCTGGCGCAAGAAGATATGTCAACAATATTTTCCTTTATGAAACGATTTTTAATTTTGCTGCTGGTTTAATGATTCCAAATTATTATATTGATATCTCTCAATATATAAATAAGAAGAAGGAATCATTGCGCTATCACAAGACAGAGTATGATAAGTATGGAGGAGAAAAATGGATTAATTCAATAATTAGTCTTGCAAAATATAGGGGGATTCAAGTAGACACTGATTATGCTGAAGCATTTTTTGTAATGAAGTATTTCTTAAAATAAAAAAAAAAAAAAATATATTAGGAATATCAAATTATGTCTTTGTTAGAAAAGAGAATTTTAGTTACTGGTTCAGCAGGTTTTATAGGAAGTAATTTAGTTGATGCTCTTTTAGAACTTAGAGCTAGTGTTGTGGGTTTAGATAACCTATATAATGGCAAGTTAGAAAATTTAAAACAGGCAATAAAAAGTTCTAATTTTACTTTTTATAAAGCAGATATAAGAGATTATAGTTACTTAATGGAAATTTGTAAAGATATTGACATTATTTTTCATGAAGCAGCTTTTGCGAGTGTTCCAGATAGTATAGAAATGCCTTTAGCTTGTAATAACAATAATATCAATGGCACTCTTAATATCTTAGAATGTGCGAGAAAAAATGATGTTAAAACAATAGTCTTTGCATCATCAGCCTCAGTATATGGAGAAATAAGTACCTTATCGATGAGGGAAAATATGAATACACTTCCAATTTCTCCTTATGGAGTTTCAAAATTAGCATGTGAGAAGTATCTTATGTATATTCACAACTTTATGGTTTAAATACAATTTCTTTAAGGTACTTAAACGTTTATGGTCCAAGGCAAGATATATCACCTTACAGTGGAGTCATTTCAAAATGGCTTGGAATGATTTGTAATAATCAAAATCTAATAATTTATGGTGATGGAGAACAAGTAAGAGATTTTATTTATATTAAAGATGTTATAAATGCAAATTTATTAGCAGCAACTAGAAATAATATCTCAGGAGAAGTATTTAATATTGGAACTGGAATAATAATATCTATTAATTACCTGGCGAAATTAATGATTAATGTATGTGGTAAAAATGATATCAAAATAGAATATACCACCCCAAGACCAGGTGATATAAGAGAAGGAAGTTCTGATATTAATAAAGCAAAAAGAATTTTAGGTTTTGAACCAAATTATAGTTTAAATTCTGGATTAAAAGATTATTATGAGTGGTATAAACATAATAAAAATTAAGTGAGAGAATTTCAAAATTTAAATAATAAATCAAAAATTAAAAATCTTTAAAGCGGTGCCGACAAAAACCCTGGTTATATCATCTCGAAATTTGTCGAAGAGAAAAGAATCTATAAAAATGATCAAAAACAGCGATTTTTTCATCGAAAACTGGCAAAAAGTCGATTTTCATTCAAGAAGCATGACACCATCTTTTCCGACATTAAACAAATTGATATAACCACGATTATTGTCGGCTTTATATTAATGATTTTCAAATTTCAGTTAAAAAGAAAAAATTAGAAATATCCTTAATTATTATTAATATTTTTTACATATTGCTAAAAGGTATAAACTCTTTTTAGTATTAATACTAATTTATTATTTCAGAGATTTTATTAATATAATCCTTTGGTGTTTCCTTTGTTAAAAACATATTGAGAAATTAGAATCTTTTCAACTCTTCTTAAATCGATTGCTACGATTGGCTTAGATACTCCAGAATATTTAAAATTTTTTAAAGGTTAAATTAATAATTAATTAATGATTAATTTGGAAAAACAATATTAATTTGAAAAACAATGACTTTGGATTTGGTAAATAGGATTTTAATGTTGGGGGAGTTGATACTATTCCATTAAATTGAACAATTTCACTGTTAAACCTCGTTTCAGAAAAGATTAAAAAGAATCATCATGTTTTTCTTTAAAATTTTAAGAAATTCGTTATATTAAAATTTTATCAATTAAATCTACTATAATATCAAAAGAAGCTCTATTAGTATCATAATAATTATATTTTTTTGAGAGTTTTTTAATTTCGCTTTGATATTTTTGATAAAAACTTTTATTATTAATAATTTTCATCAATATTGTTATCAATTCTTCTATAGTTTTTGCATTTAATATTCTATTATCCCTACTAAATAAATACGTACCAGTAATATGAAATTTTAAATTTATAAAATTTAATATTATAACTGGAGTTCCAATGATCATTGCTTCTAAAATTGTCGTTGATGTCCTTGATAACAATAAATCACATGAATTAATTAACTCAAAGATATTATATTCTTGTTTTACAACAATTGGATTTACCCCTAATTGGTTCAATCTTGATTTATACCAGAGAATAGATTCACGAGGATGTATTTTAATTATTAAGCTATCAATTAAATTCAATTCTTTTAAACTAGTAACAAGAATTTCAAGGCTTCTTTGTCTTGCTTTATAATCAATGGGACTTGTAGTAAATAGAATTGTAAAACTCCTTCGATCGAAATAATACTCTTTATTCTCAATGGAATCTTTAATCTTATATAATTTCTTTATTGATCCCCGATAAAAGTTTTCATATCGAGGTCTTCCAGTTAAAATGATTTTTCTTTCTTTTTCTCCTTTATTTAATAAATAATCTTTATCATATTCTCCTGGAACACATATATATGAGAAATGCTTACGAGTAATGCTCTCGTCATATATAGGAAAAGCCGCATGAGGAATATATATTGTTGGTATATTATTTTGAGAGCAATAACATGAATATAATCTACCGTCTGGACTCATTTCATTAGAAATAAATACAACAGAAGGGCTGTATTTCTCTATGAATTTCTTGAAATTATTATATTGATTAAAAATGATGGGAGATACAAAAAATAATTGAGTATTATAGAAATCTTTTAGAAGATTATTTACTTTTATTTCTTCATAGTTAAAGTTAATAAATAAAGAATTAAAACTATTTTTCCAACATTGCTTTAAGTAAATCATAAAAGTTATGAGTTTTGGTATTTTACTTAAAGATAAAAAGTTAAGATTTGAATATTTTAATGTATTATAACGGTTGTTTTTTTTATAGTGGTGATGTATATTTTTTAAAGAATTAAATTGATTTTCTGAATTTGAAACAAATAATAATGTTTTAAAACACACATTATGTTTAATTTTTTTTTGTTGAATTCTTGTTTTAATTGAAAGAATTTGAGACTTTAAGATTAAACCAAGAATATATTTAATTTTTAATAATTTAGGGATTTTACTTATTACACTCATAAAAGAATTGAAACAGATTTCGATATTTTTAAAGAAATTCTTAAAATCCAGAAAAAAGTCTAAATATAAAGGATTTTGATTAATAAAAATTACTTTATCAAATTTTTCATTTTGGAGGATTTGCTTTAATAATTCGAATTGTCCAAACATTTTATTTAAAAACCAAAGTAAGGGCATTTCAATAATATCTCCAATAAAGATATTTTCAATATAATTATTTCTCAATTTTTTTGAATCCTGAAATACTTTTGTAAGAATTTCTTTAGTCTTCGGTTTTATTTTGTCTATTATAGAAATAAACTTATCTCTTTCAAGAGATAGTCTATAATCAGAGAGGAGAACAAATTCTATATCTTTATCAACAAAAAATTTTTTATTTTGATTGGAAATAATTTTAATTTTCAATTGGTTGTTATATTCTTGTTTTAATTCTCTAACTAATCTGCAAACTTTGTATCTCTTATATTTATTAACCAATTTACTCAAATAAGCTGATATTCTTAAATAAAAAACATAGTTAAGGTTAAATGCATTATCTATAATAATAATCTTCATAAATATCAATTAATTTCATAGAGAAAGAAAAGAAAAATTGTTATATTTTTCTTGTTGTGTTCTTTTCATAAATTCAATTATTTCATTTAAAATCATATTATTTATAACTTTAATAATTCTCCAATAAATATTTTTTTATTTAAAAGATTCTTCTTAAAACATTATAAAAAATAATTGTATCCAATTTATTCGATTAAAAATTTAGAGATTTTTTAATTTATGGTAAAATTGTTAATTGTCTTTAGATTATTTAAATAAAGTAAGACTGTAATACAATTAAACAATATTATAAAAAGAAATAGAATTTTTTAGGTTATATAAATGGAACAAAAATCGTTTTTTGAATGTTTTAATCTTAAAGAAAAATTTATTGATAGGAAAAGTATATCAAATGAAGATCCTGTTGATTTAATAATTCCAATTCTCAATACAAACTTTATTTTTGAAAAAAATATTTACTCATTTTATAAAGAAATACCTATAAATAGATTAATTGTAGGAGATGCTGGATCCACTGATGATTCGCTTGAAATACTTAAAAAATTTCCTCGTGTTGTCATTATTGATCAATCACAACATAAAACTTTAGGTTATTGTATAGCAGAATTAATTTCTCACGTTGAGACAGAATGGTTCATTTATTTGCATGCAGATGTATACCTTCCTGAAGGGTGGTATGATATTATGGAAAAAAACAAAAATAACTATGATTGGTTCGAATGTAATAGGCGTTATGTGATTTTATATGAATATACAGCACCTCATTTAATGAAAGATGATCGTGCCTTATCTGGAAGTCAGATGGGGCGGAAAAAAGCTTTTGAAAAGATTATACCGATAATTGATGATGATTATCTTTATCGAAATGAAGATATCATCTTTACAGAATTAATTAAATCCAATGGATATAAGTATGGCCGTGTTTTAAACACTTATCATTATCATCAACTTATGAATAAGAAAGGATCTAGAGAGCCTAAATTAGATATTTCAATTAATAGAAAAAGAGAAAAAGAATATGATATAAAAACTAATTGCATGCAAGCAAAGGGTATAATAAAATACCTATATCCAAAACCCTATTTAATTAATAATGTAAATTTCTCATTAAAATTTCTCTATAGTTATTATAACGTTAATCTTGATGAATTTCCTAAGTGGGTAAAAAAAGAAAATAAAATCTGGTTGAAATATATCAAAACAAAATATTCATTACATCAGAAAATACTGAAATCTTTATTGAAAATATCAAGACGTATATATAAAAAGATTTTCGATATCTAAGAATTTCTTTTAAGTATATCCGCAATTTTAATTGTTTCTTCTTCAGTTATCCAAGGGTGCATAGGTAAGGATAGAATCTCATTACTAATCCTTTCTGTTATTGGTAATTTATATTGTCCATTATATTCTGAATATGCTTTTGATAAATGTATCGGAATTGGATAATGAATGCCTGTCTGAACTTTATTTTTTATTAAAACATTCTTCAGATAATCTCTTTTCTCATGTCGAATTACGTATAAGTGAAAAACATGTTTGGCATATTCTTTTTCTATTGGAGTTATGATTGATGATTCACTTAAAAATTGATTATATCGGTTTGCGATACTTTTTCGTTTTTGATTCCAAACATCTAAATATTTCAATTTTACTCTTAAAATTGCTGCTTGGATTTCATCTAATCTACTGTTCATCCCTATAAAATCATGAAAATATTTTTTCGATTGACCGTAATTCCTTGCTTTTAATATTCTTTCGGCTATTACATCATTATTTGAAACTATTACTCCCGCATCTCCATAGGCTCCTAAGTTTTTTGAAGGATAAAAACTAAAACATCCTATATCTCCAATGGTTCCTACTTTTTTTCGATTATACTCCGCACCATGAGCTTGACAAGCATCTTCAATGACTAACAAATTATATTTTTCAGCAATTTCAATTAATGGATCCATATCACATGGTTGACCCGCAAAATGAACTGGTATTATCGCTTTAGTTTTTTTAGTTATTTTTTCCTCAATTTTCGAAACATCCATATTATATGTATCTGATTTAATATCTACAAATACAGGCTTTGCTCCATTTCTTCTTATTGCATCGACAGTAGAAATGAATGTGTGAGAGACAGTTATAACCTCATCCCCTAAACCAATATTATTTGCCGATATCGCTAAATAAAGAGCATCGGATCCTGAGTTTAAACCAATTGTATATTTTACTTTGTTATATTTTGAAAACTCTTTTTCAAAATTTTCCAACTCATTCCCTAATATGAACCATTGACTTTCAAGAACACGATTAATCGATTTCCATATTTTTTCCTTAATTTCTAAGAATTCTTTCTTAAAATCTACAAAAAAAATCAAATATTTTCACTTTAAAGAGATTATTATAAATTTAAGGAATAATTGGTTAATTTTATAAACGAATTAACAATTATAAATTAACCCCTTTTTTTATTTTCTTACATTACAATCCCCTGTTCTAGTAAATCGGCGCATTCTATGAGCTTTAAATTGTTCATTAAAAAATCTCCCCTCACTTGCCGCATGATTCGCACCTCGTTCAAGATTTCTGGATGATTTCGTATCTTCAATATCGCCCTAATGCGTCGCTCCACGGATTCTATTGTTTTTGGACCTCTTAACCTGATAATGGCGCGGAGGATAGAATTTATATTTTCCGCAAGATTATTTTGAATTGACATTAGGGGGAATAACTTTAATGTCGCGTCCAGTCCGGCTCCTACCGGTCTGGACAACCCTTTTCTTATCCTTAACTTATCCCGATATGGGTCGATTGTTGCGTAGCCGATCGCCCCTTTTTCAAAAACCGTGTAAAGTCCTTTACGGCCGCGTTTCTTTTTTGTCCTTGGCTTTTTTTGCCTCTTCTTGGTTTTAGAACCCTTAGGTCGTCCGAGTTTTTTCTTTATTTTAAGACTCAAGTCAGTTCTTGCTTCCATGTACCTAAATTGCCGCTTGCCACGTTTTTTAAAAAAATTACTTTTCACGCCAATCGTTGTCGTGATTCTTTCGTTGTTCTCGTAGCTGAAATGTCGGATTATGGCTTTTTTGAACGTTTTTTTATGGGGGTGGATGACGTGGGTGATCTCCCGGTTCAGGTTTTTTGCCATTGCTTGAGTAGCGTTCAAGGCATCGGAACTAATTGTGCTAATATCATGCTCTATATTCCCATCAGCCTCGTTAAAAACCTCGCGAATATCTTCTTCTGAACGAGTTTTAGACGCTTTTATTCCTAAGGTCTTATGAGTCCTATATCCCGTGGCTATAATGATGTAAATGGATGTTCCTTCGATTTTAAGGAATGTTTCATCGATGGCAACAGCCGTATCGGGTTGAGGAGCTAACACGAGTGTATCCAACCCGTTTAATTTATCAATAGCAAACTCCATCTCGGTCCTAAGCGCCGATACTTGCGACTCGGAAATGTCATATTTCTTCGCAATTGTCTTGTTCTTGGCACCATCCATCAGCAAGTCCTCATAAAAAGCTTTAAGCTTGCGGGAAATTAACACCATAAATTGATGGGACGTGGTTAAAACGAACTGCTTGCCCGTTTTATGATTGTTTAAATGCGGACATTCACGATCCTTGTATTGAAAGGTCTCAACACGGGTGGTTTCTCTTCCATGCGTTCCATACGGGCCAACTCTTGGACTCGCACATGCGGGGCAGAAAAGTTGGATTTTACCTAGTGAGAATCGGGCTCCACTCTCGCTTTGAACTTCAACGAGGTGCCATAATGGGCCATAAATCTTTTTCTTTCTTCCAATCATGTGAAATAGTAATGAAGCTTAATTTAAATAAGTTTTGAATTAAAAATGGAACGATCCAACTCAAACCATTGCAGTCAATAGTGATTAATTAAAAACCGATAAAATTTTCACGTATTCAAATTAATTCTTGGCATTAATGAGGTGAAAGATAAAAAAAAACGGGTAGAAAGATTTTACAAGCGAATGGCGTTGAAAGACTTTATAATTCTTCATTCATTTATAAAAATACCCGAATAATTTTTTTTAAATTATTTTATTTCCGATTTAATCCTTTTAAATTCATCATATTGATATATATAATCAGAAGGATCATAATAACGAGATGCTAATACAAGACAAACTGATCCTGAAGAAAAATTCTCAAGTTCACGCCATATCATTTTTGGTATATATAGCCCATAATAAGACCTATTTAGTGTAATAGTGTCTCTTTTTAAACCATTATCAATAAAAATATCAAAACTGCCTGATGCAGCTATGATAAATTGTTCTAATTTTCTATGAGCATGACCTCCTCTAGTTTCGCCTCCGGGGACATCATACAAATAATAAACTCTTTTTATTTTAAAGGGAATATGTTTTTCTTGTTCTATAAAAGTTAAATTCCCTCTAATATCTGTTATTTTGGGTAAATCTATACGCTTTATATATTCCAACTCGCTTCTTCTTATAAATAATTAGAAATCAAACTATTATTCATTTTTAAAATAATAATTCTGAATATATTTAATAATATTAAATTCTTGAGGTTATAATTGATTTTTCCCCTATATATTTTTTTTTAACTTTAACTATGGTATGTGCTATTGAATATTTAAGATATCAATTATGAATATCGAAAATTTTTTTTTCAGAGATATCTTTCTTAGAATTATTCTTATAATCTTAAATAAAATTTATTAATTAAAAAGATAAAATAATTAGATGAAAAAATGAATCTTAAAGAAGCTTTTACTGAGATTTCTGAATATTTAGACATCAATGTAGAAGAAATACTCAATAAGTATGAAGAAATTTCGAAAAAATATGAGGGCCATTCTAAATGGAGACATATAACTGAAGAAGAATTTATGAAATTAAAAATTAATAATAAGAATATTAAGGAGTTAAGGGATTTTTATTCTAAAACCGAGAATTATATTTTTGAATTAATGGAATATCATTCGACTGAAGCAAAACATAAAATGCGCAGAAGATGTATCGAAATCTTAAAGAATTATAATATTAAAAATGTTCTCGATTACGGTTGTGGCGTTGGACAGGATAGTATTGAGGCAGCAATAGAAGGAATACATTCTGTGGCTTTTGATATTCCTGGAAAAACATTAGATTTTGCTCGATGGAGAATAAAGGAAAGAAATTTAAATATTGATGTTGTTGAGATTAAATCAGATGAACCTTTAATAGATAGCTATAAAGCTATTATGTGTTTTGAGGTCGTTAATGTAACTGTTGATCCCGTTAAAACCGTTAAGCATTTGTATGAACACTTAGATAAGAACGGTATACTTCTAATCACTGCGAGATTTAAGGATAATTATAAACTAGTACCAGAATATAACATAAAATGTGAAGAAAATTTTTATGATCTCATCCAAGATATTGGATTCGAACTTTTACATAAAGAGCATATGTGGGGCCCAGAAAATAATAATGGAAAATATTTGTATGTTTATAAAAAATCATAAATATTCATTATGCTAAAAGTTCTTTAATTAATTTTTCAATCTCATTTATATCTACATATAAATTGCTTTTTAAATTCTCTTTATACCCAATTACATATTTATGTTTAAAATTTAATGATTTACAAAGTAGCATAAAATGTGATACTATTCTACTAGGTGGAAAAATTTCAATTAATTTAAGATTAGTACCAAATATAATATTAGTGAAAGCAGATCCGACTACCCCAATTATTATTTCAGCTGAATTTACTAATTCAATTTGTTCTTTAAATGTTAAATCTTGAGGATGAATTTCTTCAAAATCGTATTTATTTATTAATTCTAAAAATTCTTTCCTGTTTAAAATATGCCGTTGTTTTATTTTTTCTCTACTTAGAAACAGTCTTCTCTTTCTTTCAATATTTCTATTAATTCCATAATAATCAAATATCCTTTTTCTTAAAAAAGCCAGTAATTCATGGGGGATGTATCCCGAACAATCTACGTGCCATAAAGAAGAAAAATAGAAATTTTCTATCCTCCAAACTTCATTTCTATTAATTTTTATAAGTTTAAATCTTTTATCAAGAAAAATTTTAAGGATTTCAAATTGCCAATTAGGAGTATCCGCAGGAATTATTAAATTTATTTTCGATTCCTCAATTTGCGAAATTCCATAAAATCTAGGAACACATTCTATTAAAAAATGATAATAAACATGATTTTCAATATGCAGTATTGAAGTATATACTCCTTTCATCTTTCTATGTATTAATAATACACTATCTACTGTTCGTGTATAATTGCGTAGTCGATTTAAGGTAGCTGTTGATTCTAATAAAGACTTTTTTTTTTTAGTCAACCCTCCAGAATGCCCAAAGAATTTCACGTTTTTTAATTTACAAAGAAATACTTCTTTTTGATCATATCCTTTTTCTTTATTCTTTTTTATATTTTTAGAACATATAATATTTAGATCTAAAAAATTCTTCTCTTCATTAGTAAATTTAATTTTTTTTTTTTGAACTAGGTTTTGATATTCAATATCATCCAAGTTTTCTGAATAGTAGTTACTGATGTTTTTAATGAATTTCTTCTTAGATACCATTTGCCTTTGTAAAAATAAACGATAATAGAATAGAATATTATTAAATAGGTCTTCTATTAAATGTTTTATCCTAATTCTTAAAAAAACCTTCTCTATTAAGAATTTTGTTGTTGAAATTAATGATTTAAACTTTAAAATCATTCTACCAATCCCTTTATTTAACTGAAATAATTTAGTAATTAGTAAGTATAATTTTTTTCTCTTTAAAATTATATCTAAAATAAGTCCAAAAATGTAGAAGATCAAATTTGGAAGTTAAAAATCTTTTGTTTTCATTATTAGATCATATAATTGAAATAAGAAATATAAGTTTGTTTTTACTTTACTAAGAGAGATTTGAATTATCATTCCATTTTTTTGATTTTCTAAAATGAAAATCGAATTTAAAATATACTATTAAGTCTATATTTAAAGATCTCTATCTGTGATGTTATTGTACATTTTTATATCACTTTTTGCAATCTTTCCATCAATTTCATGAAATTTATCTGGTGGGATTCCGGGTTCACTTCTAACAAAATAGATTTTATTTCTCGTAATAACCTGTCCCTTTTGGATGTCACAACACGCTACTATTGCTTTTTTACAATATACCCGATAATTATTTTCACCCTCTGTAAACTCTCTTGTATTTTTTTTTCCAATTGCCTTTTCAGCATTTCTAACACAATCTACAAATTCAATAAAATCGTCTGGATTTAATGATGACTCGTAATCGATTCCTTTTTCTTCCCGAGATAAAATAAAATGTTTCTCAACAACTTGAGCCCCATACCCTATCGCCAAGATGGGAATTATTTTTACTAAAATTTTTTTTATAAAAAAAAACGGAAAAAATTAAGCTGACAAGAAACTTTCTAGCAA
>SDBS01003162.1_pt1 | contig 16123 bp, 12 predicted proteins | sample 2277091 | NCBI WGS metagenome assembly SDBS01 (sample SAMN10404972, study PRJNA504765) | marine sediment metagenome | isolation source: marine sediment core GS10_PC15, 163 cmbsf | place: Arctic Ocean: Southern Knipovich Ridge | collected 2010 | reverse complement strand
GGCCTCAGACCCGTGGGGAGTTAAGGTAACGCGATATGAGGTAAAGAATATCCTGCCGCCCCAGAGCATCAAAGATGCGATGGAAAAACAAATGAGGGCTACGCGGGAAAAACGGGCGACTATCGCTGAATCAGAAGGCGACAGACAGGCAAAAATAAACAGGGCCGAGGGCGAAAAACAACGGATGATTGCCCAGTCCGAGGGCGAGAAACAAAAACGGATAAACGAGGCAGAAGGCCGGGCTATCGAAATTCTAAAAGTCGCCGAGGCAACAGCGAACGGAATCAGAGAAATTGCCTCTGCGATTAATGAAAAAGGCGGTGTTAACGCAGTAAACCTGCGCATCGCCGAACAATACCTGAATGAATTCGGCAAACTGGCAAAGACCAACAACTCGATTATAATCCCTTCGAACCTTGCCGACATTGCCGGGATGATTAAGGCTGCCGCCTCAGTAATCAAAGACCAGACGGAAGTTGTGGGCCAAACAGAATGAATTGTTGGGCCGGGAAAAGAGTCAATCTAACTCTTTTCAGGAGAGCATTTGAATGACAATACAGACTAACCTATTTCTTCACGAAGAGATAATGCTTTTAGCCTTGCGTGATGAGGAAGGTACTATTGCGTCGGGAACTATGTACAAGTACGCAATCGGGGCAGCGGTTTTATCTGAACTGTTGCTAAACAAGCGTATTGCCGTAGAGGAATCCAAAAAGAAAAAGCTCGTCAACCTTATTAGTTCACAACCTTTCGGTGAGCCTTTAATTGACCAATGCCTTGAAAAAATCTGCAATGCGAAGAGACGTGCATCGCTCCAGAGTTGGGTATCACGGTTTGCCAGCGTAAAGAATCTTAAACATCGGGTAGCTCTACAATTGTGCGAGCGCGGTATTCTCAGGGCCGACGAAGACAAAATATTTCTGCTCTTCACACGAAAGATATATCCCGAAGTCAACCCGGAACCGGAAAGGAGATTGATTGAACGGCTGAGACAGGCCATCTTCACTGACAGCAGGGATGTTGACCCCCAAACTGTTGTTCTCGTGTCATTAGCCAACAGTACCGGTCTTCTGAAAGCAGTTTTCGATAAAAAGAAACTGAAAGGCCGTAAAGCCAGGATTGAAGAAATCATCAACGGTGAGATAACGGGAAAGGCTGCGAAAGAGGCCATCGAAGCTATGCAGGCGGCTGTTATGGTGTGCTGCATAATGCCGGCCTTTACGACAGCGGCCATCAGTCATTAAGCTTTCCGCAGAAGCGAGCCGTTAATATAGTTAAGCCGTGTGATTGGGAACAATATAAACAAGTCAGCCATTATTTCTCACTTTTCGGCTGATATAATATTGCATGTAATTCTACCATCGTTATATTAGTTATAGATAAGGATATCAGATAAATCTCAAAGGAAAGATGCGATGGTTGGTCTCATTTCCAAACCAAATACGCAGGAGAAGCTGGATATACTTAGTACTGATGCGCAGTATGATTTAGCGTGTGCATGCAGTTGTAATAAGGAAGAAAGCCGAAAGCGCAGCGGTGACGGCAAATGGATATATCCGGTAACGCTTCCGAATGGAGGCAAGAGTGTCCTGTTTAAGACGCTGATTTCAAATGTGTGCACGAATGACTGCAAGTACTGTCCGCTCCGAGAGCAAATGGACGTCCGCCGGTGCAGTCTTAGTCCGGCCGAGACTGCGGAAGTATTTCTGGACTATTATAATCAGCGAAGGGTTTTTGGGCTGTTTCTAAGCTCGGGCGTCTTAGGCTCTGCTGATGTGACAATGGACCGACTCAACGGCGTCGCAAGATTACTGCGAAAAAAGCACGGCTTTAGAGGGTATATTCATTTAAAGATTATTCCGGGGGCAAGTGATGCATCTATAGAAGAGGCGGTTTCATTGTCCAGCGCAGTCTCACTGAATATTGAGACGCCGGGCGAAAAAAGACTGGCGAAAGTATCGAAGAAAAAAAGGTATATTCAGGACATTATTGAGCCAATCAAGCTTATCAGCAGGTTGACTGGACGCGGTTCGAGATACCAAAGGGTCAAGCAGACAACGCAGTTTATCGTTGGGGCAGCTGGGGAACCTGATGCGGAAATCGTTAAGTATATGTACGGCCTGTATGAGCGGCTGAAGATGCACAGAGTATATTTCAGCGCTTATCAAAAGGGACTGGGTGATGAGTCTATAGCCGGTGAACAGGCCGACCAGGAAAAACCGACGGATATTCTTATGCGTGAACATCGGCTGTATCAGGTGGATTTCCTGCTTCGCAAATACGGCTTCAAGGAATCGGACATTGTTTTCGAGAAGAATGAAAATTTGTCTTTGACTATCGACCCGAAAGAAGCGTGGGCGATGAGACATCCTGAGGCGTTTCCTATGAACATAAATCGGGCATCGAGATTTGCGCTATTACGAGTGCCCGGGCTTGGGCCGGTAACTGTCAACTGTATTTTGGAGCAGCGGAAAGCCGGAACTATAAGGCATATCGAAGACATGGGGAAAGTAGGCGTCAGGCTGAAAAAAGCGAAACAATACCTGACCTTTTAAGGCCAGCTTGCCAGAGATTGACCTGCCTTAATTCATCGTCATCTTCCTGAAGCTTCACGAAGAGCATTGAGAAATCCTGGGTGAACTTGAAACCCCAAACTTAGCGTCCTAAAGACATCCTCATACACTTTGTTATGTTCTCCCTTAAGGTAGTAGACAGCCACATCTTTGTTGTAGGGTCAGCCCACTTTGGATTTATTTAGACATTCCTTGAAACTTGTTGAAGTCAGATATGGCTTGTTCATATTCGCCTTTTGCTTCATGGGCAAATCCGCGATTTCTGTAAACGTCAGCTAATATCGGATTTATCTCAAGCGCCTTGTTGCAATCCGAGATCGCCTTGTCATACTCACCTTTCCTGGTATAGGCCAATGCTCGATTAGAGTAGGCTTGAGCAAACTTTGGGTTTATTTCGATCGCCTTGTTGCAATCTGAGATGGCCCGGTCATATTCGCCTTTCTGGGCATAAGCAAATCCTCGGTAGCCGTATGCTTCAGTATACGTTGGGTTTATCTCAACGGCCTTATTATAATCAGGGATGGCGCGGTCAAATTTGCCTTTCTCGGCATAGGCAACTCCCCGGTTGTAATAGGCTATAGCATCCTTTGGGTTTATCTCAATGGCCTTGTTGTAATCTGAGATCGCGTTGTAGTACCGGCCTTTACCGGCATATACAGCCCCACGTTTCAGGTAAGCTACAGCATCCTTTGGGTTTATTTCAAGGGCCTTATTGTAATCTGAGATGGCCTTGTCATATTGGCGTCTTTTTTCTCTTCCTGAATCTTCACGAAGAGCGTTGAGAAATCCCGGATGAACTTGCAATCCCAAACTTTGTGCCTTATAGACATCCTCCCACGCTTTGTCATATTCTCCCTTCTGGTGGTAGGCAATCCCCCGAATGGAGCAGGCCTGAGCATCCCTTGGGTTTATCTCAATGGCCTTGGTAAAATCTGAAATAGCCTGATCAAGCTCGCCTTTCTTGACATAGACAGCCCCACGAATGCCGTAGGCTTTAGCATACCTTGGGTTTATCTCAAGCGCCTTGTTGAACTCAGAGATGGCCCGGTCATATTGGCCTTTCTCGGCATAGGCAATCCCCCGATTGCAGTAGGGATCAACTGACCCCGGATTTATCTCGATCGCCTTATTGAACTCTGAGATGGCTCGGTCATGCTCGCCTTTAGCGTTGTAGACACGCCCCCGATTGTTGTAGGCATTAGCTGACCCTGGGTCTATCTCAATGGCCTTGCTGCAATCTGAGATGGCCTGGTCATATTCGCCTTTCATGAAATAGGCAGCCCCACGATTGCCGTAGGCTTCAGCATGCCCTGGGTTTATCTCAATAGCCTTGTTGTAATCTGAAATGGCCAGGTCATACTCGCCTTTTTTGTCGTAGGCATTCCCGCGATTGTAGTAGGCATCAGCATACCTTGGGTTTATCTCGATGGCCTTGTTGTAATCCGAGATGGCCAGGTCATTCTCGCCTTTTTTGGCGTAGGCATTGCCCCGATTGTAATAAGCCTGAGCTGAGCCTGGGTCTATCTCAATGGCCTCATTGTAATCCGAGATAGCCTGGTCATATTGGCCTTTATTGGCATAGGTAAGTCCCCGATTGTTGTAGACTTCAGCATCCCCCGGGTCTATCTCAATGGTCTTGTTGGAGTCTGAGATGGCCCGGTCAGATAGACCTTTATTATCGTAGGCGGCCTCCCGATTTATATAGGCTTCAGCATACTCCGGGTTTATCTCAAGGGCCTTGTTGAAATCTGAGACAGCCCGGTCATGTTCGCCTTTCTTGGTATAGGCAGCCCCCCGATTTCTATAGGCTTCAGCATACTCCGGATTTATCTCAATGGCCTTGCTGCAATCTGAGACGGCCCGGTCATACTCGCCTTTGTTGACATAGGCAGCCCCCCGATTGTTGTAGGCCATAGCATCCTTGGGGTCTATCTCAATGGCCTTGTCGTAATCTGAGATGGCCCGGTCATACTCGCCTTTCTGGGTATAGGCAGCCCCCCGATTGCAGTAGGCTATAGCATCCTTTGGGTTTATTTCAAGAGCCTTGGCAAAATCTGAGATGGCCCGGTCAAATTCGCCTTTCCGGGTATAGGCGGTCCCCCGATTGCAGTAGGCGTCAGCATACTTTGGATTTATCTCAATGGCCTTGGTGAACTCTGAGATGGCCTGGTCATACTCGCCTTTCTCGCCATAGGCAGACCCCCGATAGACGTAGGCTTCGACATACCTTGGGTCTATCTCAAGTGCTTTGTTGAAGTCTGAGACGGCCCTGTCATATTCGCCTTTAGCACCATAAGCACGCCCGCGGCTGCAGTAGACTTTAGCATCCCCTGGTTTTATTTCAAGGGCCGTATTGTAATCTGATATCGCCTGGTCATATCCGCCTTTAGCTTTATAAGCAAGCCCCCGATTGTAATACGCGTCAGCATACCTTGGATTTATATCAAGGGCCTTGGTGAACTCTGCGATGGCCTGGTCGTATTCGCCTTTCTTCGCATGGGCGGTCCCACGATTGTAGTGGTCAACGGATGCTTCTCTACATCCTGTCAGGAATAAACAAACAACCATGCCCGAGAACAGCAATATTCCCTTAAACGCTTCTATGTTCCGAATATGCTTCATAACAAACCTCACTTTCTTGTAGCTCTATTCTATCAACTTTCTCTGTTGTCTTCATCAATCAAATGGGAAATCCGGGTTTAACAAGATATGTAAAGCCTTATCAAATACGGTTTGGGTTAATTTGTGAAAATTTGTTGCAATTTTTGGGAATGTCGGTTAGTATCCAGCACCTATTGAAGCAAGGCAGTTAGCAATAGCTCTGTTGGGTAGTGATTCATCAACTTAGAGCAATAGGTGCGGAATGGATGAGCCGGGCGAAAATAGCGATAAAGGTACTGAAACGAGCGTCAGCAAGGTCGTGAGCGATTTTGTCGCCGGCCTGAGCGATGAACATCGTATGCTGGTCATTCTCAAAGCACAATTGTACGATGGGACGTGGGAGCCGATGCTTGATGACCTGGAAAACCGCTTAGCGGGTAAGCCGTATATATTTAAGCTGATAAATCGGATAAAAGCAGATATCGAGCGCATCGGCCAGATGCATAAATTCGAAAAGGAAAATAATGTTGATTTGGCTGACTATGTCGAACTACCGTAATGAATTAGTTCATGGTTATGAGCTTGTAGTTCATAGACTAAGAACAATGAACAATGAACTGCGAACTACTTGTGAGGGTTTATGAAAATGGCAAGAATATTGAAAAGCAAATTTGTTTTACTGATGAGTCTTTTGGTCTTGTGTGTTGTGCATAACAGCTTTGCAGGATTCCCGCAAGGCGGGGCCCCAGCCCAAGGGGGTTCGCAATGGCTTATTTCACCGAAGCTGCTCGAACACGCTAATTTGAAAATATTGTGGGAAAACAAGCTGCCAATTCAGAAGACCGAGAGTTTAGAGCAATTGCTTATTCTCGGTAACCGTGTCTATGCGATTTCTGACCGCAATTATACGGTTTCCCTGAACAGGGAGAACGGAAATGTGATATTCGGCAGGATTGTTGCACCGGATGGCTTGCCTGTTGTGGGCTTGAGGCTTTACGGCGATGATCTTATATCGATAGGCGGCACTAAACTGATTGAGATAGATCCTGAATCCGGGATTCAGCGAAAGGCCGTAGATGTGGGATTTAGTATATCCTGTCCTGCCGCCCGCAACAGTTCGTATTTTTACCTGAGCGGAGCTGACAGACGTTTGCATACATTGCGAGCCGAAGATAAGGTCCAGATTTTTGAGGTTGCTGCTGAGAACGAGTCGATGATTACATCTATTCTCGCTCATGACATTTCTGTCATCTTTACGACCGATGCAGGTAATGTGATAAGCATTATGCCGGACAAGCCCAGGCGATTGTGGCAATTTGATGCGGCGGGGGGTATAGCCGGGCCGATTTTCAGGGATGGAATGTCGCTGTTTTTTGCCAGTAAGGATACGAACGTTTACAGGGTCGATATGGTTGGCTTACCAGAGAAAACGCAGCTTGTTTGGAAGTATCAAACCGCCGGTGTGCTTGATAAGGCGCCTCGTGTAACGCAAGATGTCGTCTATCAGCATGTACCTGGTAAGGGTGTAACAGCGATAGATAAAGAAAACGGCACGCTTTTATGGTCGGTGCCGGGTGGCGTTGATTTATTAGCTGAAGCAAAAGGCAGGGCGTACGTGATTACAAAGGGCAGGACGCTGGTGGTAATGGACAACCTTAGTACAAAGAAACTGTATTCGGTTAATTTTGCAGAGGTTTCGATATACACAGCCAATATAACGGACTCGAAAATCTATGTTGCTGATGAACGTGGCCGGATTGTCTGCCTGCAGCCGATTGAATAGTTCATAGTTCCACAGCATGGCGTCGATGTGCAGAGCCGGCTGGATGCAATATGGAATGCGAGGTGCCAATAACAAACTGACATGAAGGATTTCTCGACAGAAAGGATTTAAGATGGACGTGAAAATCAAGAAAGCATTGATAAGTGTTTCTGACAAGAGCGGTGTGGTTGATTTTGCCAAAAAGCTCAGCAAGATGGGAGTTAAGATAATCAGCACCGGCGGAACAGCTAAAAAGCTCAGCGAAGCGGGCCTGGATGTTGTTGGTATCGAGTCGGTAACGGGCTTTCCTGAAATGATGAACGGCAGGGTGAAAACGCTTCATCCGAAGATACATGGGGCACTGTTGGGGCTTCGTGACAAAAGCGAACACATGGCTGCAATGAAGGAACATAGTATCGAGCCGATTGATTTGGTTTGTGTAAATCTGTACCCATTTGAACAGACAATTGCTAAGCCGGACTGCACATTGGCTGAGGCGATTGAGAATATCGATATTGGCGGGCCGAGTATGCTTCGCTCGGCTGCAAAGAATCATAAGTTCGTAACAGTCGTAACACAATCCGACCAGTACGACAAGGTCATCGAAGAGATGGAGAAAAACAACGGGGCTGTGAGCCAAGAGTTGCGAAGCGATTTTGCACGGATTGTTTTTGGCCTGACGGCCACGTACGATGCAGCGATAGCAAAGTATCTTAACGTCAGAGCAGGCATGGAGTATCCCGAGAAGGTTTCAATTGCATTGAGAAAAACAGCGTCGCTGCGTTATGGCGAAAATCCCCATCAAAGTGCAGCCTATTATAAGCTTCCACCGAGCGGTGAAACTTCGGTCAGCAGCGGCACTTTGCTGGAAGGCGGCATAGGCATCAGCTTCAATAATCTGTTAGACACCAATGCGGCGTTTGAATTGGTTAAGGAGTTTGCCGAGCCGGCTGCAATCGTTGTAAAGCACCTTAATCCGTGTGGCTGTGCCATTGATGAGGATATTTGCGTGGCATATCGAAAGGCATACGAGGGCGACGTGGTCAGTGCGTTCGGCAGTATTATCGCTCTGAACAGGAAAGTGAACGTTGAATTGGCCCAAACGATTATGGAATCTTACAGCCGATTCGGCAAGGCATTAGGGGCCGGGGGGTTCTTTGCAGAGGTAATTATCGCGCCGGAATTTGATAAGGACGCGGTTGAGATAATCAGGACACTGAAGGCCTGGGGCGGGAGAGTCCGGCTGATGGAAACCGGGCCGATTGACAAAGCTAAGATTGACTGCGGTGAGTTTGACGTTCGCTGTGTAATCGGCGGTCTGCTCTTACAGAGACGGGATTTGGTTGGCTGGGAGCCGAATGTGTTGACGTATCCGACAAAGGCCAGGCCTACTAACAGTCAGCTTGATGATTTGAAGGTCGCCTGGCTTGTCTCCAAGCATACCAAGAGCAATACAATCGTGCTGGTCAAAAATAAGAGGGTTTTAGGCGTAGGGGCCGGGCAGATGAATCGTGTTGAGTCCGGATTGATTGCATTCAAGCACGCCGATGACGAGTCAAAGGGTTGTGCGATGGCCTCGGATGCGTTCTTCCCGTTCCCGGATAATGTTGAAAACGCCGCCAAGGCAGGCGTAACTGCAATAGTTCAGCCTGGCGGCTCGAAAAAAGACGATGAAATCATAGCTGCTGCGGATAAGCACGGCATCGCGATGGTCTTTACCGGCAAACGACACTTTAAGCACTAATCTCGTATTGTGTCGTGCGTATCGCGTGATCTGAAAAAAGCAGTTTTTTTTCGCTGATGTATGGTTTACCCGGAGCCCGCCGGAGAGTTGTAGCGGGCCACCGGGCGTACCGTTTTGCTCAGATATCATTAACCGCCGAGGATGGATACCATAGGCGGCTGGAGCAGACGAATTTGCCGGCTCATTCTGTCACGCCAAAGCATTGCTTCCTGAAGGTTTTGTTTGACGATTTCGGTCTTGAGTGAAAGCAGCTCATAGTCGTCGACTTTGACAAGCAGTGACTCTACCTCGGCCAGTTGCTGTTCCTGGCTGGAAAGGGATGCTTCGTCTTGAGTTGCTTGTATTAAACGGTCTGCTAATTCTTTATTGAGAGATTCTATCAGGGTACCACCTGCTGATTTGCTGAGTGATTCACGTCTTCTTGCAAGCTCGATTTTGGTTCTGGCGAGTTTTTCCTTTATATCCTCAATTTGATCAGCAGGAATCCCGCCTGCCTGAACTTCTATCTCTGCTCGAGCGAGTAACTTTTCAATCATTTCGACTAAGCCCTGCAGTTCCGTTGTGATAGAGTCATTCTCGAGCTTATCCGTTATCTTAGCCTGAATATCGGCTATTTGCTTTGTTGTCGCATCAATGCTGACCTGGTTGGAAGCCTGATTCATCTTAGCACTCTGGACCTCTTGGCGCAAGCGGTTAATATCGGCGAGAATCTTTGTGCGGTCAAGGATGCGTGTGCCTGAGATTTCCCTGAGAATTTTCTGATTTTCACGCAAGTCGTTTTCAGCATTAATGGCTTCTTGCTCCGTGAGCTGGAGTTGGGCTTTGAATCTAATCCTGTAGTCCTCAAAAGCTTTAACAAGAGTGCTCCTCAGGTTGCCAACAAGGGCGTTCATAAACTCCTCGGCTGCGGGTTTGACGTTCTCTGGAAGGTTAATCTGCAACTTGAAAAGAATCGTTTGCTCCATAGTATATCTCAGTGATGTTGCAATTGTTGTGGGAGTTCTGCGAGAATAACCGGACTGGGTTGTTGAAGGTTTGTATCCCATCCCCATCCGCCCCGTCTCCATCATCATCTTGTACTCGTACTCTTGCATAGCTGTGGGGGCCGAACTCCGTCTGGGTGAAGGTTCTGGCAGTATCCTGCCTGCAGAACCAACCAACGCCTCGATTTTGAACACATCAGAAACCTGATCCGGTGAGATGTTGAGTACTTCACGTGTAACCTTGCCGCCGATACTGGTACTGTGTAACAGGTAGTCTATGGTTGCATCGTTAAGCGGCAAAACCATCGGGTCGGATGTTATCTTGACTACACAGCTTGCAGTACGCGTGTTTGAAATCTGAGCTGTTGCCGGTTGTTCAGCTGATTGTACCGGGATTGATATTAAAAGTAATAAAATCAGCAAGATAACGAAGCGTTTTGTGGGTTTCATTTCAACTCTCCTTTTGAATCTGTTTTGTTAAATCTTCTGTTCTTCGATTTCTGATAATCGTTGCCGAGCTACCTGGGCCCATCGATTTTTGGGGAAAAGTTCGATGACACGGTTGTAAGTCTCGACGGCGGAATCTGTCCGGTTTAGCTCACGGTACATACGGTCGGCTTGATAGACAAGGATAAAAGCAGTTTTGTCAACCTGTTTTTGGATTTCTTCGAGGGGATCTGGGATGCTTGCGAGCTGGGCTTCAAGCTCATCAAGACGTTGTTGTCGCTGCTCATCTGCGAGAACTTCCTGTATTAGGTTTAGTGCGGCATCGGTTCTTACCTGGAGCTGTTTGAGTTGAGTTTCGAGCAGGGCGATTTTTTTCTGCTCCTGCGTTGTTTCAGTGGTTCTGATTGCAAGACTCAAAATACCAACAGCGATCAGAACTACAGCGGCAGCGGCAAGTGGTGCGGCTACACTTATGAAATGTCTGCGATGAGCACGGCGTCGGACTGCGGCGGCGAGATTGGCAGAAATTGGGCTGGGCAAACCCGCCATACGGTCGGCTTCCTGAAGCAGGTTTTTTATTTTATCTTCCATTATAACTTTTCCTTTATTTCTTCGGCCAAGCCCTCTCTTAGGTGTGCTCTTGCGCGGTTTAGCCGGACCTGCAACGCGTTTTTGGATATGCCTAAGACTCGACTGATTTGGTCGGTCCCAAGCTCCTGCAGATACCTTAGTACGACCGGCTCGCGATATTTCGTGGGTAAAGCTTGTATAGCACGACGAACACTCTCGAAGGTCTCACTGTCCATCGGTGCCTTATCCGCTGTGTCGGCCGAAGCTAAAAAAGCTTTATCGGAAGCCTGTAAAGATCGTTGCCTGCGGAGCATTCGCTTATATCGGTAACTGCGGCATTTATTCACCGTTATGGTAAAGAGCCAGGTTTTTAGGCTACATTCGTAGCGAAATTTTTTCAGGCCGAGAAATGCAGCGAGGAAGATGTCTTGAGTAACATCTTCGACCTCGCCGGACCAACCGAGCAATCGATTGGCCAGTGCTGCAATATCGGACGAATATTGCTCGACAATTTTGTCAAAAGCAGATTCGTCACCCCGATTGAATTGTTCGACGAGATGCTCTTCATCAATCGTATCGGCCATGACCTTCTATATTAGACCCCTGAGGCACAGAAAACTTACAAAAAATCGTGGAAAACCAGAAAAATACCCGCGACCATACAGATTATGGCAGTTATATGGCCACCTTTACAATCCTGCGGCTTTTCTGAGTTTTTTGGCCATATCGGTCTTTTCCCAGGTAAAGTTTGGCAGATTTCTCCCGAAGTGCCCGCCGTAAGAAGTCTGGGCAAAGATTGGACGAGCGAGTTTTAAGTGTCTGATCATAGCCTTCGGAGTTAAGGGGAAAAATTTTCTTACAATTTGGCTTATTTTCTGCTCGCTGATATTTGCAGTTCCTTCGGTATCCACAAGTATTGACACCGGTTCTGCTACCCCGATGGCATAAGATAATTGCAGTTCGCAGGTGTTGGCAAGGCCGGCTGCGACTACATTCTTGGCGATGTATCGGGCCATATAGCTTGCGGTTCTGTCAACTTTTGTGGGGTCTTTTCCGCTAAAGGCGCCACCGCCGTGGCTGCCTCTTCCACCGTAGGTATCGACGATGATTTTTCTACCTGTAAGGCCGCAGTCACCTTTTGGGCCGCCTACGACGAATCGGCCTGTCGGATTGACGTGGAATATAGTAGCTTTGTCAACAAGGCGTTTTGGCAGAACCGGCATGATGACTTTTTCGATGATTTGTTTTTGCAATTTTCTATAGGCAACAGACGGTGCGTGCTGAGTGGATACGACAACCGTGTGGATACGTTTGGGTTTGCTGTCTTCGTATTCGACTGTTACCTGGCTTTTGCCGTCAGGCCGCAGCCAGGGCAGTTTCTTATTCTGGCGCATTTTTTCCAGTCGCGTTGTCAGGGCATGTGCAAGTTGAATCGGCATCGGCATAAGTGCCGGAGTTTCTTTGCAGGCGTATCCGAACATCAGACCCTGGTCGCCGGCTCCCTGCTCTTTGTGCAGGCCGGCACCTTCGGTTACGCCCCGCGAGATATCAGGGCTTTGATTGTCAATTGAAACAATCACAGCGCAGTCATCACCATCGAAACCTATTGATGGGTCGTCATAACCGATTTTTTTGATTGTCTTTCTGACGACGCCCGGGATGTCAACATATGCCTTTGTTGTGATTTCACCGGCGACTACGACCAGGCCGGTTGTTACTAATGTTTCACAAGCCACCCGGCTTCTTGGGTCCTGTGTGAGCATTGCATCAAGGACTGCGTCGGATACGTGGTCGGCCACTTTGTCAGGATGACCCATCGTAACAGACTCGCTGGTGAAAAGGTATTTGTTCGTATCAAGATGAGGATTGCCGTGAGTTGGTTTTTTTGCCATTTGTAATTTGTCCTTTCAACATTTCATAATTCGCAGTTCGTATATTACAGACTACGAACCGTCGTTAATTGTCCAATCATATTTCATAAATTTAACAGAATAATTTCCTACTTCAAGGAAAGATACCTTATCTCTGGAGACGTAATTTGTAATGAAATTCAAAACGGCCCGGGTTGCCGGTTCCTGGTCCTTGAATTTTTTGTCTATGGCGAACTTACTAATAAACTCTTTGCCATACGAGGATGACTGAAATAGGGAAGATAAATAAACTCTCCGTTTTTCTTTGTCTATCCTGAATGCCACTGGGCCGGACAGGAACCTTTTGGCCTGGTCGTCCAATTGTTCGTCGAGCTTATACCCGTAATACGGCTCATTACGCAACGGCGGACTCGACAAACCGGCGTTGGATATGGCAAAAAATATTCTGGGTTCATCAAACTCTTTACGGAAAAACCGCTTGTCAATCTCTGCAAGAGTAAATTCTTCATCCATAACAAGAAACTTGTAGTTGGTCCATACTCCCTTGATATGCAGGATACTGTTAGGGCCCCAGCCTGGATAAAGACGCAGGATTCGAGATGATTTGATAGGATAATTGTCGGTAATTATCTTCAGCATCTGGATGTTATAAGCGTTGAGCCAGAAAGCGATTTTGTCCTCTTTAGGCCAGGTTGTATATTCATTTGCATCAAGGTTATTAAATTCCTGCAGGAGAGCTTTTAGCTTGAGCCGTTTTCTCCTGAGCGTTTTATAGTCAACCATTCCCTTATCATCGACGAAGGTTTTCAGTACCTCTGCACATTTATCGTGAAAAGATACAACCAGCTTAAGCTTTATGTCAATAGGCTCGACCTGGACAGGCTCGATGTTGTTAGGCTCAACGCTGGCTGGTTCGGCATCATTGGGTTGGGGCTCTGTAAGCGCAATCTCCTCAGAGGCGATTTCGAGTTGTGAAGGCTCGATTATGCCGGGCTCGGTATCATTGGGTTGCGGCACAGTAAGCACAATCTCCTCAGGCACGATTTCGAGTTGTTCAGGTTCGACTATGCCGGGCTCGACATCGTTGGGTTCAGGCTCAACAGATTCAATTTGCGATTTCTGATTTTCGAATTTCGATGTTAAATCGTCAAACGTTGATCGAAAATCGGTAATAGGTTCAGGTTCAGACTCTACGGGGGGGCAACCGGCGATAAAGACCAGTGCCATCAGCGAAGTTATAAAAACGATAAGGCGTTTAGCCATATTCACTTTCCGATAAAGAATTGTGAAATCATTCAGTCGCAAAAACCACCCAACTTTGTTTTGTATTAGCATAAGGCATCAGGCAATAAATGTCCAGCACCAATCCCGACTCCAAACCGGCAAATCTTATCACAGCCTGGACACAACGGGATTGGTGCTGGATTGTTGTTTTTATGCTATTTTTGCAGAGAATACTTGGTCCTGATTTCCCGATGGGCGTTGCTTTTATTAGTTCCGAATACAGAATTCTTGCCACCAATGTGTTGCACTACCACGACCACTTGTGTTATAATAATGTCAGACAAGCATACCAGCGAAACTCATTATCTCTGTTTGAATGAGAAGAGCAAAATGTCATGCACAAGCAACACGGCTTTACTTTAATAGAGCTTTTGGTGGTGATTGCCATCATTGCCTTGCTGATGGCGATCCTGATGCCGACTCTGGCCCGGGTCAAGAAACAAGCAAGGGCAACCGCTTGTCAGATGAACCTGCACCACTGGGCAGTTATCTGGTCGATGTACACCGGTGATAATGATGGTTCCTTCCCTAACGGGACACGAGCTGAGGCCGGTAAACAAGTAGGTCACTGGCTGTTTGCAGCCGAGCCATACTACAAGGATGAAGAAATACGCTGGTGCCCGATGGCCAGAAAACTCTGGGGCCAGGGACAGAATCCTTTTGTAGCCTGGGAAGCGACTAATGTGGGAGGTGGAGCCGGCTTTTACACGAGCTATGGCATAAATAACTGGCTTTACGACCCGGCGGGGGCAAGTTTGTGGGGCTATGAAGCCGAGAACCACTGGAAGACCATCAATGTAAAAGGTACGGACAGAATACCGCTCTTTTTGGATTGTTTCTACCTTGGTGGGCACCCGCTACCCACCAATACGCCTCCGGAGTATAACGGTCAGACAGAGAACGCCGGGAGTATGTGTATGAGGCGTTTCTGCATTGATCGACACAACGGGCCGACAAATATGGTCTTTTTAAATTTCGCTGTCAGAAGGGTCGGACTCAAGGAATTGTGGACGTTGAAATGGCATCGCCAGTTCAACACAACAGGGACCTGGACCAAAGCCGGCGGCGCAGCAGCCGCAGACTGGCCGCAATGGATGAGAAAGTTTAAGGACTACTGAAATGCAAAAAATAAATATCCTTGTACCTGACCAACTTTAATGATTCATTACATGTTCTATGTTCTATATCCGGAGAATGTTTAAATGAAATCATTGAAAATCCTATCTGAGCTTTCTCTGATATCGGTTAAGCAACTTTCTTTATTGTTGAAAATCTTGATTGTTTTTTCCATAGGTTTTGCTTTTGCCATTATTCTTCTGGGCCTTAAGGTTGACCCACTTTACTATTGGGGGCTTTTGATTCTGCTCCCATTAATAACCTTAAATATCAGAATCTATCAAAAGAATATTCTTCAAAAGCTGCTCCGCCAGATAAGAGAAGAATGGGGAAAGGAGAAAGTCAAGAATCGAAACTTTTCAGAAATAGAAAGCTTCTATAGATATTCCACCTCGCAGCACGATAATAACGATATTTTCATTGACGACCAAACCTGGTCGGATTTGAACATGAATGACCTTTATTCCAAGATTGAAAGAACTATGACTAATCCGGGAGAATGCATCCTTTATGACATTCTCAGGACGCCATTATTATCTGAGGAAATACTAAAGAAAAGAAAAGAAATCATTCGGCTCTTTCAAACTAATAAAGAAATTAGAGAAGATATCCAGATAAGGCTTCTCCGTATGGGAAAGCAAAAGGGAAATGGAATCACTGCCCTGCTCTGTGGAGAAATACCTCCTTCAACCGCTTTTAAGTATTTGTTTTCGTTCCTGGCTTTGCTGGCGCTTATCTCGATCATTGCTGTTCCACTTTTATGGGGTTCAGCCGGCATTATTGTACTTATCCTTCCTCTTTATGTTATCAACTTACTGGTAACATCCAGGATAAGAGCACGGCTACTTCTTCAATTAGCTGCCATTCGCTATCTGGGTGCAATGATTCGTCTAAGTAAAAAACTTGCAGCCATTAAGTGCCCGGAGTTAGCGGACTGCTGCGAAAAACTGAAAAAAGCAATCTCAGCAACAGAAAAGATTGCCAGAAAAACTTTCCTGCTATTTCCAGAAAGCTCTTTTGGCTCTGATATCGGGACGCTGTTATATGCCCACATAGACATATATTTCCTGAGGGAGGTCAGAATTTTCTATGCTGTCCTCGATGAGATTCATGCACATAAGGAGGAGCTTAGGTTGATTTATCGTTTGATTGGAGAATTAGATGCTTTGCAA
>SDBS01003161.1_pt1 | contig 16124 bp, 10 predicted proteins | sample 2277091 | NCBI WGS metagenome assembly SDBS01 (sample SAMN10404972, study PRJNA504765) | marine sediment metagenome | isolation source: marine sediment core GS10_PC15, 163 cmbsf | place: Arctic Ocean: Southern Knipovich Ridge | collected 2010 | reverse complement strand
AAATTGCAGATAAAAGAGTAAGAATCCCAAATACAATTAAAATAATAATCATTAATAAATAATTTCCTCTTAAAACAGGAAGCTCTGCACCACAAACAGGGCAATTTCCATCTTCCTCATAAACACAATCAATTTCCTCTTCATCATAATTCTTTTGCTCATCAAAACAATATGGACAATATCCAGTTTCATCAAACAGCATCTGAATATTTAGTTTTTTATAAACTCCTTCAACCAACTCCAAACGAGAAATCAAAACTCCTGTTTTATCATAAACCTCTAAATAGTCTTTAAAACACCTGACAACTTTCTTAGCAATAATAGGAATCTTAGTGTCACATTCCTGTTTTTCAGTTTTATCATAAGCACAATTACTCAAATCCCCGCATAACCTTGTTTGTTCTCCTTTTAACAAAACTTTTCCTTCAACAACAATATCTAAATTATAAACAGCTTTACATTTACTCCATTCTACACACTGCCAGTTAGAAATACAGCCTGCTGCTCCAATTTTAGTAGTAGGTAATTCCTCTTCAACAGGCTTTTCTTCTTCTCCACTTGGAACAGCACAGCTTTGTTCCTCATCTGGTTTTCCAAAAGAGGTTCTGCAATCATTAAAATCTATACAAGTTCTTGTTTGAACTCCATCAGCACAAGCAGACCAAGCACTGCATACCCAATCTGGAGTACACCCTGCGCCTCCTCCTCCACCAGGAGGGACAGCTCCAGGAATAAGAGTTCCACTAATGCTATAAGTTGTAAATTGTGTAACACCAAATACATAAGTATCTGCATTAGTTATTGTTGTGCAAATTGAAAAAGGACAAACTGTTCCATCTCTAAGAGCATGCCTACTATAACCATAAAAACCAAATGAATCTGTATTATAAACTGTAATATTTGCACTTGCATTTAATGCTGGAATTTTAGAAGAGTCTACAAAAATACTATTATATGAAATACTAATAACTTCGCTTAAATCCCCATAGCTAAAAGTTAATGGGCTATTCCATACAATTCCACCATATAATAAATCCCTAACTTCAAAAGACATATTCACAAAATCATTCTGAGCAAGAGAGTCTGCTTCAACTAAAATATCTCTCCCATTATTTGAAAGAGTATTATTAGATAAAGTATTGTTTATAGAGCTTGTCTCAAACTTAATTCCCTTATCAAGATTATTTGTTATATTATTCCAAGAAATAACATTATGGCTTGAGATTAATTCAACTTGTATTCCGTCATCATAATTTGAATCTATAAAATTATTTGAAATATTATTATTTGAACTTGATTCAAGTTCAATTCCATCGTCATTTCCAGTAATATTATTATTAAAGATTGTATTTTTTAAAGCAAATCTAAATCTAATTCCTGCATTACTAATTCTTAATTCATTATCTAAAATAGAAGAATTCTGAGTATTATCAAAATAAATTCCCTGTTTAAAATTAGATATAAAACAATTTTTAATAGTAACATTAGTTCTCGCTCCTACATAAATTCCTGAATGACTGTTTTTATTAGGACCGCTTATTGAAAAACCATCACAATCAAAGACCATATTATCTGCATTGATTAAAAATGCAGTATTAATGCAATCAGTATTATTAGTCATAGTATAAGAACTGCTAATCTCATAATTACAGCCAGCACTACAGTTTACAAGACAAGCATTATCACAAGAGCTATCTGCACCATTATTAAAGCTACTACAAGTAGTATTCATAAAAGTAGAGCTGCCTAAATCATAAATATCATAATCTCCATAATTACAGCATGCATAAGGATTTGTAAATGTATTTCCAGTATCTAAAGCAGCTTTAACATAAAATCCTTGTAAAGAATTATTTGTAGCAGTATTGCCTACAAAAGTATTTCCAGTAGAAACATCATGTAAATAAAATCCATGGCTATGAAGATTAACACTATTCTCGTAAAAATCATTATTAGAACTATTTATTATATGTATCCCCTTATCAACATTACTATCTATTGAATCCATATCCATAAGATTTCCAGTTATATTGTTCCCAGTAACTCCATTTAGTTTTATACCATCATCTGCACCATTAGTTATATTATTTCTATAAATAATGTTTGAATTTGCCTGGATATTTATTCCATCTCCTGTATCTTCTGGATTTCTACCACTTCCATTAATAATATTATCTTGAATTGTATTATTAATAGCACTTGTGGTAATTTTAATCCCATGGTCATTATTAATATTCACAAAATTTCCAATAATAATATTATGACTAGAAGAATTTTCAATCTGAATTCCTTCATCCAAATTTGAGCTTATTGTACAATTTTCTATCCTATTTCTAACTGAGCTATTCTCAATATGAATCCCATCACCATGATTTAAGTTTATTGTATTATTAATCACAATATTGTCTGTTGCAGCATTATCTAATTCAAATCCATCATCACAATTATTATTTATTATATTATTCACAATTCGATTATAATCCCCTCCTCCAATCTCTATTCCATCACCAGTTTCAGCAGTGCAATTTCCATTATTATTTATAGTATTTCCAGTAATATTATTATAATCTGAACCTAAATCAAGCTTAATTCCATCATCTAAATTATTGCTTATATTATTATTAATAATAATATTATAATCCACAGTATTGCCAACAAGCTCTCCAAGATTAATTCCCTTATCAGCATTTCCAGTTATATTATTGTTTGAAATATTATTTCCCTGAGAAGTGTCTTTTAACCTAACCCCATCATCATAATTATCAGAAACTATATTTGAGTCAATAACATTATTATCACCATCCTTAATATTAATTCCATCTCCATAAGCATTATAACCATTTTCACGCACAGTATTCCCTGTTATGTTATTATTATTACCGCCCTCTAATCTAATTCCATGGTCTGTGTTTCCAGTAACATTATTATTTGTTATACTATTATTTGAGCTTATAAAAAGATATATTCCATAATCCTCCTCTGTAATACCATTAGAATAAAAAGTATTTCCTTTCAAAGTATTTCTTGAGGCCTGATTTGAATGAAACCCATGTTCTCCATTATCATTTGCAGTATTATTTATAATTTGATTATTAAGTGAATCACTATTCACAACATAAATTCCCCTCATCTTATTATTATTGCAAGTATTATTTATTAAGGAGTTATTAGAGCCCCCCCCTATATATATTCCATCCCCATTTAATCCCCCGCCATCATTTAAACTTGCAGTATTATTTGTTAAATTATTATTAGAACTTAATACAATAGAAATTCCTGTCTTAGAATTTGAACTAGCTGTGTTATTTTCAATAACATTATTATTAGAACCTGATTTAATATAAATTCCAATCCACTGATATCCTGCTGTATTATTTAAAATATAACCATCATCAGCATTATCAAATTCAATCCCATGACCAGGACTGCTGCTTCCCATACTTATATTGCAATTTTTAATTGTCGTGTTTATTTGGTTAGAATAAATCCCTATTTCGTTATAGATGCTTGTAATAGAATAGCCTTTGCAGTCTAAAGTTATATTTTGTGCAGAAATAATAATGCACTTTGCATTTGAAGTTTGGATTATATCTGCTGTTTGCGTATAAACTGTATCTGCCTGGTCTAAAATTCCGCAGCCTGATACACATCCTAGAGTTAATGTAAATACATCCTTAAAGTTATTTTTAGTAATACTAATATTATATGTATGATTTGAAGTACAGTAAATATTTTTAGAAGCGTAAATTGTATGATTTGTATAGTAAGTTTTTGTTGCACTATTTTCTACATATTCTGTAATTTCTCCTAATCCAGTGTATCCTGTTGAATCTGTTGTTAAATTAAAATCCAACTCGTTTAAATAATTATAAGCACTGATATTGGTATTACTAAGATTTTGGTTGGCAGTATTATTTACATAAGCCACATAAAACCATTTTTTAAAGAGTTTGGCTCCTGAGTAAAATGCAACATCATCTTCATAAGTAGAATTAACAACAGTTACATTCATATTTGTGTTTATTATTATATTGGAAAGTCCAGCAGAAGGATTAGAAATAGCGGAGTTAATTATTCTCGCTCCGTAATTTGCGATTCTCACATTGTCTCCAAGACTGCTATCATAACTCCCAGAAATTTTAGAGTTTTGAATTGTTAAATCAGGTGCCAAAAGGGTTAATGCTCTCACATTGTTTGACATAGTTATATTATCAAATAATAAACTGGAGGAATTTATTTCTAAACCTCTTTGCAAATCACTATCTGCAGTTCCAGTATAATCAATATAAGAATTTTTTAATGTAAGAGTTGAGCCACTTAATGAATAAAAATTGTAATTATTAGCTAGATTCCTATTATAGGCTGTTATATTTGAATAATTCATAATTAAAATTCCGCCATTTTGTATTGAAAAGCTTCTGTAACCTCCACTAACCGGCGCAAACTCCAAAACACACCCTTCAATAGTCAGCTGCCCTCCATCTACAACATCTAAGCTTGTATTTGCTATATAATGGCAGTCAGTTCCTAAAGAAGCATTAGTAAATATATCCTCATTATTTATACTATTATAAATATCATCTAAGGTTTGTGAAATTGAAATAGTATAGGTAGAATAATGCATGGGTACATTTGTTATTGAGCTGTCTATGTCTGCTTTATTTACTAATAAAGTATCCCAGTTAAAGTTAGTAACTTCTGTTAGATAATCTCCTTTAGTTGTAGAGAGCCATATATGTTGTGTTTTAGTTCCAGTATTTTTATAAAAGGTTAGTAATTGCTGAGAAGCAAATTCAAGAGTTGTTAATCCAGTTGCGTCACTTAAATTGCTTAATAAAACTGAATTAGTAAAATTCCTAAGTGTTACATTTGCTCCAGATATTATAGAATCATTGCCATAATATGTAACATTGGCATAAATATAATTTACATATCCTTTTCTTATAAGCTCACATCCAGAACCAACATGCTCTTTACTTTCATCGTAGCTAACATTTAAGAAAATATTATTTGTTGAAGTTGTATCTAAAAAAACATCATATGTTAAGCTAGAAGAGATATTAACATTAGTTATATTATTATTGCTTGACACGTAAATAGAGATTGCATAATCATTTGATTCAGCTTTTATGTTTGTTATAACATTGTTTGAACCTGAAGATAAACCAATTCCAATCAAATTTGAGATTGCAGTACTATTTGTCAAAGTATTATTTGAGCCACCAAAACCAATTCCAGCCACAGAATTATTAATTGCTGTTGCATCTGTCAGATTATTATTTGAATTTAAGTGGATTCCAAAACCAGAATTATTACTTACAGTTATGCTTGTCAGGCTGTTTGAGCTGCCCATTACAAGGTCAATTCCATCACCTGCATTTAAATTTGCTGTTATGCCTGTTAAAACATGGCCTGTCCCATCACTCCATATTCCATTATCACCATTTGAATTTACTGTTATATTTGTTAAAACATGTAAAGCATTTCCTGTTCCAGCACTCTTTATTCCATTATCACCATTTGAATTTGCAGTTATATTTATCAGATTATTACCTGAGCTTTTAAAAAGATAGATTCCATCATTAGTATTATTATTAACTATAATATCTGTTAGATTTGAGTTTGCACCATCAATACTAATTCCAGTCACAGAATTATTATTCGCAGTTACTTTTTCTATTTTTAAGTTATCATTTTGATTAACTAATGAAGAAGAGGAGATTCCACTATATTGATTATTTAAAGTGCAGTTATAAACATAAGAATAATCTGCATAGCCAAATGTTGCGCCTCCAAACCGAATTCCATAACCGCCACTTTCATTTCCCATGCTAATATTGCAGTTCTTAATTGTTGTGTTATATGAATTAGAATAAATTCCAGAAACATTATCGTCACTTGAAATGTAGTAACCTGCACAGTCTAAAGTTACATTCTGAGTATTAATTACAATACAATCTCCTGTTAAAGTATCATTTATAATAGACTGATTCATTGTATAAGTTCCAGGAGAATCTAAAGTTCCACATCTATAGACAGTATCAGATTCGTTTGCTTGAGGATCAACAACATAGTCAAATTCAACACCTGCATTTTTAATCTTCAAATCAAAAACATCATAACTCTCGTTTTCACTTAAATTACTTAAATAAACTTTGTACCAGTTTTCTTCTAAAATATTTTCAAAAATAGTTATTATTTCATCATCATCTTGTCTATAAACTTCTATTTCCGCAGATTCATTATCTGCTGAACGAGCATAAATTGTTATATCCTTATCTTTTGTTAAATTTTGCTCAAAAGTAACTCTTGCATAATGCCCCGTTGGTATTAGCTCACTCCAAATATCATCTTTTTCCTTCACTTGCCCATAAATATCACTCATAAAAGTTCTGTTTTCATCTAAATGTATTGCTTTTGTAATTTCAATTCTAATAAGTATTGGGTCAAGATTAATTGTATCTCCCACCCCATAACTAGAATTTGTAAAATCTTTTTGAATATAAATTGAAACTATGTTTTCTTGCTCTTGAGCAACCAAACCAGTCATTCCTTTTGCTCCATTAATAAAAAATCCAGTTAACCCACGGATTATTTCGCCAGTTATTTCAGCTAATTCTTCTTCAAACTCTTCTTCAGCTTCTCGTTGCTGTTCCTCAATTTCTTCCTCTGCTTCTTGTTCTTCTTCAAGTTGTTCTACAATTTCTTCTTCAGCTTTGTCAGTACCTTCAAGTATTTCCTCTTTAGTTATATTAGATTCCTCTACCTCTTCAATAGTTTCATTAATTTCTATTATTTCTTCTGTTATATTTTCTTCAATTGTTACATTAACCTCTTCCGTTACATTAATTTCAGTAATATTCTCAATAATTTCTGTTATATTTTCTTCTGGAATCGTAATATTTATGTCTGTTATATTAATCTCAGTGATATTAGTCACATTTATCTCACTTATATTAACCTCTGTCATATTAACTTCAGTTATATTAACAGAAATATTAACTTCTTCTAAAACAACCGGCTTATTTATACTTAAAATATATCCTTGTTCAGCTAAATCAGCAAAACTTATATAATTTTTACCTATTTTTAAAGTCTGATCATCAATAATTATAATATTTTCAGCTTCAATATCAATTTTAGCCATAAAATTCAAATCTCTGAGCCTAATATCGTAACCCCATTTATATTTCTCAGCAGATTCTTGAACATTTATATCAAAATTCTCTGCTTCAATCTCCTCTTCTGTCTTTTTTTCAACAAACCTGCTATAATTTAATAGATTAAATTCCAGTATTATTTTACCTTCTGGAACATCAAATTCCATTATCCTATTTCTCTCAAAAACCGGCTCTTTTATATTCAAATCAACATGCTTTCTTACATCTACATTAGAAACAAGCTCTCTTCGAGCTATTTTCTCAGCAATTTTTACATCACTTGAACTTACAATTTCCTCATCATAAGCAACTTTTCCTGTTATTTTCTCAGTTATTCTTAAATTATAATTCAAATTTCCAATTAAAAGAAGCAAAAAGATTATAGAAATAATACCTAAAATCAAAAATAAATTTTTGTAGGGTAATTTATAAAATTTCTTGTTTGTTTTTTTAATTTTTTCTGTTTTTCTCGCTATTATGTCCTCTTTTCTTGGCCCAGAAATAAATCTTGTCTTTACCTTATCTCCGTCTCTATAACTCTCATAATAATAAGGTCCAAATACTTTATTCCCTCTTTTTATGTATTTCTTATACACCATCTTTTTTATAATTATAAATAGAATAAATGCTTTAAATACATTACTACAATATTATTAGTTGCACTACATACTTATTAGTTGCACTACATATATTTTATTAATGAGAAAGTTCTAGCTACATTGGGTGAGTTTTCAATGAGCTAAAGTCAAGCTCACTCCTATTAATAAATTACATTAGAAAAAAGCTGCTGCACACTAAAAGTGCGTAGATATCTCAGAAGCAATTATAAACATAAAATACACAAATTTTATAAACATAAAAAACATACTAATGCAATGGCTAAAGAAAATCTTGTATCAAAAATATCAAATAAATGGAAAAATACAGCAGGTCTAGTAAGAAAAACAGTCAGAAATACAGCCAGAAATGCTATTCTTTTAACAGCTGCAGGTGTTGCTGCAATTGGCGGGTATAATGCAACAGCCAGAGCAGACACATTTAATGTCTACGATACAAATGATGTCCAAGAAATAAATCAGGTTATAAAAAATGCAAATAATGGAATGATAGACCCAAATAACCCTAAGCTTAGAGACACAATAAATTTTGAATCTGGAATCTATGAGCTAAAAATACTTGGGCCAAATAAATGGGAATTCTATAACTTCTTGCCAAATAGAAACTATGATTTTAATGTTAAAGGGGTTACAATGTGGGGCCATAGTGGGGAACATGAAAACCTTATAAAAATAATAAATGGGGGGAATATGGATATTTCTGGAAATTTAATTGTGGGAAATAGCAAGAGAGGTATTTGGGTAGGTAATCAAGAAACATTAGAGCCTCCATATAAAAATATAAACATTAGTGGTCTTAGTTTTACTGCTATTGATGAAGAAGGAGACTCCATAAGCTTAGTGAATATAAAGCATTCCTCTCCTTTAACAGAAGCAGCTGTTAAAGTTAGTCATTGCACAGCTGATAGTGGGAATAAATTCATTTCGCGTGGTACAGGAACATTTGATGCAAATTCGCCTTATGCTAGTGTAGAAAACTGTACTCTTAGTAATCTAAATCTACATTTAGGTGGAGGAGTTATTGATGTTCCAATATTTTGCGGAAATCTAGGGTGGATTGCATTAGGAAATGATGAAATTAAAGATAATATTTTAATAAATTGTTCAAGTTTATCAAAACCTGCTGATTTTTGGGTATATCATTCTCCAGAGAATATTGCACAAAGTCCAAGTACTATTAATCCATTAATTACTGGGGTAACATATCCAGCTCCCCCACATGGCGAAGAACATCCTTACACAGGCGAAAAATGCTACATATACGACCAAAACGACTTTGTTCTTGGAACTATTATTCCAAGAAGAGACAGAAGCTTAAATTTAGGGGGTGGAAGATATATTGGAGCAATTGAACCACATCATGATTTACCTGGAAATCTTAATTTTGATGAGTTTGTTGACTTCAGAGATTATGTTATTGCTGCTAATAGATATAAGGGAAACTTAGATGAAATAATTGATGTTACAAATGACTGGCTAGTAGAAGAGCCTAATGACTCTGATGGAAATCTTAAATTATAAACTCATTTAATAGACCGAGTTTGGGATAGAATTAAAAAAATCTTGATGATTATTCTATTGAAGTTTTTTGATTATTTATACATTTGAATTTTTTATAATCTTTTGAAAACAATAATCAAAAAAATTTACACTACAAAATCAAATCTTCTTCCCAATCATTATCTGTTCTCTTAATTTTGTAAGCTCTTTTTGGAAAATTTCTGCATAATTTTTTAAAACTTCCCTTAATTTATCTTCATTTTCATTAATAATGCCTTCAAAATTCTTAAAATTAATTATTAAATTGCTAATTTCATTGTCACTTAAGCTAATTTTACTTAAAATTCTATAACCTTTTGGAGTAATTCTTGTTTCTGATGCTTCTCCAAACAAAAGTCTTGCAATATTTTCTGCATCTAACAAACCTTCAAAACTAAGATTATCAAAAAAACCTCTAACTTTTGCAGGCTTATTAATATAATCTTTAATTATAAATTCCTGCTTTTTTTCAATTCCCTTGGTTACTTCCTTCATCCTCATTCTCACAATTACCCCTTCTTTTCCTAATTCTACAATATACTCATTAATTATATCAGCCATTTTTTTTATCATTTCAATCCTCTGCAATATTGTGCAAACATCTGCAATAGAAACCAAGTTAGTAACCTCTAATACATTTAAATTAATAAGCAACTCATCAAAAACCTCTCTTTGTTTTTCTAAAATCTGCAAAGTTTCAGTAGCTCTTCTTAAAAGTTCTTCTGTATTTTGCAAAACATATCTTGAATTCCCGCAATAAACAGTAATTACTCTTCTTCTTTCAGAAACGGCAATAACTATTCCATTTGTTTGTTTAGCTGTTCTTTCTGCAGCCTGATGCCTCATTCCTGTCTCAATACTATCAATTGTCTTATCAGGAACAAGAAAAGTATTAGCATAAAATATTTTCTTAAAATCTTCTGATAATATAATTGCCCCATCCATTTTAGCTAATTCAGCTAATCTTTTGGAAGTAAACTTGCAATTAACCTTAAATCCTCCTTCAAAAACTCCTAAACTATTTGCATTGCTAATTACAATTAAAGCACCCATATTTCCATTCAAAATATCATTTAACCCTCCCCTCAAAACACTCCCAGGACTTAATTTCCTCAAAATATCTAATTTAGTAAGTTGTTTTTTCTCCTTAACAACAATATTCAACTCACTTCTCTTGTTTTTTTCTTTGTCCATTTTCTTTGCTCATAAAATAAAAAATAAAACAACTTTATAAGAATTTATGAGATAAAATTAATAAATTATTAATACAAATATTAATAAAACATCACAGAAATCTTTATAAATACAATATTTCTCCTAATAACATCATGAATAAATGGTTTGAAATTTTGTTAGGACTTATATTGATAATAGTAGCAATCTTAGTTGCCTGGTACTCTCCTGAGTGGTGGGGGAGTTTTTGGAACTTCAGACATGCTGCCTGGGAATTTTTCAAAGGTGGTATATTCTGGTTTGTAATTCTTATGGGCCTTTTATTTTTAATGTTGGGAATAAGTGACTTAAAAGAATAAACAGTCCTGTTTTATAAAAATAAAGATTTTTTAATTTTCATTACTTAAAAAAAGTGGAAAATGCAGCTTTTTGATTCTGACATATGTGCAAAATGCAAAGGAAAAGGTTGGTGCGGTAAGCCCTGCATAATCTTAGAAAAAATAAAAAAATATTTGCCTAAAACAAAAACTCATTTTTCAGGAAGCAGCCCTCCTGAAATTTTTGTTGGCAGAATTGGCTATCCAAAAGTTAATACAGGAATTCTAAGCCCTCAAGAACACGGAAATACACAAGACATGAGCATGTCAGAAATCTGGCATGAAAAAAGATTAACAATAAAAGAAATCCTAAATTACAGGGGCCGGCTCATATACTCGCGATTTAAAAGCCGAGTTAAAGATGCAAGAACACCAACAAAATTTCTAAATGTTCTGCAGGAAATTTCTTTAGCAGACAAATCAGTATCAACAGAATTTTTTCTTAAAAAACCAGCAAAAATAAGCATAAATTTAGATAAACATATTCCAATTATAGGAAATCCTGCTCCTCTTAAAGCAATTAAATTAGAAGAAAACCCTCATGTTAAGAAAAAAGTTGATTATATAGCTTCAGACACAGACAGCAAGTCAGCACAATCAATAAAAGAATTATATAAAATAACTAAAATTAGCAACATAATTAAAATCCTTTCTGCAGGAATGCTTGGTTTAAAAAAGAACAGAAAACTCGTCCCAACCAGATGGGCAGTTACAGCAACTGACGACACATTATCAAAATTCCTGCTTGAAAAAATCCGCTTTTATCCTGAAATCAATGAAATCCTTTTATTTCACAGCTATTATATTGGAAACCACTATGAATTTCTGCTTTTGCCAGACAAATTCAGTTTTGAAGTTATAGAAGCAAAAATCCCAGGCTCTGTCTGGAATCCATTTTCACAATCAACATTAATAATGCAAGACTATGAAACTTTTTCTGGCAGAAAAAAATATGCATTCGAAGTAACAGGAGCTTATTACTCTAACCGCCTGGCATTATGTGAATATCTTGAAAAAATCAAAAAACAAGCTTCTTGTTTTGTTTTAAGAGAATGCAGACCAGAATATTATGCTCCGCTTGGCGTAGGCATACTAAGAGAAACAAGCAGAGCTGCTTTTTCAAAAAAACCAGAAAAATTTGAAACAATAACACAAGCTTTAAATAAAGCACAATCAAGGATGAAACTTCCAGTTTCATTATTTAAAGAAAAATCTTGGTTATTAAAAAATTACAAAAAACAAACAAGATTAAGCAAGTGGATTTAGTGATGCCCCTGCCAGAGTATCGACCATCTTGGCCAGATAGAGAGTGTTCTGAATATTAACAAATATGGGCCAATTCTTCATGTGCTCTAAGTGAAACATAACTTTCTAGAGCCATATTTCCCTTTTTGCTTTCCCAATAATTTCTTGTTGCCTCATCTTTAAAATTAGGTTGTCCAAGAATTTTATTCATAGATATATCGAGTTTAAATTGACCAACTGCCTCATAGAAAGCATAATCTACTTTTTCTCTTCCATCTGTAACTGCATGAATTCTTTCAGGAGTTATTTCCCGATCCCCCTCCATATAACAAAGAATCTCTGGCATTTTTCCATTCTTTTGCCATTTCTTTAATTCTGTTCTAACTGATTTATCCATCCTATCCACAATAGCTTTCCCCCCACCAAATAATTCTAAAGCAGAATAAGATTCACTAGATACAGTTGAAACACTACTAGAATGAGAGGATATAAAAGAAGCAGGGATCAAACTCAGTAAAGGACTTGCTCCAACAACTTTTAAAAATGTTCTTCTAGATAATCCATCGTTTTTCATGAATTATTAAAGATTCTAGAATATTTAAGATTTTCGCTTATATTATTTATTCCAAGCTCCGAACGAAAGTGATAGATGCCCCTGCCAAGACTTAACTCAAAAACCAAATCAAAATCCCCTCTATTATCGCAGCAAGAATAAGCAAGGGAATTACAACAAACACAAAAACCCTTAAAACATCGATCAGCCAATTTCTAAACTCTTTCCATTTATTTCTTTCTCTAAAAACAAATAAAAAACTTCCTAATTTCAAACCCAAACCAATACTTATCAACACAGCAGGCAATTCAAAAACCCCGTGAGGCAACAACCTCCACAAAACCAAAACTCCTTCACTAGCAAGAGCTTTATTAGCTACAAATCCTAAAATATAACCATTAATTACAGCAACTGCAACAGGAATAATTCCAAAAAAAATTCCTAAAATCACCGCAAAAAAACTGCTTTTTAAATTATTAATAAAAATAAACCTAATTAATCCTAAAGCACCTAATTCTTCAGTTTCCTCTATAAGTTCTGCAATTAAATTCAAAATCTGCTCTTCAAAAAAAACAGGAAACAAATATCCAAAAATTCCAACAACCAAAAATAAAACCAATGAAAACCAAATATAATTTTTAATTTTTTTAACATAATCCAAGCTTATTTTAAAATTACCATAAATGAATTTTTGGAAATCAGCCAAATTTATTTTCTTTCTTTTAACCATGATAACTTATAATAAAATTAGTTTATAAAGATTATTTATTTTTAAAGTTCATCTTGAAAAATACTTCGCAATCATCTTCGTCTTCCTTTTATACTTCTTTTTAAGATAAATAGCATAACCTAAACCAATCAACAGCCCGCCTAAATGAGCTGTATTTCCAATTGGCAAACCCACTCCTATTGAAGCTATCCATAAAATTCCCAGCAAAAAGATTATGGCAATCCACATCCTCATAGGAATAATAAAAAATACATAAACTCTTAAATTAGGAGTTAAAACTGCAAGCAAGCCAGCTAAAGCAAATATAGCCCCGCTTGCTCCAACAGCAAAAATCTCTGGAGAGCCAAAAATTCTCTCTCCAATTTCGCTTCCTCCAAAAAAATAAGCTAAAAAGACAAAAAACAATCCTGCAAATAAACCAGATAGCATATACAACCAAAAAAATCTTTTCCTACCAATCAGCCTCTCAACAAAATTCCCAATAAAAAATAATGAAATCATATTAACAAACAAATGAGTAAAATTCCCATGCATAAACATGCTCGTTAATAATGTCCAAACCACACCAGAAAAAAATGCATTTGGCTGAAGAGCAATCCAAGAAAAGATTTTCTCTGCTCCTCCCTCCCCTAAAACACTCATAAATAAAAAAGCAAACATAAAAACAACAACATTAACTATAATAATCCAGGTAGTTATACTAAATTTTCTAAAAATCTCGCCAAAAGGGCTTCTTAATTGCAATCTTCTCTTAGTATATCTCCTAAGATTCCTTTTCTCAAATTTTTCCTCAAACCATTTATTCATCTTGCATTCTTTTATTCTTTTATTTTTTCTATATTCTTACAATTTATTAAGTTATATAGGTAAGTTGTTCACGCTTAATCTCATCATCTCTCGAACTTATATTCTTGTAAGGTTAGTGATAAATAGAAAAAAGAGTTTTTAAGAGTTGGGTTTATAGTGATTTAGTTATATTTGATATCATTTTAAAGTTACAACAATAGTAAGATTTATAAATGACATATGTCAAGTAAGACGACTATGAAACTACGAAAAGCAGTAATCGGCGTTAGGCATAAAGGATGCTGGGGTAGCTTATGCACTCTGCAGTTTCCTGATATAATCATGAAAGAAAAAGGGCCTATAAATGTCGAGGAGATTAATAATAGAGTGAGATTAAGTGCTACTTGGGATGTTTGTTTTAAAAACAAGAAAGAATTTGAAGATTTTTTAAAACATCTGAAAACATATAAAATGATTGAGAAAATTAAAGTTATTTCTCAAGATGATAATTCTGCTCTGCTTAAAACAATTTGGGTAAACAAAAAATCAAGTTATGATATTGTTTTAAAAAATAATTGTTTGTATACTTCTCCTGTTGTGCAAAGAGATGGTTATGAAATTTATGATATTATTACAGAAAATCCTCAAGAATTAGTGAAGCTGATAGAAAACTTAGATGAAATCGGCGAGGCAAAATTATTTTCAGTTGGGAGGATAACAGCTGAGCATCCATTTAAGCTGACAGAAAAGCAAGTAAATGCTGTTCAGCTTGCTGTGAGTCATAATTTTTATGATTGGCCGAGAAAAGTAAGTTTAGATGAAATTTCTGCTCTTGTTGGAATGAAAAGGAGAACTTTTCAGGAAAACTTAAGAAAAGCAGAAGCTAAATTACTGCCTCATTTAATTAAATGTTTTTTTGAGAGGGAAGTTGTGAAATGAAAAAGATAATTGGAAATTTAGATATTGAAACAGCAGAAATTTATGCAGAGTTGATTAAAAGAAATGTTTTAGAAGATGAATTTGGGGGAGAATTCATAGTTGCTTTTAATGCTTCTCATGCTATTAAATATCCTAACCCTTTGACTACAGATCCTGAGAAAAAATTACTTAATGAATATGGAATTGGAAAAGCCTTAAAAAAAATTAAAGGGGTGTTTGTTCCAGAAATACATGCTTTTTGTAATGGCTGGAATCTTCCTTTTTTAGTCCAGCAAACTTTGAATTTGACTCCTTATGATAATTTAAATTCTAACCAAAAAATAAAAGCAGAGAATCAATATCTTAAACAAATGGAATTGATAAAAGCTCATGGAATTATCTCTGGAGATACTAGCATTCATGATAATTGCGGGGTTAGAAAGTTTGATGGAAATTTATATCTTTATGATTTTACAGATTGGAGGGAAATAAAATGAAACTAACAGAAAAATTAAATGATGAACCAAGAATTTTCCATTCTGGAAAATTGAGCAGAATAGCAAAACATGGTATTAAAGTAGATGTTATGTATTATCCTAATACTCACAAACTTAAAAAAGCAAGACATGGGCTTGATTATGTTGAGGATAAGAAAGGAGATTATGCATTAATAATTACTTCTGGAAATGCAGGGCCTGCTTTTGATGATGTTGCAAGAGATGAAAATTATAATATTCAAGTTGTTAATTTTGTTAATAAAGATAGAGCAAAGAGATTAATAAGTGTTAAGAAGATTGGTGGAGATATTGAAGGAAGAAAAAGGCATAATATCACAATAAGACTTCCAAATGGATTCTCTGGTTCAAAATGGCTTGGTACAAAAGAATTAGAAAAGTTTTGGAAATATTTAATCCAAGGAAAATGGAAATATAGAGCATATAGAAAAGATAAAGGTGTTGGAGTTTTAAAAGAGTTCCTTCATAAATTAGAAGAGAATAGGAATTGAGGAGGTTTGTATGGTTTTAA
>SDBS01003160.1_pt1 | contig 16128 bp, 15 predicted proteins | sample 2277091 | NCBI WGS metagenome assembly SDBS01 (sample SAMN10404972, study PRJNA504765) | marine sediment metagenome | isolation source: marine sediment core GS10_PC15, 163 cmbsf | place: Arctic Ocean: Southern Knipovich Ridge | collected 2010 | reverse complement strand
ATCATTATCACCTATAATTATAGATGAAATAGATTGAATTTTCGTAGCTCTTTTAGCGTCTGATTTCTTGAGTGTTTCTATATTGTTAGCAACGGTTTCTAATGGAACAGGTTCGATTATGTTATTTTCAAGTAATTTGTAAATTCCATGAAGTATTATTTGTAGTTCGAGATTTACAATTTTTTTCACTTTATAGAGCAGAGAATTGATATAAAAAACAGGTTTAGTTTTAAGGGTATCTTTAATAAGATTTAAAATAGCGTTTTGGATTTTATTAGCTTCTATTTTCTTTAACTCTCCAGGAGGTATAGCGTGAGCTAAAGTCATCGGATAAACAAAATCAATATCAAATGATTTAATAATAAATTCATTCATATTTTTGGAATTAAAAGCTCCTGAATATTGATATGTGGTAAGTTGATCTTCAAATTCCTTTTCAAAACCTTGTAAGAATTGTGAAACTCCAATTTTCATAAGCTCAGAGGCTTTATGATCCAAGATCAAGATAATACGAATGAATCTTCCATTTTTAAGTAACATGTTAAATTTTTGGTATTGTAATTCGTAGAATGAGTTTTCATTCATGGAGCTTGAGCCTGTATTTAAACCCTTACTTGTCTCAGAAAAAGTAATATTTGCTTGAATAAATCCGGATAATATTTCAACTTCAATATCTATTGCTGAAACCGGATAGTTTAGTAAAGATAAACCCGACTCTTTATCCATAATTACAATATGTTTGATATTTAAAACATCCAAAAACTTTTTCCAAATTAAATTTCTTTCTACTTGTAATCGATTTTCAATTGACTCAACTTCAATATACTTTGTATCAGAAGTAACTTCAAAACCAAGTTCTTTTAGTTTTTCTATTATACATTCTCTACAAGAAGTCGTTGAAGATTTATGACAATCTTCTTTAATTCTACCGCAATTAAATCCTATCCCACTAATCTGATAATAAACCATTTAAAAACCATTGATATCTTAATAAATAAGAGTAGTTCTGTACAATTTTATAATCTATTTTTACTGAAACTTTAACTTATTACCTTTTCTATTTGTAGTGAATTAAATATTTTTAAATTTATAGTTATAAAAAAAACGTAAAATTACTAAATTCACTTATATAAATATGATTTAAGATAAATTAATTATCATTATATTGAAAAAACGAAATCAAACTAATTGAAGAAAAAATGGATTTAAAAAAGCGGAGTAAAGAAATTTTTGAAGTAATTCGTGATACTCCTTTTTATTATGCTCCAAGGGGTATTATTATGGGTACGGGACTTGAAGAAAATGAGATTCATAGCAAACCTTTTATAGGAATTGTAAATACATGGAACGAGATTAATCCTGGACATATGCATCTAAGAACTTTAGCGGATGCGGTTAAATTAGGAATTGCTGAAGCGGGAGGTATTTCTTTTGAATTCAATACTATTGCTCCATGCGATGGATGGGCTAATGCTAATATCGGGATGAGATTTATTCTTCCCCAAAGAGAAATAATTGCTGATTCTATTGAAGCAATGGTCGAAGCACACCGACTAGATGCTATTGTTACCCTTTCAAGTTGCGATAAAGTTAATCCAGCTGTATTAATGGCAGCTGTTAGATTAGATATCCCAACCATTTGTATTCCAGGAGGTCCAAATTTATTTGAAGTGGCATTTACTCCTGAATATAAAGGGATAAATCCCAAAAATTATGATGATTTTACCCAGAAAACAATGTGTATAACATGTGCTACCGCAGGTTCTTGTGAGTTTATGGGTACAGCAAATACTACTCAATGTTTAATGGAAGCTTTTGGGATGACGTTACCTAATGCTGCTACCATTCCAGCATTTACCCGCATGAAATATACTATAGCTAAAAACTCGGGGCGTCAGATTATGGAATTACTTAAAAAGGATATTATTCCTTCTAAAATAATGACAGAAAAATCATTAGAAAACATCATGGTATTAGATGCTGCTTTAGGAGGCTCTACAAATGCAACTCTTCATATACCAGCAATAGCACATGAAATGGGCATAGAATTTGATATACAATCATTCAATAAATATAGTAAAGAAATCCCTATGATTGTAAATACTTCACCATCAGGAGAATATGGTGTCGTAGATTTATATAAAGCTGGAGGAATTCCAGCAGTAATGAGCAGGTTGAAGAATTATTTAAACTTAGACTGTCTTACAGTATCGGAAAAAACAATTGGTAAAATTATTAGAAAAGTGGAAGTCTTGGATGATAAAGTGATTCGACCATTGAATAATCCAGTTTTTCCCGAGGGTGGAACGGTGATTTTAAAAGGTAATTTAGCACCGGAATGTGCCGTTGTAAAACAATCTGCAATTGGTAGAAAAGAACTTTTAAAGTTTAAAGGCCCTGCTAAAGTCTTTAATTCTGAAAAAGAAGCTCTCATAGCTTTATCAGCACAAGAAATAAAAAATGGCTCTGTTATTATAGTCAGATATGAAGGGCCAAAAGGAGGTCCAGGAATGCCTGAATTAGTTGCTTTAACCTCAAATCTCATGTCTGGTACGTCAAGAAAAAAGTTACCAGACTTTGCATTAATAACAGATGGGCGTTTTTCTGGAGCTTCATATGGTCCTTGTATTGGTCATGTTAGCCCTGAAGCGTATGTAGGGGGACCGATAGCTGTTGTTAAAGATGGAGATATAATTAAAATTGATATCCCCAATAGAATACTTAGTTTTGAAGTAGCAGATGAAGAAATACAAAATAGATTTAAGGATTGGAAGCGGCATGAAAGAGCTATTAAAAGTAAAACCCTCCTAAAATATAGGGCGTTGGTAACTTCAGCCGCAAAAGGTGCAATCTTAGAATTTGAGATAAAATAAAGTTAAGCAGATTTTTATTTAGAGCGATTTCTTTTCTTAAGTTTCTTCCCAACTAAATAAAGAATACAACACCCAGGGCATATAGACATAAGTTTATTTTGTTTCATATAATCGCGGAATTTCCTATAATTATTTCCATTCCATATTTCTTCAAAACTTTGAGTATGAAGATTACCCATTACTAGATCAAAAAATACATGGCAAGGTGCTAAATCCCCCGATGCGGTAATATCAACAGCTAACCATGGAACATTGCAGGATTCATAGAGATCTTTCATCTGATCCCAATTACCTTGAAGATAAGCTGCAAGATTCTCAGGTGAGAAGGTTGGTGGCAATCGTAGTACAGATTTACCTTGATCTCTAAGTTGGTTGCTAACTTCATTAACCTGTTTACTAAGTTCTACTACATCAACTTCATTGAAAAAATCAGGAGTACGTACCAATCCTCGCCAATACATATCAATTGTAATACCAAATTCAGACTCAAGTAGTTTAGCATACTCTAATCCCATTTCCTCTGTGATAAAGTTTTCCATTTGAATAGAAACCGAATTGATAGCTGAAAGATCAAGGCTATTGAGAAAAAAATCTTCTATATATTGGTAATTGGTGGGAGTTATAGTATAAATTATGTCAATAAATGGTTTTTTTTTTCCTGCAGCTTGTTTTTCATGATATAAATCCTCAATACCTGCAAATGCTCTTTCAAAACTGCCTTTACCTCGCTGAATGTTGCTGATTTCACGAGGACCATCTATAGATACTCTTACTAAGTCAAATTCAGTCTGAACTAACAGCTTAGCATATTGACTTAATAAAGTTCCATTGGTAGGAGTGTCTATAAATGATCCCGCATTTTTTACCATTCGAATTACTTCTTCAAAATGAGGATAAATTAAAGGTTCTCCCCCAAAAAGGCTATAGAGAGGCTTAGCGGGAGTCAAATAATCTACTACTTGTTTAATTAACTCAAGCTCTAGCTCTGCTGGTTTCTTTTCATTCTTGGAATTTGTAAAACAACCCGTGTCTCCCCAATAAAAACACATTTTACAACAAAGGTTGCAGTTTTCCGTCAACTCTAAAACTACACTTCGAGGTAAATCAAACTTTTTATCAATGCTCATCGGCTTTATTTAGAAAAAAAATAGAATTGTAAGCTTCAAGCTTATTTTAATATTAAATAGGATATTATAGTATGATTTTTATAGTTTTTTTGTATGGTGTATATCCAATTAACATCAAATAAAAAAATAGTAAAATTTTTATTTTTTTGAATAGGTCCCGAATTGAGGAAATTTTTTCAATTGCTCAATGCTAAATATTGGACCTTCTTTACAAACGGGGATATCATTTTCTTCTCCAATACAACATGAACCACATAATCCAATACCACATTTCATCTTTCGCTCTAATGATGCCTGTATTTCAATATTTTTTTCCTCAGCAATTTCGATTACACGCTTCATCATTACTTCCGGACCACAGGTTAAGATTAAATCAATTTTTTCATCTTTAATGATATCCTCAACTGCATCTGTGACAAAACATTTTCTCCCAAATGAGCCATCATCAGTAGTGCACATGGTATTAGGTATGAGGTCGATCAGTCTATCAGCAAATATTAACGAAGCTTCGTCTTTCGCGCCTAAAGCAACAAATATATTTTTCTTATTTTTCTTTAAAGGTTCAATTAATGTAGTAACTGCTGCAATACCAACACCACCACCTGTTACAAGAATGTTTGTAGCATCTTCATAATTCCAAGCATTACCTAGAGGCCCTCTTATTCCAATTTTATCTCCAACTTGTTTTTCAAATAATTTTGAAGTTCCCTCCCCGATCTTCTGGACAGTTATTTCAAGGAGATTACCTTCTACATTAGAGATTGACATTGGTAAAAAATCGACATCTGGTAACCATAATACTACAAAATTACCAGGGCTATAAGATTTGGCTATCCTTGTATTCCTTACATAAAAGCTTTTTAATTCAGGAGAGTGCTCTTTAACATTTTCAATGGTGACCATATCGGTTTTGCATCTAGTAAGATCTAATATTAACTCTTGATTGTCATGTTCAAGGGATTTCTCCTCAAGTATTCCATTCCTTATTGCTAAATCAAAGATCTGTTTTCCTTTTTCAGTTCTGATTATAGCTGTTTTCCACTCACCCTCACTCCCTACATTTCCTATAGAGATGTCTGCAAAGGAAGCTGTGTAATCAGAACAAGAAAAACATGCATTTCTTATTGCTTTATCATATAACATATTGAGTGGAATTTCTTTTACACTTGAATTAACAGAAATTTTCATTTTGAATTTGGTATTGTCATGTGTAATTCGTTGTATTTCAGTGGAATTTATACCATTTTCGTTATAAATATCATCTAGTTGTTTATTATGAAATGTACCGAAACAGAATGTACCAATAGCTAAAGATATTAAGTCATATGCTTCAAAATCAAAGCCAGGATGGTTTTGTAATTTTCTTAATGCTTGAATTTGGCAAGGTGTTCCAACAACAGCGATATCAACAAACTCTTTGTTTATAGCTTCCCCAACTAATGAAAGCGTAGGACTCTGACTTGGTTTGTAACCTATCCCTTTAAATAATTCTTGTTGATTTTTGCCAATCAAAGGAAAGGGTTTAAAGTTCTCATCTTTTCCTGTAATGATAGAGGCATCTATTAATCCATCACTCATGGCTGTTGATAGTAATGCGGTTATTGGACCAGCCTCTATGGGAAGATTTTCTCGTGCTGAATCTGCAACCTTAACTGAAGTTAGTTTTATATAGTGACCTAATATTTTATCCTGTTCTTTTCCAAATACCCACTTATCTAATAAATCTAATGAAATTTGATCAATCTCTGTTTTAGGACATGTATTGTAACATAAACCATACCCATCTCGACAGGTACTCATATCTGAGCAAAGACTACCATCAACTTCTATAGGAACCTCTCTCTCAGTATCAAATTTTATACTAGCACAAAAAGCTCCACAAGCTCCGCAATAAACGCATTTTCCCTTTTTAATTATTTCTTCGTCTAATTCCTTCCAACCCTTTTGAATCTTTTCAATGTACATCTTAATTATTCTCCTCCTGTAATTTCTTAAGGAATTCTTGAGCTTCTTTTTTACCTAATTCAAATGCCTCCATATTAGTATCAATTGTTGACTGAGGTACAAATTGCTTGATTGTTTCAAGGGCTGATTCTTCAGAAAAAATTTGAGCAAGCGCAGTAAATGCACCAAAAAGAATAGTATTACCAAATACAATATTTCCAAACCTCTCACGAGCAATTTTTTGAACAGGTATTGATAGTGCTTTAGGAATCCTTTTAGCAGCCTTAAACTTCTGAATTGTTGAAGGATCCCATATTAAAAATCCTGAATCGCCTTTTTTTAATTGGTTTGCTTTTATATTTTTAGCAGATTCTTCTGATAAAACGATTAGGAAATCATATGGCTCTAGAGCTTTGGGATAATCAATATATTTCACATCCCTATCTAAATCTACTACAACTTCTCCCCAACATGTTCCACCTCGAGCACTTGCTGAATATGCTTCCGTTTGTGTAGCAGCTAAATTCTCATAGATCGAACTTGCCATTACAATCATTTTGCTGAGGGTAATTACGCATACCACTTCTAACTGAGGTAGCTAGAAGACTTGGCCCCCAAAACCAGCAATTCTTACTTCATATCTTACCATTTTTAATCAAAGCATATATGATCTTAATTTTTTTCTAATGAGATAGTTTTCAATATTTTTCTATAATATTAAACAATCTATATTCTTTATTCATTTTTTTTATTACATAGATTATTTAGTTTCTGAAACAAAAAATAAATTCATAAAATATTGAAATCCTCATTTAAATAATCTCTAAAAAGGTATCAACTTATTCAGAAAATTTTCCTAATCTCTCTAAATACTTCAACCAATATTGGAATTTTCTATAATATTCAGATTTTTCTCTATTCCAACGAATTGAATTGCTAATAGTAATATAATGTGCTTTTTCTCTAAAAAGTTTTATCCCTAACTCATCTACTGCATAAGAAATAATGGTTCTACCATCTAGACCTAATCATTCTCCAATTTTCCATGGAGATAATACATCGGATATTTCAATTAATTTATTTTTTACGAGAAAATCTCGTATAATCGTATCGATAACCAATTGCATCTTTACACCTGAATCTTTAAGTTGGATTACAGGTAGTTCATTTTTGGTTAAAAAAATGAAAGTAAGTTATTTTTTATGTTGTAAGTAACAAAATGTCTCGTACTGGAAGTTCATTTCATTGAGAGTATAACAAGTGACATATTGTCACCTATTAAAAGTGTAATAGATTGAGAGTACAAGCGATTTTTCGTACTATTAAAGATTTTTGATAGTAATATTTATCTCTACAATTATAAATAAAAATATATAAATTTATATAAATGTAGAGATAATATTATAATGATTAACAATAAAATGGTGATGGATTATGGCAACAGTAATAAAACATGAAGTAAATGGAAAAAAATACAATTATTTATCACATTCTTATCGAATTGATAAGAGAGTATTAAAAAAAGAGAAGTATTTAGGTTTAGAAATTCCTAAATTTGAGGATTTAGTTGAAATTTGGGAAGAGTTTTCTTATGATATTGTAAAAGAGAGATATTTTCCTATTTTAGAGGAAATTCTTAATAATTATGAGAAAGTTTTAGAAAAAACGCCTCTCGATATTTTTATCAAAAATCTAAAAAACTTTGGTATTAGATTTACTCATCATTCAAATAAAATTGAAGGATCAGCATTATCTTTACGTGAAGTACAAGCAGTTATAGATAATGGCATATTACCACGTGATAAACCTATCAATGATGTCATCGAAACAAAAGCTCATATGAATATATATGAAACAATGATTAAGTGTACAGAAGAATTATCAATGGATTTAATATGTAAATGGCATAAGGAATTTTTTCAATTAACAAAACCAGATGAAGCTGGAAATATTAGAGATTATCCTGTAGGTATTGAGGGGAGTAGTTATAACCCTCCTATGTATAGAATCGAGATCAATATGCACTTGGAACTTCTCTTTAAATGGTATAATGAGAATAAAGATAAGTATCATCCCGTATTTATTGCTTCTGTTATGCATTATCGTTTTATTGCTATACACCCATTTGGAGATGGAAATGGTCGCATGACTCGCTTATTAACATGTTATATCTTACATAAAAATGATTGGCCTATGTTTGATATTGATCCTAAAATTAGACTTCAATATTATAAAGCCTTAGAAAGAGCTGATAAATATGAGGATAATGAACTTCCTTTTATTCTTTGGTTTTTTAAGAATTACATAAAAACAAATAAAATAAGAGATAAATAAAAAATATATATAATAGAAATAGGTTATTTTAAAGCAACTCTAATTTCATATCGAACCAAGGTTATTTCCCTCCATTTCCCATGGCAAATTTTTGAATTTTAGCATATTCTTCTGAATATTCTGGTTTATTTGGTTCATATCTGAATTCACCGATGATATATTTATTAAATAATTCCTCCTCAGTCATGAATTTAGCTTGATTTAATCGTACTACATTTCGTTTGATCCAGTGAACCATTTTACCCCCAGTGTCCATTTTTTTACCTTCTATACCCAAATATTCTGCGCCTAGGCTATCAACGTTTTTTCTTCCAAAATACGTAACGCATGGAGTAATAATTTCAATAACCGAAGTTCCTTTATGACTTATTGCTTTTTTAAAATATTTCATAAGTGTTCTTGGATGAGCGACTGTTGTTCTAGCAACATAACTAGCCCCTGCTGCTAAAGCAAGTTTCATACCATCACTTCGATTTTCAATCATGGTATATGGTGTTGTAGTACTATTTGCTCCATAAAGCGTAGTTGGGGCTCCTTGTCCCCCAGTCATTCCATAAACACTATTATTAAAGATAAATATGACGCAATCAAGATTTCTTCGGCATAAATGAATAAAGTGATTACCTCCTATACCTAGGCAATCTCCATCTCCAGAAAATATAATTGGTTTCATTTTTGGGTTTGCCATCTTCATTCCAGTTGCTATTGCAGGAGCTCTTCCATGAAGGGTTAAAATTTTTTGAGAATCTGCATGAGCTAAGGTCATGATCTGAGAATAGCAACCAATCCCAATAACTAAAGGGTATAATAGAGGATCTAATTTTTCTGCTTCAAAAACTCGAGTATAAATATGGCCAATGATTCCATATCCACATCCCGCACAAAATAATGAAGAATAGGTACCCAGTAAGCGGCCTGCGAAGGAATACTTAAGATCAGGATTTTCTGGTTTTTCACTTGGATACATAGGAAGACCCGACATTATTTAGACACCTCTCTAATTGCTTTTAAAATCTCATCAGGATGATGGAAAACTGCTACTTTGGGGACTTTAAGAATAGGTGTGTCAAGTGGTGTTACTCTCTCAACTTGTTCAGCAATAATTCCAGTATAATTCAATTCTGGAATAATTATTGCCTTAGCATTTTTTACAACTTCTTTTACCTGCTCATCTGGAAAGGGCCACACAGTTACTAATCTAAAAATTCCAACCTTAATTCCTTCTTGACGCGCTATATCTACTGCTCTATAACTGACCCTTACTGGTAAGCCATATGCAATAATTACGATTTCTGCGTCATCTAGTTTATATTTCTCAGTAATACAAATTTTATCCTTATTAGTTTTAATTTTATCTACTAAAGTTTGTACAAATTTTAATCCTCCAGGTGATACCATTCCATCAGGTCCATGATGTGTGTGAAAAAAAAACATTGGAACATAATTGGTCCCCATAATTGGGGGCTTAGGAATTATATATTGTCCAGTTTTTTTGTCCAAATATGAAAATACTTGCCTAGTTATATTTTCAGGAACTTCTCGCTTTATTACTTTTTTCAAGATTTCTTCCTTTGGTGGTATTTCAACAACCTCGTGTAAATGCCCTAAATAAGCATCTGATAAGATAAAAACAGGGCAACGATAAGTCTCAGCAAAATTAAATGCTGTTATGGTTAAATCAAAAAGTTCTTGACAATTCATTGGCGCAATCGCAATGACTTCAAATTCTCCGTTTCCGGAAAATCGTACTAATCCTAAGTCATTATGGTGAGGATCAGTTACTGAGCCTGTCCCAGGACCACTACGTTGAACATCACAGAAGACAAAGGGGATTTCTAAATTTGCCGCCATTGATATAGTTTCAACCATTAATGAAAGCCCAGGTCCTGATGTTGCAGTCATCGCCTTTGCTCCGACTAAAGAAGCGCCCATAACAGAATTAATTGAAGCTAATTCATCTTCCATTTGCATACATACTCCTCCAACCTCAGGTAATCTTTTAGCTAAATGCTCGATAACTTCTGTACTTGGAGTTATTGGATACCCTCCAAAAAATGTCAATCCCGCTGCAATCGCTCCCTCTGACATCGCTTCATTACCCATCATTAAGTGCCTACCTTCGGGTAAAAATCTTTTCCCATCTTGATTACTCATAATTTCACCTCTTTAAGTTTTAGCCTCTTCAACTTCTGGTTTATTTTGAGACTCATCCAAAACATAAATACACCAATCAGGGCATCCTAATTCACACCTTCGACAAAAAACGCAAAACTTTTCTTTGCCTTCTTTGACTTTAGGTATATAAGCTATTCTCATATTAAGTTCATCTGAAATCTCTAAGATTCCTGTAGGACATACATAAACACATATTTCACAGCCGCCACACCTGTCTTTATTTAGAAATAAGGAGAACTTTTTTTCCTTATTTTCAATTAGTTTTGGAATTTTTTATCAACTCAATTAAAATTTAATTGATATATAGTAATATTTTAATGATTATAAATTTCGATTTTATTTAATTTAAGTCTAATTTAACTCTTAGCTAATAAAAAAATTATCAAAAAGGAAAGTAAATTTTATAAAAGAACCTTAAATTGCATAAAATGGATTATAGTCAGTGATCTGATTTTTGTCGTGAACCTTTTTCGATCTATTTCTTAACATTTTTACCCAGATACCAAAATCTTTAAATATCTATTTGATGTGATTATAAATAACAGGTATTTTAAAAATTAAAAAACTATTAAATTTTTATAAATTAAAAAGTGGAGGAATGAGAAAAAATGGCTGGTTATATTAGTTGGTCTCCTATTAGAAGATTGATGAAGCACAACGGTGCATTAATTGTTGCCCGTGTTGCTGTAGATGAATTGGTAGATTGGATGGGAACCAGCGCTGTAAAAATTACTAAAAGTGCATTAACTTTAACCAAACACAGCAAGAGAAAGAAAATTACTCGAGGCGACATCTTACTCGCAATTAAATACTTCAAATAAACGAGTGTGTGTGGTTTTTCTAAACAATACTTCATTTAAATTTCTTTTTTTTTATCATGAACAGAATCATAAGTAATATTTTATTGTAATACCCGTTCTGGAATCTCTTTTCATAGTTTGATATATTTTTTTTAACTTTTCTTGATATTCAGTTAGACCAAAGCGAAATACATGGTTAGGTTCAAATAAAAGTGGTTGCTTCTTAAAGAATTTTTTATCAACTCAATTAAAATTTAATTGATATATTGTAATATTTTAATGATTATAAATTTCGATTTTATTTATTTTAAGTCTAATTTAACTCTTTTAATAAAAACTTATCTTGATATGTGTTTTAGAAGAAGGTATACTAAGGACGAGACTCAGATTATTTAAAAAAATTTGGTTTTAATTCCTAGTGAAAGATGAATCAACAGCTATTTTTGTTTAGTAATAAAAACAAGCACTATATTATTATGTCTTAGGTTAAATTGAGGTCTTATTTTCTCATATATCCCTAATATCATTACCATTATTAATAAAAGAAAAAAAAGAAGAAATATAGGAATAGAAAACTATTCATTTAATTGAAATCTTGCGTTCAAATCGACTTTACCCAATTCTCGCGTTAATTTTCTTTGTCTAATAACTTTACTAGGTTTAGGCAATGTGTACAGCGCAGTGGATAACATTTTTGCTCTCCATGCTGAAAATCTAGCCCATGCGGAAAGATTCAAAGGTATCTCTTCTCTTAGTGCTGATCAGATGGGTGATAATCAAGAGAGCCTAGACCGTTCCATAGTAGGATGTGCCGTTAAGAGAGAATTCTATAGGAGATTCCCACCTAAATTCAACGGTCCTGAAGGTCAAAGCTGGGGATACTTAAACTTCAAAGATCCTACGGGAGAAGATCTCGGTGAATATTTAGATAGAGACATACAATCACGATATGACGAAGTAGAAAAATGGTTAAAAAATGAAATAGATTTAGATAGTTATCTTAGGTTGCAGACTCTTCCTGATGATATAAGAAGAATGGAGTTAGGAGAAATACCTTACACTAATATTTATAATATGGATGTTAGGAGTATGGATCCTTCACAATTTTAAAGAATCCTTTAGGAAAGGATTCTTTCCTAAAAATGTCCAATCTTTTGGACATTATATGGTAACCGTAGAGCAAATGAATTTGGATTTGATCTTATAGAAAATTTAAAAGTAAATGCTATAGTAGGTGACTTATTTAAAAATAAAGGTCCCACTCGTTATGAAGTTGTTATGAGGGGACTTGAGCTTAGACATAAGATTCTGAAAGGCTATATGGAGGGTTTAAAAAATGCTGCCCTCAAAAATATGTTTGGAGCTCTTATTATTAAAAAGGGTGAAATAGCTCATGAAACTCTTAATAAAAGAATTAGAACTCTTTTTGGTACAGCTAAAGAAATAGAAATATTAACTAGGTTAATAGGACCTTATCTTGATATATGTTTTAGAAGAGGATATTCTATAAATGAAGCTTACGATTATTTAATAAAATCCGGTTTTAAAGTCTTTGACAAAGACCATATGAAAGATATGAATGTAATATATGGTCAACAAAAAGTATTTACTTCAAAAGGTAATGAACTTTTGAACCAGATATTAGAAAAACTATATCCTAATAAACTTCAAGGCTTCTCTAACCAAAGGCTTCTTAGTAAGTATGAATTTATCAGAGAAAATGTATACTTAGGTGGGTATGTACAGTTCTTACGCGATTTGGGAATTCAAGATTTTATTCCATATGATGATTATGCAGTAATTTATAACAATGAAAGAATAGTTAGCACTCCAATAATGTTATCAATTGCTGAAATACTTTATATGAAAGATATTCACATTTCAAGAATCGCTGCTTTTTTGAGCACCCCTCAAAATCCATTAACAAACAAGGATATAATGAATTACTTAGAAGTAAGATGGAAGAAAAATTTCGATAAATACGGCGGTGTTCAATATAGCGCACAATACTTACGAATGTTTTTAAAGACTCATTATTTGTCATCACGGTACGATTATGAAACAGGCACAGTCTAAATATTTAAATAGGTAACCAGACAATTAATATTTATGGAACATGTAATTACTGAGCAATTAAAATGCCTAGAAAAGGCCATTGAAGGTTTGCACATTATTAGCCAGATTATATTCGATAGCCCTATTGACGAAGCTGATAAGAGACTCTTTACGGAAATCTTAGCTCGTGCGTATAAGAAAGGAGATGAATTAAATAAATCAATTGATGCTCATATTAAAAGGAAAAATAAACCAATAAAATTCAAAAAAACAAAATAAGATTTTATATATACAAAAAATATTAACACATCAATAGCACAAAATTTCACAACTTAGCATTTCCATATTTTATTAAAATTCCTATAATTTTTCTAATTTTTATTATCTAACAGAATTCATAGAATATCAATTATTTTATATATATAAACATGCTAAATTTCAACGAAAATCAATTTTTTGCAGAAAATCTTAAACTTGCACCGCATCGATCATTTAGAAGGATCCGAATTTTGTCGTTAATTTTTTTACGTTTTTTTCCTCATAAAATTATGATTTTAACAAAATCTTTAAATATGGGAAAGATCTTAAGTTATATAATAAACTCTTATAAAAAAGAGTTTACATAATAAATTCTTATAAAAAAACAAAAAATTTTAAAAAGTGGAGGAGATAGCAATCGCAGAATATATTTCGTGGTCGCCAATAAGGCGTTTGATGAAGCACAACGGTGCATTAATTGTTGCCCGTACTGCTGTAGATGAATTGGTTAATTGGATGAGTACCAGCGCTGTAAAAATTACCAAAAGTGCATTAACCTTAACCAAACACGGCAAGAGAAAGAAAATTACTCGAAACGACATCTTACTCGCAATTAAATACTTCAAATAAACGAGTGTGTGTGGTTTTTCTAAACAATACTTTATTTAAATTTCTTTTTTTTTATCATGAACAGAATCATAAGTAATATTTTATTGTAATACCCGTTCTGGAATCTCTTTTCATAGTTTGATATATTTTTTTCAGCTTTTCTTGATATTCAGTTAGACCAAAGCGAAATACATGGTTAGGTTCAAATAAAAGTGGTTGCTTCTTAAAAAATTCCGTTTGATATTTTTGCTCATCGTCATTTTTATTAAACCTATTTGCGGCTTCAGCTTTTCCAAAATTTATGATGTCTTTAAGCCAGGGAAAGTCATATTCAGTTATTTTAACTAAGCTTAAATATTGTATAGCATCATCATAGGAAGATGCTTGTCTTGCTTTGATTAATGCTTGTAACACGAGATTGTAACCCAAGGGACTTTTATGTTCTTTTAATTGTTTCAATTCTTTTTTTAGGGCTTCAGTTCTTTCTGTCCAATCTTCAGACATAAGAGGATTTAATTCATATTCTAACCTTTCGAATGGATAACTTTTCAATTCTTTTTTTGCCTTTTCAATTTCTTCGAAAGCTAAGTTGGGATTTTTAGTTAATTTTGCGAAAACAGCTAAATTTGCGAAAATTTCGCCATAAAAAGGATACCCACGCTGGGAAACTAAATGATCGTCAATGATCCCCATTTCATAATAATCCTTCAATATAGATTGTATCAATTCCAGACCTTCTGTATAATATCCCCATAAATAATAAAGACGAACAATAGTAAGAGTTATATATACATTGAGGTCTCCATCCAAAGCTACTTTAGAGAAATATTTAAAGGCTGTATCCATTTCACCATTTTTTTCTAATAATAATGCTAATTTATAATTTAAGTCCAATGAGTCTGGAATTTTTTCACATGCATCCTCATAACTTTTAATAGCTCTGTTTATATTCCCAAAACGAGCTTCTAATACGCCTTTCATATCGAATAAAGATTCTAATTCTATGGGTTTTAGGTCTTCCTCTTTTATTTCGTTTAATTTGGCCTTAAGCAAGTCAAATAGTTCATACGGATAATATAGATTAATTATATTTTGAACTTTATTTTGCTCCTCATTATACTGTTCTCTTCTCTCTTCAGGATATTCTGCAAACGCTTTATTATGATCATCAACTAAAATTCTTCGAGCTGCAGAATATAGATTATATATTTCAAGCCTCCAGTTTTCAAGATCATCATCCCAACTATGTTTTAGGAGCTTTACAAATGCTATATAAGTCAATCTAGTCCATTCATAATTGTTCATACATGTGTGAATATACATTTTTTCACCTCCCTTAAAAGTCTGGAAGTTTTTGATTAATTCCATTAGAGTTTCTTCAATGTAATTTAATTTTTCAAGGGCCATTTCATTATCTTCATCATTCAATTCGATATTGGCTTTAACGTATTCGAGAATCTTCTTAATTATTTCTATTTTTTTTCGTACTATTTCTTCAAACTCCATAATTCAATTCAATTTTATTTTTCAATTTATATTGTGAATTTTAAAATTTAAATAATGAATTAAAATTTAAAAGTCTTTAAAATGATAGCGACAGATTCACATTATTCTTATAAATCTATTATAAAGAAATTAAGTTTATATAATTCATGTTTTGCATTAATCTGTTCTTAAAATTAATATTTTATTCAAATCTAATTGATGATTTAATGAAGGAAAATCAAAATAAAGAAAGGTTCATACAATATTTAATGAAAAATAGTAAAAAGAAAAAAATAGGGTATAAAATCCTTGAGAACTACCCAGTTATTAATATTATTTGATATTATATCTGTTTTAAATTATTTCCAGCGTTTTTTAATCAACACTATTGGGACGATACAAATTATACCAATAAGAATATATATGTTATATCCCGGAATTATTACTTCTTCCGTGTCGTCGTCATCA
>SDBS01003159.1_pt1 | contig 16128 bp, 13 predicted proteins | sample 2277091 | NCBI WGS metagenome assembly SDBS01 (sample SAMN10404972, study PRJNA504765) | marine sediment metagenome | isolation source: marine sediment core GS10_PC15, 163 cmbsf | place: Arctic Ocean: Southern Knipovich Ridge | collected 2010 | reverse complement strand
CGAGTCAGTAGGCGGCGAGTTGTCGATCCGCGACCGAGTGTATCGGTACATCACAGATCACCCCGGATGCTCGAAGCGAGCGATCCGTGACAATGTCTCGGGCAACAACCCGACCAAGGACAAGGCCATCGAACAACTCCTAGGAGATGGTCTTATTGAGGATCGCGGGGGATCGAACGGAGCGAAATACCACACCTCAATCGAAGCCATGGCTCCCTCTGGACCGTGCCCCAACCCCCCTGAAAAGGCTATCAATGGGGCAAGGGATGGGCACGGTATGGGCACACCCAGCGGTGCCCACGAAAAACCCAATGAGGCATTGGCGGGGCACGGTAAGGGCACGGGTCAGGGCACACCCCCTGTGCCCCACCCCCTTACGGGGGGTGTGGGGGGCACGGGAGCAGAGGGCAACACCGGGGGCACGGGTGAGCCGCTTCCAACCGACCCTGACGAACTAGTCGAGGAGACTCTATGACGACTCCCGCAAAGGTACTGGAGACAGTCCGCGCCGCCGGCGGGGACCTGTGGCGTGCCGACGACGGTGCATTAGGGGTCCGCGCCCCAAGGCCGCTGCTACCTACACTCCGCGAGCACAAAGACGCAATCCTGGCGCTGCTCGCTCTTGAGGCTAAGGGATGGGAAATTGTGTCTATTGGGCCGTGGCAACCCGGCACGCCCAAGGAGGAAACCGAAAGCCACCGCCGCGTACTTGAAATGGGGCCGCGGCACTGGTGGTGGCTACCGCGCTACCGCCTACTGGAAATGGAACTCGGAGGTTTGAGCCGCGAGAAAGCGATCCGCTGCCTGCGGGATGGGTGGCAGACGTGCGCCCCAGGAAGTGTCGACAAAAGAGTCGGAACACATGAACACCCAAGGTAAAGCCCTATCAGATCGACAACGCGCCTTCGTCGCCTATTACCTCCAAGGCGGACAGTCTTTGGATGGAAGCAAAAGTCGGCGCGCTGGGAACACCTACCTCAATGCAACCCAGGCGGCTCGGCAGGCGGGGTACGCACACCCTCATGTTGCAGGCTCCCGGTTGTTAAAGAATGTTAAGGTTCGGGCCGCAATCCAGGCGCACATGGAGGAACTCGAAATCCGTTCGAACGAAATTCTCCTTCGGGAATACGACATCGCCACGGGCAGCCTCGGTGACTTCGCAGATGTGTTCCGAGAGGTCAACGTGCCGAGGGCGCTCGACAGGGCCAAGGAGCTGGGAATTTCGCATCTCATCAAGATGATCAAGCAGACCAATAATGGAGTGGAAATCCAGCTCTACGACGCGCACGAGGCACGCGAGCTCCTTGGGAAACGCCTTGGTCTTTGGGAGCAGAAAAACGAGAGGTTCGACCCTTCCAAGCTGTCGCCTGTCCTGTTGAATGTTATGAATGCTAGCCCGGAGGAAATACGGGGTGCGCTAGACCAGTTGCGAAACCGGAACGAGGGGCGCGGGACTCTAAACCTGGCGCAAGATAGCCCGTAACAAAGGGACCGAGAGGTTTGGTTTGCGCTATTCTGGTCTGGGAAAGGGTACGACGTTCGACCGTTTCGACCTGTCGATAATCCTGACCTTGGCTCCCGGTGGCAGGGAATCCAGCCACTCTTTGAGCCACACTCGCTTTCCTTCGGGCGTGTCCACCCAGAGCCTCATCTTCATACAGAGCTCCCTCGGATCTTTGCCTCGTGTGTTATCGTCGTGGTCGTCCGATGGCATTTTCTTGTCTCCCAGCTGTCGACGACCTCACTATACGGCAGCCGGAGCCTTAAAATCCCCTGGAGGTATCTCCATGCGGGTTCGAATCCCGCCTCCGGCACCATTGAAAATAAATGACTTATCGAAATCGTCAGGTCCCAAACTGATTCATGATCTGGCTCTATGGTGCACTCTTGGTGCAGTTGATTTGATGTCTTGTTTCCGCGGCTCACTGGAAACTGGGTCACTCAAGACTGGATGTTGGTGCAGCCACAACGCCCTCGCAAAGTGCGGCCAATTCTACGAAAAACGAGTAGGCGGACTTTGATGAATGCGACCGAACAACCCATCCGAATTTATCTCGACCAGAAAGATTTCAGCCGCATAGGAAAGGGGCTGGCTGGGAATCCGCAGTGCGCGGCAGATGCAAGAGCCTACGAGCGACTTCTGCGTCTCGCAGAGTCGGGCGCGGTTCGTTTCTTCTTTTCGTGGTGCCATGTGTTCGAGGCGCTCCGGTACGACAAAGAAAAGGTCTCTCTCCTCAAACCGTATTGCAGCGCGGTCGATTCGCTCTGTCAGGGACGGTGCCTACGATGGCCGCCCGAGATTATGGAGGCGGAGGTTGATCGGTTCCTGGCCAATGAGTTTGGATTACCAAGCCCCTATCTGGACGACTATCCTTACGGGCGGCTTTTGGACCACCTACCCCCAATCCCTTATGACGCATTTGACACGATCAGCGTGGAACACCTCAGGGCCATACTTCGGAAAGATGTCATCTCAAAGCTCCCCGCTCATAAGCAGAAGGCCGCTGAAAGAAAGCTCTACAGCGATCGGTTTATGAAGACCTTTCTGATGAATCTGCCTCCGGAAACCATTTCCAGTCTACTGCCGGGGATGTCACTCACGGGGGAAGAAGTTGTGGACATGGTTTTTGGAGACGCCGAGTTGCGCAATCGAATTCTCCAATCGAAGTTTGAGGCCCTCGGGTCCTTTCTGGAAATGATCAGGTTAAGTGTGGTTTTCCCGCCGTTCAAGAAGCTGGGGACCCGACAAGTCGATAGATTCCTGAGTATCAAACAGCTGATCAAACTGCAACAGGGACGATTTGATCCGCAAGACCCCAACTGGAATATGGATTCGTCAAGACTTCGGCAGGACCTCGTCGGGAACTTCATCGACTACATAGACGGGCACACTTCGGCATTCTGTAAAAAGCACGGCATCAAGCTGGACGATGCAAGGAACCGCCTTAACCAAAACCGCCTTGAAGGGGTCCCCTCGCTTCAAGCGGCCATCACTTTTCAAGTTGAATACTATCGACATCATCGTGGAAAGGCGGACCGCTCGCGAACACCCGCACAGAGCGATTTGATGGACCTTCAGCACATCTTTTTTCTGCCGTACGTGGACATTTACACTACGGACGCCTTCTTTGCAGAGGTCGCAAGGAATGCTGCGCGAGTATTCCAAACGCACGTAGTCAAGAACACTACCGGCGTCGTAGGACTTCTTGAAACCGAATTTGGAATTCACTGAACTCAACGTCAACGGTGTGACGTTCAAAAGTTTCTGCAGACTAATTGGACCCGCGATTCAACGTCCAAGAAATCGACAAGAGCCTCCCGTACGTTTCAAGGTCAAACGCGCCTAGCAGCCCGGTGCCGGACATAGGATTCCACTTGATCTCGGATGCCGTCGTCAAGATTGATTTCCCCACTCTGGGCCAGGCGAAGGATGGTCATCAGAATCCTAGCCAGGTACGTTCTCGCTGATTCGGCAAGCTCTTCATCGTCACTGGTGCTGCCGTGAGCGAATCCACTCCTTTTGTTGTAGATCGCTCCCAGTCGCTTGAAGGCTCCATCCACGCCCTCGGTATCGTCGCTCATCAGGACACTTCCATGCAGGCTTACGCGGTACCGGGACTCCGACCCGACCGCAAGTAGCCGATCGAGTCCCACCGCTGCCTCCAATAGAACGTCTCTGGAGAGGGGGGCGGTAGCTGATCGCCCAAAGAAAAAGAGTGCATCCGCGAAATCCTGATTTGTCTGAGCTGCCACAATGACCGAGTTGAAATCTGCCTTGAGTTTTGCGAGGGAGTTCGCATCAAACCTGTAAGGCGGAAATGAACGAAGGTGATCAGCCCGATTTATCGTTGCGGACGGATTTCCCAGAATGTTCTCGATGATGCATCTCGACTCGGCGACCGGCATATCGGAGCCAGTTGCATCCATTGCAGCAATCTTGAAGCTGTCCAAGATGCGCTCAACACTCATCAATTTTTGGACCTTGGGGTCGGCATTCGCGGTAATCGGAATCGTACGCTTTATCTCCAACAGAGCGAACTTTAGGACCTCAACGACGGCGGCTCCGGAGTGAAAAATTTCGGACCAAGAGAAGACGCTGGAGAACCGGGTGAAGAAAACCAGAAGATCACGAAGGGAACAGGGCATCAGGTTCACGGTGTCCGATAGCGGTACTTTGTCAGCATTAGGAAGCTCGACTGCCCTAAACAGGCACGCTGCTCTCACTCGAACGTTCCCGTTCGCTCTTGCATCTTCGTCAGCGAGGATCTCTGATAAGGATTCCTTTAACTCGGATTGATTGACCCACCAAGGCTCCACGCTCCCGTCATCAACTAGACGTTCGGTGGCAGATAACCACAGTGTCCTCAGGAGAGCAGCGTGGATCAAATCACTCCAGGCAAATCTGGCCCAGGACTTTCGGTCAGACCTAGGGGAGAGGTTCTTCTTGAACGATCCATTTTCCCAGAGGTAGTCGGAGAGCTCGTCAAAGCCGGGGGAGCGCCATACACGATCGATCGATTCCCACACCTCCTTCGACCGATAATCTGGTGCCAAGATGTCGGTGGAGAAGTAACCGTCGTCCATTTCTCTGTAAACAGTTTGGAGTTTGTTGTCGGGAATCGTTGAGCGGAGATTATGAAGGGCTTCTCGAGCAGCTACGAGAGCGAGTTGCAGAGCGTGCTTGGTGCTGTAGGAAGGGTCTCGGTCAGTCTCTGGAAGCACGTGTGAGTTTGTATTCATAGCCCATCACCTCTGCGGTAAGTGTAAATCACCAACTTGGGGAATGTGCAATTTTGGCCGCGCCCCTATTGGGTCGATCATGGTCTGTGGTCTCGGCCTAGCCGGGTACGATTTCCGGCAGCTGAAGCCCTTTTGGTGAATAGAGCTGCCCTCCAAGTGAACGCCTCCTTGGCACACCCAAAGCACCTTGGTTGCACCACCACATTCGAGGGAATCCTCGATCTGCTTGTGCGCAAGGTGCTTACGACGGGTTGGCGTGGGAATAGTAGTCTTTGAACCCGGCGGACTGCTTCTCGGTCCCGGTGTCGGCACTGTAACCAGATTCCCAGAAAAGGGCGCGGAGGTGGTTCCAAACCGGGGCCCCAGTTTTCTTCGTTCGGCGTGGCATGGGCAGCAACCTCCCGCCTGGCGCTGATTGCTTCTCACGGGACTGCACCAAGAATGCACCCGATCAGGCCCGAAATCTCCTAGGGTGATGTAGTCGAGATAGTTAGTGTCTTCACACAGAGGATTGATGATCACCGCTTGAGACGACCACAAGACGTCCGCCAGACAACCACTGGCGCTTACCAGGCGCCCGACCCTTGACCGCACGATCGGCGCCAAGCTCGCCGTCAAGCGGCCATATCCGAGGGGGAGGGGAGACCAAAAAATCCACAGCGTTTGCCCTAGACCGATCCCAACAGAGTAATGCAGTGTGTCGCGAATTAGAGGTTCAAATTCCTGCGCCGATAAGTTTCATGCGATGCAACTGCCGATTGTCCCTCACAGGATCGTTGGTTTTTCTTACTGTCGCCCAGTGGAAAATAGAAATAGAAAGCGACCACCAGCGCTGTTAAGCTGCAACTCTAAGCCTTTCTTCGCTATTATCGAATAGCACCAACATGCAGTTGAGGAACTCGTGTACCTCAAATCATGATCCATCGTTGGTAGCGACGCAGGGTCCCATTAACAGGCGCATCGAATATGACTAAGCCACCGAAGGTCGGCACTTCCAGGATAATGATTGCCACTGAATCGAGCCCGGCGAGGCGATTGTCCTGCAGCCACCGAGACCACACGATGGAGGCATATTGATGACGGCACGCGACCCCGAAAAACCCGAAAACGTCATCGCCTTCGATTCGCTGGGGCAGCGCGAGGCGCGATCCGAGTCAGACAGGAAGCGAACCACTGCGGTCGGGCTGTTCAATCTCCTCCGTGAGTTTGCCGAGCGCAGTACGAAGCAAATCCTGGAGGTGGACCAATACGTAAGCCACCTTTGGTTTAGCGATATCCCCAAGAATTCCAGCTGTTTCTGCAGAACGTGGGGTTTGAGTGAGGGTCGTGACCCTGACATTTGGATGGAAGTGAGGAAACAGTCAGAGCCGGCCTGTCCTTTACCTCCGAATGAGTGCATACCCTGGCTTGCCTCGCCGCTGCCGCTTTCAAGCGAAACTCCCCCTACACTTCTCGAAAGGATCGCTGATCCTGAGATTGTTACCCGCGAACCTGCGGATGATGAAGGAGACGAGAATCCCCAGAGATTCCTTTTTCTTTGCGACCACCCACAAATCGACTTGGCCTGGGCTCGGTTCCTGGATGAAAGGTGGGCACCATGGGCAAAAACTCACCGGGTATGGAAAGAACATCATCGCGTATACGCTGATCTCTTTTCCACGCGCCAGTTCCTGATCCGGGAGGGCGAGCGATATGAAACGGTGCTAGGTCTTGGGCTTCTGAATCTCAGGTTGTCCAGCGGGCAGGTTGTCCGCCGTCACGTTCTAACCGTCCCCGCAGCCTTGAGTTTCGACGCAGAAGCAGGCGTATTCACGGTCGGGCCGCCCGCTGACGGTATTCGTCCGAATTTAGAGCTGGATATGCTGGACCCTGAACACCGGCCACCAGCCTCTTTTGGCCGGAGTTTTGAGGAATTCAAGCATCAAATATCGGAAGACCCGTGGGAAACAGGAGCCTTGGAGGGGTTCTTAAAGGCATTTGTACAGACGATAGATGATCGTGGGGAATACCTGGACGAACCCAATCTCACGAATATCCCCTCATCCCATCCCGTGATTTCCATTTCGCCCGCGTTCGTCCTTCGCAGAAGAACTGCAAAGGGCATGGTCGAGGCGTTTCGACATATCATTGATTCGTTGGAGGCAGAGGGTGAGGTGCCGCCAGCCATCGATTTACTTGTTTCTAGCGATGCAGAGGTATCGGAACGGACTACGTCGGCTTCGGGACAACGAGATCCTGGAAGAGTGTATTTCCCCAAACCGACGAACAAAGAACAGCTCGCGATAGTTGAAAGACTAGGGGCCGCCCGCGGGGTCTTGGTTCAAGGGCCGCCTGGAACTGGCAAATCTCATACCATCGCCAACCTAATCTGCCACCTTCTTGCAGAGGGGAAACGAGTGCTCGTCACCGCCCAGACGCCTCGTGCGCTGAACGTGCTCCGAGATAAGATCCCCGAAGAGATCCGTCCACTTTGTGTGAGCTTGCTTGGAAACGACAGAGAAAGTCTCGATGCCATGCAACAGAGCGTCGGTGGGATTTCAGATAAGGACGCATCATGGGATTCTCGGCAAGCGAAAGTAGAATGCGAGGCACTCGATCGAGAACTGGATGTCCTTTTAGAGAAGCGGGCGGCGATCGACCGCGACCTGCGCGATCTGCGGGAGGACGAAACGGTTCGGCGAGAAATCGCGGGTGGCACCTATCGCGGCACCGCTCAGGAGATCGCAAAGCGGGTCAATGACGAGCACGCCGTATTTGAGTGGTTCACCGATACCCCGGATGACACCGAGCAACCGCTTGAGATGTCACCCAATGAGTTACTCACGCTTCTCCGCGACTGTCGCGAGCTAACAGCGGATAGACTCCGCGAGCTCGAGATGCGGCTCCCAGACGGCGCCGAGGTCCCTAATTCAGTGCAACTCGCGCCACTGGCGACAGAGGAGAGCCAGGCCGTAGCGGCGGTCACACGGGCAAAGGAGTCTCCACTGTCCAGTATGCAGCGGGCTCTCTTTCGTGCTCCATTCGAACAGGTTGACCAACTCGCTGAAGCGGTAGAAGAACTCTATCGGCGAGTTCAGACTGCCAGAAGGAGACCCCTCTTTTGGATAGAGAATGCGGTATACGACGTCCTCACTGGCGACGACACGATGTGGGTGGAACTCCGGAGGGACACAGCGGAACTCCTGAAAGACACCAGGGAACTAGCTCGTGCAGCGGATCGGAGGCAGATTCGACTTCCCAAGAATCGGGAAGACGCGGAAATTCTCGCAGATGCGAAGGATGTTCTCAGCCACGCCAGATCCGCGGGTAATCTGGGGTGGTTGTCGCAACAAGTCAATCCCGTCCTTAGGCGATCCAGGTACATTTTTCGTGAGGTAATTGTCGATGGTCGCCAGTGCCGGGGCACCGAGGCCATCGAGGCACTAGTCGATTACCTCACGCTCCGTAATAAGCTTAGGGTTTTGTGGAAACAATGGGCTGAATACACCGACGAGCGAGAGGGCACATATTCGCGCCAGATATCACGACTTGAGGACAACCTTGAAGCTCTCAATTCGGTTCTGGCCGTCCATGAAACAGTCGAAGAGACTCGATCCCTCGTAGACGGTGTACAAGGTTTACCTCAGCCAGCATGGCACAAGGAAGAAAGCTCGGAAGGCTTGCGTATACTTTGCGCTGGCCGGCGCGCCGAGCAGAGTCTTGAGAGAATCAGGGCTGAGATTGGAGCGATTGAACGTGCTCTTGTCTCAGTCCTTGAAAGGCCTGGATCGCACCCCATCTCTCGGAAATTTCTTGACGCGGTTCGATCGAGAGATGCGGAACAGCTCGTTGAGTTGCGTAAAGGTCTGCAGGAGTTGTTGGACGATCGCGATCGCGCCGAAGGTCGCCAGGCTCGACTTAAACGGCTGGCGACTCAGGCACCGAGGCTCGCAGAATCGGTCGCCAACTCTTCTGACGATCCAGCGTGGGAAGAACGCCTTCGAAATGCGGATCGCGCCTGGCAGTGGAGTCAAGCGAAATCATGGCTTGGCCGAATCCAAGAGCCTGGGCGTCTTGAAGAGGCCAACCGAAGATACTTGGAGGTCGGCGATCAGATTCTGCAAAAGACCGAAAGACTTGCCGCTAATCTGGCTTGGCAATCCTGTCTCAATAGGCTAACTGAAGAACACCGTCGGCACCTCGAAGCGTGGCAGCTAGCCATGCGTAGGCTCGGGAAAGGCACTGGCAAACATGCTCCGGTGCATCGGCGTGAGGCTCGACGAAATCTTGCTAAATGCCGCGGTGCCATTCCTGCGTGGATCATGCCTCTTTATCAGCTGTATGACTCCGTTCAACCGGAGCCAGGAATGTTCGACGTCGTGATTGTCGACGAGGCATCACAGTGTGGTTTGGATGCCCTGATTCTTCTTTACCTTGGCACTCAGATAGTGATCGTCGGTGACGACGAGCAAATCAGCCCTACAGTGATGCGTTTCCCACATGATGAGTTTCGACAGGTCGTGTCGCGGAACCTGCCAGACTTTGAACTCGCTGGGGTCTTTCATCCAGACACCAGTATTTTTGATCTTGGGAGGGTGTGGTTCCGTGACCGGATACAGCTGCGCGAACACTTCCGGTGCATGCCTGAGATCATTCGCTTTAGCGATGACCTCTGTTATCGCAACCTGATACCTCTTCGGCAGTATCCACCAAACCGATTGCCTCCTGTTCAGACGGTTCACATCCCCAGCGGTGTACAGAGGGGTAGAAGTAGCAATGCGATCAATCCGCCAGAGGCAAGGGCTGTTGTAGACAAAGTGGTCGAGTGTTGTCAGTCCGACCGCTATTTAGGCAAGACAATCGGTGTCATTTCCCTGCTTGGTTCAGCGCAGGGGCATTACATCGAGCGCATGCTTCTGGACAGACTAGATCCCGAAGAGATTGAAAAACGCCGCATCGTTTGTGGAGATTCGTACAGCTTCCAGGGCGACGAACGTGACGTCATGTTTCTCAGCCTCGTCACCGCGCTCACGGGGGAACAAGGCGAAGAAATATCCAGTCGAGCAAGAGTTCAAAAAGGAGACAAGCAGAGGTTCAACGTTGCCGCAAGCCGCCCCAAAGATCAGCTGTGGCTGTTTCACAGCGTAACCCTTGATGACCTTAGGAACCCCGATGACCTCCGGCGACAGCTCTTGCAACACTGCCTCAACCCGGGGCGCCCACCAGAACGAATTGGTGAGTTAAAAATCGTCGATCTCCGGACTCGGAGTTTTTCTTCAAGAGAGAGACAAGAACAACCACCCGAACCGTTCGACAGTTGGTTCGAAGTTGATGTCTTTTTGCAACTCCATGAGAAGGGATTTAGGGTCTTTCCGCAGTTCGAAATGGCGGGCTACAGGATCGATCTTGTCGTGGAGGGGAATCAGGGGATGCTCGCAGTCGAGTGCGACGGAGACAGGTGGCACGGCCCCGAACGGTATCTCCAGGACCTTGATCGTCAGCGCCGGCTTCAGAGAGCCGGGTGGACTTTCTGGCGGGTTCGGGGAAGCGAGTACTATGCGGATCCTGAACGGGCACTTGAGGACCTGTGGCGAAAGTTGGAAAGCCTCGGAATAACACCGGGCGTAACAACAGAACCTGCTCCGCCCGAAGTCCATGAGCCGGACGAAGACGCAAAAACTGATTCAGATGTTTCGGATCCGCAGCGTCCGAAGGAACCACCCTCAACAGTGAAGACGCAGTTTGGGAGGAGGGATGATCTCACCCTCCGACGTGAGGGTCACAGCCTTCCCTATGAAGATAGAGATGATGAGGTACCGACAACAAAGCAGGAACCCGAGATTGAACCTGACCGAGAATCAGTCGCCGAAACAAGAGACCGGGCAACCTCGAGTATCGAAGTGCCAAAGGAGCCAAAATTAGTTCGAACATGGAAGAGCTCCATCAACTTTACTGAATACACAGCTTGGGTTGGTCATGGCTTGCAGGACCCCTTGTCTGCACCATCAAACGTAATCGACAGAGCTCTCATCGAGATTGTCGAAAAAGAAGGGCCAATCGTTACTCCACGCCTTTTTCGCATTTACACGCAAGGCTCAGGCAAGCGGAGAACTGGCAGGCGGATAAGAAAAAAACTCTCCCAATCAGTGAATCGGCTCGTGAGGCGAATGGCAATTGTTCGAGAGCATCACGATGTCGGGCCTCGAGATCAGGTCGCCGTGTTGCGTCTCCCTAATCAGAAAAGTGGTGTAGTCAGGACACTAGGCGGCCGGACCTTGTCAGAGGTCCCGCCGACCGAGCTTGGCGCCTTGATGGCCCAGATCATGGATGTCTTTCACATAAGAGCCTCTTCAAGCCATGAGCCGATCTTCCGGCGCGTATTGGATTTTTATGGGCTGAAGAAACTCAGCAGCAAAGCACAGATGTACCTGAGCACAGTGTTCGCAGACGATGCGACAGGTGTTGCGGGATCGCACGAACCGGCGTCGGCCCCACAATCTTCAGATGCGCAGCCCAACAAAACGCGGACTGTGGATGGCACGCCAATGGATCCGCTGCCAATCGTTCTCGAGTGGCTGGAAAGGAATCCCGGCCTTCATTCTTCCTACGATATTATGGTCGGTACCGGGCTTGATTACGACCTGTGGCCCGTTGTGCGCGAGCGTCTTAAGCTCGAATCGCGTGTTCGTGTTAGCGGCAAAAAGAGAGGGACACGCTACGAGTGGGCGCGGCTGCGAGTTTAACTTGGACCTCCGAGGGTCAGCTGGCACACAGATGCAAGACGAGGAATTCAAATCCCTTCTCACGCACGCTGAAAATGATTGGCTTGATTGGAAACGCGACTTTCCTCCCGGATTGCTGGAAGGATCTAAGGCGCCGGGATGGGCGGAGGGAAAGGCCGAGCTCCTCAAGGACATTGCGTCTCTGGCCAACGGTTTTGAGGCTCAAACGTGTTATCTGATCATGGGCGTAAAGGATCGGGGTGCCACTCGGGAAATCCTGGGTATCACAAAATCCTGGGACGATGCTAATTTTCAAACTTGGGCGAACAACGCGCTCGACCCTCCTACCAGATTTACGTACCACGAAATCCAGTATGGAGGGAAAATCACAATCGGGATCTTCAGTATTGAGCGAGTGCCGGAGTTCCCTCACGTGTTCAAGGCGAGCATTGGTGGGCGCGTTTACGAAGGTCAGGTGTGGTTTCGCAAAGGGACTCAAAACTCGGTTGCTCTAAGGGACGAATTGGTGAGAATGGCGAAAGGCGATGAGCCCTTCTGTATTTCTTCCGCTGGCGACGAGGTATGCAAGAACCTGATCAAGGAATTTCAGAGCCAGGGAACGAAAATAGCTATTTGTAATCGATCGAATCGAGATAGCTATCTCGCAAGGGACTATCGCTTAGTCTACTACCCCGGAACTCGGCGAGAAATCTGGGTAGGCTACTACCAAGGAGAATTCGAGAGTATTCTTTTATGTCAGCCTGAAGACAAAGACCGTGGATGAATACCGCCTTGGCGAAGCCGGGCGTGATCACTGTTGTGTTGAAAACTACGGCGACCAACTTCTGCGAACAGACTCTGGCAGCCATTGAGGGTACTCCCGACGGGATTCGAACCCATGGCCTTCAGATCCGGAGACAGTTGCTCTCGCTGCTGATACCTGATGACGGGGCTTGGACCGATTGGTCCGAGGCACAGGAGAGGCAAACCGCTGTACGCCGACCGGCAGGGGGTTCAGGAATGCCGTAAGTGCCTGGCGCGCGACTCGCCAGTGCACCATGAGTGCACCACGACAGATTGGTTTCCATTTTAATAATTGTAAACACAGGTTTTAAGAATCTGTCACAGGAGATTAATTGTCTCCTGGGTGAAGAACCCCTGGTTGTCGTCGAGGACAAGGTACGATTGCAGGTCGAGAGGTGACTCATGGGCACCGGCACAATCTTCATGATCCAGAATGGCAAGCTCCTCGAAATGACCGAAACTGAGTACGAATCCGAGGAACTTCTTCAGAAACTGCTCGCGACCCACCCAAAGCTGCTTCCAGGGGATCAGATCGACAGCGCCAACCCGCGGAAGTGGCTGTTCATTGAGCGTGAGGTTGGCGTGCCTGGCGAGGAGGAGGGGGCAAATCGATGGTCGCTCGATCATCTCTTCCTCGATCAGGATTCAGTTCCGACTCTGATCGAGGTGAAGAGAAGCAGCGACACTCGTATTCGGCGCGAGGTGGTTGGACAGATGCTCGACTACGCTGCAAACGCGGTCGTGTACTGGCCGGTGGAAAAGATCCGGCTGAGTTTCGAGGCGCGCTGCGAGGCCGAAGGGAGCAATCCTGACGATGTCCTGGAAGGGTTTCTCGGCGATCGCGACCCGGATGATTATTGGATGCAGGTGAAGACCAACCTTCAGGCTGGCCGCGTCCGGATGCTGTTTGTCGCCGACGTCATACCCGACGAACTTCGGCGGATCGTTGAATTCCTCAATGAGCAGATGGATCCCGCTGATGTGATGGCCGTTGAGGTGCGGCAATTCACGGATGGCAAGGTCCAGACGCTCGTGCCTCAGGTGTATGGGGCGACCGCCGCCGCCAAGAAAAAAGGCCCGGGGGCGGTAGGAAGAAGAGATTGTGGAATCTCGGAGAATTCAACAAAGAACTCAAAAAGGCGTGTGGTGCAGACATAGTTCGAGTCGTCTCAAAAATCCTGGACTGGGCTGAAGACAAACTCCCGCGGATCGAGTTCGGCGAGGGCATGATAACGGGATACTTGTTCCCATTGATTGAACGCGGCGGGCAAAAGTATTGCCCGATCGCCCTGATAACCGATGGAATTATCCAGCTCCAGTTTGGCCAAATTTCAAAGAAACCCCCGTTCGATGACGAGTCGCTGAGGCGGCAGTTCCTGGAAAAGCTCAACGCCATTTCCGGAGTATCGTTGCCGGACGACGCTATTGGGAGATACCCGAACATTCGACTCGCTCTGCTCGAGGACGCCAATGCGATGGCCGAGTTTCTCGCGGCCCTCGAATGGTACGTGACGCAGGTGGATAAAGTGTTTGACCAACCGATCCCCCCTCAATCGGAGGAATAAGATGGCACTCCCCACATATCAAGAAATTATGTTGCCCCTTCTGAGATTGCTGTCAGATGGGAAACTCCATCCGACCAAAGAGACGGTTGCAGAGCTCGCTGAGCACTTTGACCTCTCAGAAGAGGAACTCGCAGAAAGGCTCCCGAGCGGCGGCCTGACATTCCCGAACAGAGTTCATTGGGCAAGGGTCCATATGACTCTTGCTGGCCTTGTAGAGGTTCCAGATCGTGGAATTTATCGGATCACGCAGGAGGGTCAGGGATTACTCAATACGGAACCCGACACGATCGACAAACAGACCTTGAAACGCACCCCTCAGTACCGGGAGTATCAGGCAAAACGGCGAGCCGCGAGGAAGGCTCGAAAATCCCAGACGCCAGTGACCGACGATGGGGACGATTCAGAAGATCTCACCCCGGAAGAACAGCTGGACCAGGCGAATGAACGGATTCGCGACCAGCTTGCCGCTGAGTTATTGGAGAAGGTGAAAACCGGTTCTGCCGGGTTTTTTGAGAAGCTCGTCGTTGAACTCTTAGTGGCCATGGGTTACGGAGGATCACGGCAGGACGCCGGGAAAACCCTGGGTCGGACCGGCGATGGTGGAGTTGACGGAGTGATCAAGGAAGATCGCCTTGGCCTGGATACAATCTACGTTCAGGCGAAACGATGGACCGAAAACACTGTGAGCCGTCCGGAAATCCAGAAATTCGCGGGCGCCCTGCAGGGGCAGCAGGCCAGGAAGGGCGTGTTTATCACCACGTCAGGATTTTCGAAGAGCGCAGTGGAATTCGCTGAGCGGATCGAGACCAAGATTGTGCTCATTGATGGTCCTCGTCTTGCCGAACTCATGATGGACCACGATGTTGGTGTGAGCCCTGTTGCTAGATACGAGATAAAGCGCCTTGATTCTGATTACTTTGAGGAGGTGTAGGTATCCGCTCCTCCGTGGAGCCCCTCCGGCCTCGCACATCCTGTTTGGGTCAGCCGATCGGATGATCAGTGCCGATTGAAAATCCGCAGTTCCCACTCCGCCAGGGATAGGTCCCCTGCCTTGAGCCGGGCCTGATGTACGAGATGTTCATAGACTAGTGTGTCATCAAACTCCGTCCAGGCGATTCCTCCACAGTTATCTAGCTCGCCGATAACGATGTTGTCGAATGGGCAGTGTGGTGGCTCTGGGATCTTTTCCAGACACCAAAGATATTTGAGGTAAAGGTTTAGAGCTTTTTGGGCAACACCAATACGAAATCTATCTTTATGAAGCAGCTTGCCGAAGCTACTTGACGACATTTCCAGCGAGAGTTCCTCGATGAGGCAACAGTGTTCCTTGTCGGACACCCGTCCAGATTCGTGCTGGTTCGCGTTGCGATCGAGATACTCCATCAGGCTCTCTCGGAATGGAGCTCGATCGTCAGGTCGCACACCTTTGGCGTAGACGGGGTAATCGCGACTCCGTGTCGACAACGCGGCCTGCAGTGAGAGGAAGAGAATCTCACCCTTGAGGAACTTCGATTGAGATTCGGAGACATGCTCTGCTGGGCTTGATTCCGTCACTTGTGCCTCCCCATGAGTTTCCTCGCGCACCCGTGGTTTTTCCCCAGTCTGCCGCACATGAAGGAACCGATTGATCTGAATCGCACCCGGTTCTTCCCCTGAGATTCCGAAACCCTTCTCAGCGAGCATCGCGGCAATTTCCTGGTTCTTCGCGTAAAACTCCGCCCTGATTCTGGAATTCTCCTCTGGGTCATCGGTAACCCTGTACATCGAAATGATCGTTGGCAGGTTTTCGATCTGGCCATCCTCGTAAACCCTCGTATGCCGGTCGTCGGTCATTCGGTGTGCCGAGTAGTAGTCGAGGTACTCACCTTTCGAGCCGACTCCGAAGCGATACCAGATGGCCCACCCGGCCTTTATGATTTTTCCGCGGCCCTTCTCTCTCACCGCGTCGAGTGGAAGGCGGATCCCCCAGTGCGCGAAATCTCGGTTGAATTGCTCGATGATCTTGTCCATCTCGTTTGATTATCGGTGAAGTCGTGCGCCAGGGCTATCTACTCTCCTACTCGCTTTACCTCTGAGTTTCACGACCAAATGCACCGTGAGTGCACCATGGAGGTCTGCCCCGTACCGCAAATGGGTGAGCGGTTAGTTGTCTGCCTGCATTATTGCATGCATGCATGCATGCAATCAGAAGATTTTTGTCGCCGGTGCTCAAGGACTGCGGGACTCTGGCGCTAAAGCGCGGTTTTGAGGGGAGCGGGATTCTGCAGCAGCTGGTCGTAGAGTTGGTCGACATATTCCACGTAGTTGGGTTCGGTTTC
>SDBS01003158.1_pt1 | contig 16136 bp, 18 predicted proteins | sample 2277091 | NCBI WGS metagenome assembly SDBS01 (sample SAMN10404972, study PRJNA504765) | marine sediment metagenome | isolation source: marine sediment core GS10_PC15, 163 cmbsf | place: Arctic Ocean: Southern Knipovich Ridge | collected 2010 | reverse complement strand
GAGGTTGGACAAGCCCGTTTTCATACCAAGAGGCATCCTTGAGGGCAAAGGCTGTGAAGATCCAAGGCTTGTCTTCCTGGATAATCGATTTTATGCTACCTACACCAGCTACTCTACTCATGGGGATAGGGTATCTCTGGCTTCCACCCATAATTTCATCCAATGGAAAAGATATGGTGTAGTCCTGCCAGACATGGACGCCAAGGATGCGGTTCTTTTCCCGGAAAAGATAAATGGAAAGTATGTGATGTATTACCGCCCTATGGACCCTCCACGCAGCATCTGGATCACTTTTTCAGAAGATCTTATCCATTGGCAGGATTCCAAAATGGTAATTAAACCTGTTGCAGGAAGATGGGATGGAGTCGGAATCGGGGCCGCAAGCCCGCCTGTAAAGACTGCAAAAGGCTGGTTGCTCATATATCATGGGGTCGATGAGGAATCTGTTTACAGGCTTGGGGTTGCCCTTTTCGATCTGGAGAACCCATCTTCTATCGTAAGTAGATATTCTGAACCGATTCTTGAGCCAGAAGAAGACTATGAACTTCACGGGGAAGCCAACGAGGTCGTATATGGAACAGGTATTTGTGAGATTGAAGACAAGTACTACATCTATTATGGAGCAGCAGACAAGGTGATTTGTGGCGCAACCGTTGAAAAAGATGCCCTTTTGAGCCTGTTATGAATAGGAATGGTTTGTATAATAGCTGGCTGAAAGAATGATGAGGGGTCTAAGATGAAGATTGCGATGATGAGTCGCTGGAATATTCCATGCAGAGCTGGTTCTCCCTATTCCTGAACGCTTAAACCGAGACTATCCCTTAGTCCTTCTGGCTTTAACCCATATTCAAATTTGGTTTGACCTTTTCGAAGCAGTAAAATGAAGATACCAATTCATCGAATTAAGAAAGGGTGACATTCCCATCAGGGAACTTTACACTTACCTTCATGCTTCGGAGCCCTTCTGATTCACCATGAAGGTGTATAAGCCGAAAATAAGAAAAAACGGAATCGGGCTTCCGGGATACAAGGAAGGGTGGTTCAAATTGAAAAACGGGGAGAAGGCATTGCTGTATGTAACCGATCCTTCAAAGGTTGCTTGTATACCCACAAAGGATAGCTATTCGGTATTGTTGAGTACAGGCCGGCCGAGGGAACTGTTCAAGTCAATGAATGAATTATGGAAGGATTAAATGTAAAATATTTCTCCCGGATTAGGACCGTTGCGAGAGGTGTTTGTGCAAGAATATCTTGTACCATATATAGTTTCAAATGTCATCTCTTTTTTTTACATCATAGGAAGTACGAGCTTACTGGCGCAAAAATCCCGGCCAATATGTCTCCATTCACCATTATACCAACAATTTTAATAATTTTATAAGTTGATTTTATCTTAAAATTTGTTTTAATCTTAACGGAGAGATACAATAATCAACAGTAAAATTGGCCGTGCCGGGTCTGGCAACATTGATTAAAAGCAGAAATCTTATTCCAGATTTACTATACTTCGTTACTTTTTTCTGTTTATAGTTTTAAAGCGCTTACTGTGTACGATATAAGATAGCCCTTTATCACATTCCTTCCATCTTCCATCCGTGTAAATATGGAGGGGCTTTTGTCTTAGGGTGTGTACAAGGATGTATCTACCCCAAGACAGGCCCCCCCCTGCTTCAATAGTAAAACCCTTCCTCTGTTTCAAAAATACTTTTCCTCCGAATTAAAGATAAAACAAATCCAGTGCTATTCCTGTTTATATAAGGCAAAAGGTTTTTGGAGAACCGTTTGCCCGTCTATAAATCAAGGGAAAAGAATGTCATTCAGGAGATATTGCATGATCTTTTCAAATCGTTTGAAAAAAACTATGTTGCCCAGTACTCGGGAAAGTACGGCAAATACAGGATTATACGGATAAAAGAAGCAGTGGAAAAATTCATTGAATGTGGAGATTATTCAAAGGGGATCGCTCGAATTAAGTGTACCAACCCTCAATGTTGTTTTTGCCTTTTCTCGTCATACTGCATCATGTTGCCATCGTTTATGGAGGTTCCGGTTACTTTCCGGTTTTAGATATTCAACCGATGGTACTCATAATATTTGACCACCTTGCATAATAATAATCTAGAATACCCCTCAACAGTTATAAGGAGACCGGCAACTGTATTTTTAAAAAATATAAAAGGTATCCTAGTGATCTTTCACCTAAAGAATACCCACATCACGTGGTGTTTGCTTGACGGAATGAGATACGCTGTTGAAAAAAATTACTTGTACGCCGTATCGATAGACGCCCTTGCCCTGCTGGTCAGGCTGCAAAAAAGTATAAAATAGCACCGGGGATCTTATAAGTGTTGTCTACTTGGCGAGTTTTGCCAGTAGTTTTATGAGTTCGTTTTTGCCAAAAAGCTCGATAACTCTCCCGGAACTGAAAGAAACAGCGTCCTCGGTATAATCCGCGGTCGCAAAACATATACCCATTTTGGCTTTGTTCTCTTTCAGTTTCTCATAGAACTCCCGGATTGCGAGACCGCCTACATTTGAAGTGCCCCTGAAAAACTTGAACAGAATCGTGGTAGGGAGTTCACGGTAAACTGCCTGGGTAAAAACTTCGACACTCTGGTCGGTCTGGGGTTCCGTTCTGATAATCGATACCCTGTCGGCATAGGAGGTGGAAGCTTCTTTACAAATGTTGATAAAGTCGGAGTGGGATGCCATCATATAAGCCCTCAGCACGCTGCTTGACTTGGTGTGCTCGTATTGCTCGATCTTGTATTGAACATCCTTGTATTTATTATCCATGGTCAATATTTTTTCCCACAGATTTATTGCTGCCTGGATGTCCTTTTTAGCGAGGAATACGTCTGCCAGCTTGTATTGCACTTCCAGCTTCTCCTTGCTTTCGAGGGTCGGGTTTTTTAAAAGCGAAGCCATTATTGTCTGTGCTTCATCCAGTTTTCCGAAATGGAGCAGGATCCCTCCAATATGGAGAAGGCTGATAACAGTGAACCTCGGGTCATTTTTTGATTTTTTAAAATGGTTGAATGCTTCTTCGAGGTTGTCGTAAACCAGACGCAATTCTCCAAGGTAATAATTTGTTACAGGGTCTTCCGGTTTTTTTTTCACAGATGTCTGCAGTGTTGTAAGGGCTTCCGGGTATTTTTTTAATTCATATAAAAGGACACCCAGTTCCCGCACGGTTTCCGCGTCTTCGGGGTCCAATGTAGAAGCCTTGCTGTAATACTTAAGGGCTCTGTCCGTGTTCCCTCTTTCCTTCTCAATTTTTCCAAGGTGAACATAGGCGAAAGGATCATCGGGGTTTTCTTTTCTCAGGATCGAAAAGACTTTTACTGCTTCAATCGGCTTTTTGACTTTTAAGTAACATTCGCCGAGGAGCTTGTTTGTTTCCATTGGATTGAAGTCAGGATATTTAATGCTGTACTTTAAAATGCCGTTGAGTTGATTTATCGCTTCTTCAAATTTATTATTTTGTATATGGATCTTTACAAGCTCCATCCTTCTTGCGATATCATAGGGGTTGTTTTTTATCAATTGGGTAAGGGCGGTTTCCGTGTCGGAGGATTTGCCTGATTTCATTTGTTTCTTGATCGATGAGCTCATCTTGGCTTTATTCAGGGCCCTGATGGTAAAGATCGAGCCGAAAAATAGGACCGTAAATACGGCGAGAAGCATAAAAATGATAATCATGGCTTTTTTCTTTTTAAAATTGATATTATCTCTTTACTAAATTAAGTTTAATTGAATTGTAACGCATTGTCAATAATAGAGAGATATTTTCTTCATTGAAAAAAAACATAACTAAAATTAAAATGTAAATTGAGAATTGCGGCAGCTAAAAATTTTACCTACGATTGGAAGGCTAAATGCGAGTATTTTTTTATGATTTTCCCTGGCAATTTTTAAGTAATCCGGATATCAATTTTTACTGGATAGATTTAGCTCTCTCGGTCTGTATTTATGTATTTTCTATTGCGCTTTTTTTAAAACATAAAAAAGCTTATATAATCCCGCTTCTGATTTTCGGCCTTTTCCTGCTGCCTCTTCAATTCAGCATGTGGTTTTTGCGGGAGGAATTGCACTTTATCGCTCAAATAAATATCAATTTTTTCAGATTTATTTACCTCTTTTTTGCCAAGCTCTGCTTGATCCTGACAATTGTTTTTTCAAAACAATGAACGTCAGGATCCTGAAATACTTTGGATATGGGGTCCGGAGCCGGGTCAGTGACATTTGGTTTGGAAACTTATATTGACTTTAAGATTAAAAATATTTATCTTTTGCTGAAAATGTGGGATAAATTTTCCCGATGCAGCCGAAAAGATCACGGAGGTGTAATGTATTCCATAATCGAGTTAAATAATAAGCAATATAAAATAGAAAAGGGAAAACCCGTTATTGTCGACAAGCTTGAGGCGGGGGAAAATGAAGAAATAAAGATAGACAAAGTGCTTTTGTACAGAGATGATAAAGACGAGGTAAAAGTAGGGTCGCCGTATATCAGCGATCTTGCTTTTAAAGCGAAGGTGCTCGGTACTGTAAAAGGGGAAAAAATAAGGGTATTCAAGTATAAAAAGAGGAAGGACTACCGTAGAACTATCGGTGCCCGGCCCAGTTATACGAAGATATTGATAGAAGAAGTATAAAGAGAGGATAGATATGGCCCACAAAAAAGGCGGTGGAAGCACGAGGAACAGCAAGGACAGCCATTCAAAACGACTGGGGGTCAAGCGTTTTGATGGTGAAAAGGTCAAAGGGGGAGCTATACTGGTGAGACAGAGGGGTACGAGAATACACCCCGGAAAAAATGTCGGCATCGGGAAAGATGATACGTTGTTTTCCAAAATCAGCGGTATAGTATCTTTCGGAATTTACAGAAGGGGAAAAAAGAAAGTATCCGTGTACAGCGAACTCTCCTGATTTTTACTTCGGTTAAAAAAACACCGCCACCGGCGGTAGCCACCCCGTCCTCAAAACTATGTCGTTACCATCATTCCCGGGGGACCCTGTTTAAGCAATTAATCCGGTCATTTGTCACTGATAAAACCATATCTTATATTGAACCAGAAGGAATAAATTGTCCCGTTTTTTAGATGAGGTGGATATAAATGTTATGTCCGGCAACGGCGGGCCGGGAGCGGTTTCTTTTAGAAGGGAAAAATATGTCCCAAGGGGGGGGCCTGACGGTGGGGACGGTGGGGACGGTGGGGATATTATTATTAAAGTAAAAAAGGAACTGAGGTCCTTGTACAATGTTAAAAGTAAAAAGACATTCAGGGCCCCAAACGGAATGCCGGGAATGGGGAAAAACAAAAAAGGCGCAAAAGGGGAGCACCTAATTATCTATGTGCCGCCGGGCACAGTGATCCTGGAAAAAGAATCAAAATGTATAATTGAGGATTTAACGCCGGAAAATAATGAAGTAACGCTGTTAAAAGGCGGAAAGGGCGGATTCGGCAACGCGCATTTCACAACATCGATAAATAGAGCCCCGCGCTACGCGCAGAAAGGTACACAGGGATTAGAAAGCTCTGTTACCCTGCACTTGAAAACAATCGCCGATATAGGTATAGTAGGCCTGCCAAACGCGGGAAAATCCACGCTTCTGTCTGTATTGACAGGTGCCAATCCCAGGGTTGGAAATTACCCTTTTACAACCCTGACTCCGAATCTTGGTGTGATGAATTATAAAGACGATAATCAGTTTGTGCTTGCCGATGTGCCAGGTCTGATTGAAGGCGCGAGTGAGGGGCTCGGGCTTGGTATTCAATTTTTAAAACATATAGAGAGGACAAAGATAATTCTTATTCTGCTCGATCTTTTTCAAAAGGATTTTAAATGTCAATATCGGGCCCTAATAAATGAGATGCGGAATTATTCGGTGAGGCTGCTTGAAAAACCGAAACTGATAGTCGGTAGTAAAAAGGACATCATTTCCGGTGAAGAGACAGATAATTTTTTTAATTGGACGACCAGCTCGGAAAAGATCTGTGTTTCATCGGTAACAGGTGAAGGGATCGAAGACCTGAAAGATAAAATTGCCTGCAGGATGGAACGATTCGATGAAAATTAACTGCCGGAACCTCGGGTTGTTTGGCGGGACATTCAATCCGGTCCACATCGGCCATCTGCGGTTAGCCGAAGACATAGGTGAAGAGTTCCGCCTTGATAAAGTTGTTTTTATCCCGACAAACATACCGCCGCATAAGAAAATGAAGGAAGAGATATCGCCTGTACACAGGGTCAGGATGGTGGAGTCAGCTATAAAAGATAACGACCGATTTACGAGTGATGACATCGAAGTGGAACGCGGGGGTATTTCGTACACAATCGAGACGGTAAATTATGTCTATGATAATTATTGCTTTGAAGAAAAACCTTTTTTTATCCTCGGCTCGGATCTTTTAGATGAAATTGCGGTCTGGAAGGATATATCGATTTTAACGCGGAAGGTTCATTTTATAGTTATGATGAGAGCAGGCAGCCCGGGGCTCGACAGGCTTTCGGGTCTGGCAGATCTTTTCCAAACAGAAGATCGTGATAAGCAAGATGGAAATTATCCCGCATGTTCGAACGGATTATCTTTCTCTTTGTTCGAGAAACGTAAGCTGGAAATTACTTCATCGGAAATAAGAGAAAGAATAAAGCTAAAAAAGAGTATCCGCTATCTTGTAACCGAAGATGTTTTGCATTATATTGAAAGGAACGATTTATACAGGTAAAGTTCAGGCAGTTTCCAGGCCTCCTAAATCAGATCAGCAGAGTATATGGATACAGAAACTAAAGTCAAGGAAATTATGCTGCATGAACGGTACGAGCATTCGTTAGGGGTCAGAGATACAGCCGTGATGCTCGCGGAAACATACGGCTGCAGCAAAGAAAAGGCCCGGATCGCTTCTCTTCTGCATGATGTCGCGAGGGACATGCCTCTTGATGAAATGCAGGAAACCCTGAGAAAGAGCGGCTCTCACACAGAAATTTCAGAAGAAATCTTTCAAAGTCATCAGCTTCTTCACGCACGCGCCGGTAAAGAAATAGCCCGGAAACAGTTTGGAATAAGTGATGCTGATGTTTTACGAAGTATCGAACTTCACACGACCGGCGGGAAATCGATGAGTGTGCTGGACAAGGTGCTTTTTGTCGCTGATTATATCGAGCCCGGCCGAATATTCAGAGGTGCGGAAGAAGGTAGAAAGCTTGCATTCCAGGATCTTGATAAAGCCGTTCTGTACATTTTTAAATCTCTCATCGGAGAGCTGTTGAAATCAGAACTTTTTATTTGTAAATCAACACTTGAGGGTTATAATGACCTGGCGCGGGTGGGGAAATAAATGGCAGGGTAATGGCAGCTGTTTCTGATAAAGCAGGTCTTATTTTACCTTGATCGAGACAGGGGTTTTTATGGGAGTTAATATTTTAGATATAAAATATCAGAGCGACACCAACAAAAAGCCTGATTTTGACTGGGTTTCGGTGCTCATGATATTTATCGCCATAGGGATAATCGTAGGAGCTATCTTTTTCATTTTCCAGTTCAGGGAGAGCGCCGTAGCCAGACTGATCGAGTCGGATTCCATGATATCGGCTATAATTGTGGAGAATAACAGTGATAAAACGGAAACGATCTATCTCGGTTTTTACAACCCAGGCAGGGACAAATTGGCATTCATAGCAATACCGGCCAGGACCCGTTTAAAGGTGGATTATGAAGACAGACCGGTATATGATATAATAAGGAATATTTATTTTAAGGGAGGAATGCCGGTTGTTAAAAAAACGATTGAGAAATTGACAACATCTTCTTTTGACTATTACCTGGTTTATGATCTTAAAGACGTTGAAGTACTGGTCGATCTCCTTGACGGGATAGAGATCAACAGTCTGTATAATCTGAATTATGCGGATAGAGAAAATGATATATTTATCAGGATCCATAAAGGACAGGTTGCCCTTGACGGCTCAAAAGCAAAAGAACTTCTCCTTTACAAATATGGAGATTCCGGGCCTCAGATAATGCTCGATAATCATAGATTGTTCATAGAATCACTGCTGGCTCGGGACGATGATGTAGAGACATTGGTTATGCACAGGAAAGCATACGCAACTCTTGTGGAGAATATAGATACAGATCTCAGTAAGAAAGACATGATTGTTTTAATAAATGAGTTTCGTGATCTGAACTCTTCAAGGCTTCTTTTTTACAGAATGTTTGGAAAAAATACAGTTATAAAAGACGAAAAATTCATAACTCCGATTGAAAACGGAAAGTGGCTCAAGGAAAGGATCGAGACGGTAAAGAATTTTCTCAATGATGACGGGCCTGTACCGATCGGCGATGAGGTGAAAATTGAAATATTGAACGGTTCGAGCAATCCCGGGCAGGCTCAGAGTTTGAGGAATTATTTTCTTGAATACGGATTTAATGTCGTGCATTATGGAAACGCGCTCAGGAATGATTATGAGAAGACCATTGTGATCGATAGGGTTGGACGACCCTCCCTCGCGAAGAAGATCGCGGATATTGTTAACTGCAGGGAGGTGTATACCAGGATAGATAAAACTCTTCTTGTGGACATCACGATAATCATTGGCAACGATTTTGAAGGAAAGTATGTAAGATGATAAAAGAGATCACACCCGCAGGGGCGGGTACAACCCCGGGGCCCGGCCCGGGAGCGCATATGAATGATATGGTTTTACAAATCGCCCGACTATTGAAAGACAGGAAAGCGCGGGACATAATGGTGCTGGACATGAAGGGTCTGACAAGTGTAACAGATTATTTCATCATCTGCACGGTAAATTCATCGGTGCAGATAAAAGCCCTGACACGCTTTATAGAGGAGTTTATGAAAGGGTCTGACCTTAAACTTCTATCCAGAAACATCAGTTATAACTCTCCCTGGGTACTGCTTGACTATAATTATTTCGTGATCCACCTTTTTCTACGCGAGGGTCGGGATTATTATCAGCTGGAAAAACTCTGGTCGGATGCGAATGTCCTTTATTCTGAAAAAGGCAGCTTTTTATGATAAGGGGTATTATTTACTGGATATTCGGGACAATCTTTACTGTTCTGGTTACTTTCTTCTTTTATTTAATGTACCCTTTTTCACGGTTGAATCCTGACCTTCCTCACCTGATCGTAAAGTTCTGGTCAAAAGGGCTTCTCAATTTTTTTTGCGGTACGGGCATAGTTGTGTCAGGGTGGGAAAACATCGACCTTTCCAGGAACTACATAATCGTTTCAAATCACAGAAGCCACACAGATATTCTTCTTGCAACTGCAGCCGTGGGGCTGCAGTTCAGGTGGTTTTCAAAAAGTTCTCTTTTTAAAATACCGGCATTCGGCATGGCCATGAAAATCGCCGGTTATGTGCCGGTAGAAAGAGGGAAATATATGTCAGCTTCCCGAAGCCTTGATAACGTAAAAAAGGTGCTTGAGGAGGGAAAATCCGTGTGGATCTTTCCAGAAGGGACGAGGACCCCAAAAGATAAACTGGGAAAATTTAAAAGAGGCGCTTTTTTACTGGCGAAGGAAACAGGGAAACCGATTCTTCCTGTGATACTTGCCCACACGGATGAAATATTTTACCGGACTCATATAATACGACGAAAAACAGTAAAAGTTATTATATGCAAACCGGTCTTTTACAAGGATTTTAAAGATGGGACGCTTGGCGAAAGGGACGTAATGCTGAAAATGATACAGACAGTCAGCGGCCTGATTCAAGATAAATTTGACAACGAGCATTGATCTCATAACCCGGGGTCACTGTATCTATTTCTGCACATTAGTTGCTGGTCAGTTGACGGGTAATTTCCCGGTATTTTTTAATAAAATGGCCTTAAATCTCGAGGATGAAATACAGTATTTAAAGGGTGTCGGACCGGCTGCGGCAAAAAAATTGAACAGGATAGGTATATCCAATATCCGGGATCTGATCTATTATTTCCCCCGCACGTACGAAGACAGAAGGGAAGTTAATACGCTCCGGGATGTTAAAGAAGGTGAGAAAGCTACTTTCAGGTTTAAGATCGTCCAGCACACCCGCTTTTTATACAAAGGCAAGCTCCATCCGAAAATAACGGTCGCGGATGAAAGTGGAAAAGCGTACCTTTACTGTTTTAACAGGGACTTTATTACAAATGCTCTAAAAGTCGGGGTGGTATTTCATTTAACCGGGGCTTACTCCAATAAACGGGGGAGTAAATCATTTTCTCAGTTTGAGTATGATCTTGACACCTCTGCACCCGAGTTAAAAATACTCCCTGTATACAGGTTAACTGCGGGTATCAGCCAAAAATTCTTAAGAAAATTGACCGATTATGCTTTTAGTCATTTCCGCGAAAACTTCAAGGAAGATATTCCCGGTTTCATCCGGGATGGCTACAAACTGGGAAAGAAAGGGGCCCTGGTTAGAGAAATCCATTTTCCCGGGGACATGGATGCTCTGAGGAGGGCGAAAGAGGCGTTCTCCTACAGTGAATTTTTTAAATACCAGCTGGTTGTTGCTCTCGCCAGAAACAGCAGTAAAAAAATTAAAAAAAATCGAAGCGCGTGTCCCCGGCAGCTGAAAGAGGATTTTCTGAACAGGCTTAATTTTTCCCTCACGAAAGCTCAGGAGAGGGTGCTGGAAGAGATCGAATCGGATCTAAATGAGTCCAGGCCGATGAACAGGATGATCCAGGGTGATGTGGGGAGCGGTAAAACCGTTGTGGCACTGTTGTCCGGGCTTTTCGCCATCGAGAGGGGAGGTCAGATCGCGATCATGGCTCCTACCGAAATACTGGCCAGGCAGCATTTAAAAACAACTAGCAGATATTTCCAGGGTATGCCCATAAATATAAGTTATATTTCAGGCTCAATAAAAGGCGTCCGGAGAAAAGAAATAGTCCTGGGTCTTTTAAAAAAGGAAATTGACGTTGTCATCGGTACTCACGCGCTTTTTTCCGAAGACATAGTTTTCAGGGACCTGTCACTTGTCATAATTGACGAGCAGCACAAGTTCGGGGTTCTGCAAAGGGGGAAGCTGAGAGCAAAAGGTGAACACCCTGATTGTATTGTGATGAGCGCCACACCGATCCCGAGAACTCTTTCCATGATCATATACGGCGATCTGGATGTTTCGGTTATTGACGAAATGCCCGCAGGCAGAGCAGCGGTTGAGACTTATATAACCAAACAGGCGGAAATAGAAAAAGTGTATGATAAGGTCGCTGAAGAGGTGAGAGAAGGCAGGCAGGCCTATTTTATCTATCCAATTATAGAAGAGTCAAAAAACGCGGACTTAAAGAACGCTATTGATTCCTACAACCGGTTAAAGGATGATATATTCAAGGATATGAATGTGGGGCTGCTGCACGGCAGGTTGAGTGACGATAAAAAAGACCAGATCATGGATATGTTTAGAGAGCGGAAGTACGATATACTGGTTGCGACAACCGTGGTCGAGGTCGGCGTAGATGTTCCCAACGCAACTGTTATGGTGATCGAACAGGCGGAGAGATTCGGGCTTTCAAATATACATCAACTCAGGGGCAGGATTGGGAGGGGGAGTGACAAGTCCTACTGCTATCTGGTTCCGGACAGGAGCACATCAAGAGACGCATTTAACAGGCTCAGGATACTTCAGGACACTTCTGACGGGTTTAAGATAGCCGAGTATGATCTTCGCCGAAGAGGGGCCGGTGATGTTCTCGGCAAAAGGCAGTCCGGCATACCGTACTTTTTTATTGAGGATTTCGAAGTGAACACAAAGCTCATATACAGGGCGCAGAAAGACGCGAGGAGGTTTGTAAAAGGCGAAATCGGGCCGGAGGAGGAGCGGGGCAGATTTTTAAAAGCATTTATTAAAAGTGATTCCTACAAAAGCGCAATGTACTACTTCGGGGGGTAGGTTTGAGAAAGGGATTAAAGCTGACGGGCGGCAGTTTTGCGGGAAAGAACATCAAAGTCCCGGCCAAAGGCGTCAGGCCTGCCACGAACCTTGTCCGGGAAGCGATTTTTTCTACCCTTTTTTCTTTCTTCGAAAATGGTGTTTCGCGCCTCAATGTGCTGGACCTTTTCGCGGGTACGGGCTCTCTGGGGTTTGAAGCTTTGAGCAGGGGGGCATCCGGCGTGACTTTCGTGGACTCGGGAAAAGAATCCGTACGTTCCATCCGAATAAATCTTGAGGATCTTGGATTTAAAGGCGAGGTCATCTGGAGTAATGTGATAAGGTTTCTAAAAATCAACAGGGCCCTGAGCTATGATCTGATTTTTATGGACCCGCCCTACAGTTATAAAAGATGCCCGGAAGTGGTGGACCTTTTAAAACAGGCGTTAGGGGCACAGTTTGCATCCGTTCTTGTTTACGAACGCTCATATGAAAAAGAGCTTCCGGGTTTCGGGGATGATAATGAAATATTAAAAAGGAAAAAATACGGACAATCAGAACTTTTATATTACAGGATATAAAGATGAAAAGGACAATAGGGATTGTGTTAATATATTCGGCTGCAGTGCTTATAATGCTGTCGATTCTTATAATGGTCGGGGTGATAAATGTCAGGTTCAAATATACAACCGCGGCATTCGGTTTTTTACTTTATGTTGTCGGCATTTTTTTAACGAGAGAGGGGAAGATGACAACGTTCAGGATAGGGATGGTGGTGGTTTCGTTGTTAATGATCTTTGTTTCGATAATAAGAGAAATTATTTAGGAAAATAGAAAAATTGCGAAAAAAGTCATTTAAAATCGGGGATTATGTAATATTACTTATCGTAGCGGGATTGATAGTTTTTTTATTCAGCCGGTTTTTTTTTAGTAAATCGGTTGAGAGCCGGGTGGAGGTAACGGGCAGAGCTATTCAGAAATATTATGATATACATGAAGACCGCGTTATAAATGTGGAAGGCCCTCTCGGGACGACAAGGGTAATCATAGAGGACGGCGAGGTGTGGGTGGAGGATTCCCCCTGCCGTGAAAAGATTTGCATCAAAATGGGCAGGAAAAAGAGGGTCGGCGAGCAAATTGTCTGTGTCCCGAACAGGGTGATCGTGGAAATAACAGGAGAGAATGAGACAGTCGACGCAATTACGAGGTAGATCCTGTGGGCGGGAAATTATTCATATCAACAACAATCAGGAATTCCCAGGGAAATAAAAGGATTTTTTTTATGGCCTTTCTGGGAGCCATGGCAATTTCTTTTTCGATCATCGAGTCCATGGTCCCAAGACCTCTGCCCTGGATGCGGATAGGGCTCGCGAACGCAATCACGCTTTATTCATTTACAGTACTCAGGCCCCGCGAGGTCCTGCCCGTAGTTCTTTCCAGGGTTGTCGCGGCTTCAATAATGCTTGGAACTCTTTTTTCCGTGAGTTTTTTTTTGAGTTTGTCAGGTGCACTGTCATCGTTTGTAATAATGTATTTAATGTACACATATATGCGACGGGTTTTCACCCTGGTGGGGGTAAGCGTAGCGGGAGCAGTTACAAGTAACGTTGCCCAGCTGACACTGCTTAATTTGCTGTTTATAAACAACAGAATTTCATATTTTTTTCTTCCTTTTATTCTTCTTTTTGCCCTTATTGGCGGGGTTTTAAGCGGACTGTTCGCCCGTTTTCTTACTGAAAACATTTAAGGAGGTCAGGATGAAAAAGGAGGCTCTATTTTATGAAAAACTCGACAAACAAAAGACCGGGTGCCGTCTTTGTCCGCACAACTGCACGATCAGTGACGGTAAGGTAGGTATATGCGGGGTCAGGAAGAACACAGCCGGAACACTTCATACATTGATTTATGGTGAAGTGTCTTCTATGGCGATGGACCCGATAGAAAAGAAACCTCTGTATCATTTTTATCCGGGAAGCTCGATCCTTTCAATCGGGACTGTGGGCTGTTCATTCAGGTGCAGGTTCTGTCAGAATTGTAATATTTCACAAAACCCTGAATATCCAACGCAAAATCATACTCCCGATGAAATCGTCGAATACGCTTTGAGCAAGGGCTCGATCGGGGTAGCGTATACTTACTCGGAACCTCTAATATGGTATGAGTATGTTCTCGATGTCTGCAAAGCGGCAAAACAAGCGGGATTAAAGAATGTATTCGTCACAAACGGCTATATTAATAAAGACCCTTTGTCCGATCTTCTTCAGTTTGCCGATGCCTTCAATGTAGATTTGAAGTCATTCAGTGAGGATTTTTACCGCAGAATAATCGGGGGAAAGTTAAAACATGTGCTCGAAACAATTGAGGAAATATCCCGCCATCCGGCTGTTATGCTGGAGTTGACTACTCTTGTCATACCTGGATACAATGACAGCGATGAAGAAATGGAAGAAATAACCGGGTTTATAGCGTCCCTATCCGGAGATATTCCCTATCACCTCTCTGCATACTATCCAATGCATCATTTCACGGCACCGTCGACACCTGTAAAGACCCTTGAACGGTTAAAAGAGATCACGATCAAAAAATTGAAATATGTTTATCTCGGGAACGTCGGAGCAGACAGCAATACTTATTGTCATTCCTGCGGTTCACCGCTGATCGAACGGCGCGGATACAGCACTGAAATACAGAATATGGAAAATGGAAAGTGCTGTAAGTGCGGTGCGGGTATACCAGTGATAGGATAACCGGTAAATAGCTCGCAACAGGAAAGGCGTTGTAGATAAATTGAAAGGTGCCGGAATTGCTGGTTTCAAACCCGGATGAAGGTTCAGCCGGAGGCAAGCGTTATCCGGAGGGCAGGTTCTCTGAAGATCCTGAAAAGTTTGACCTGTTGCTGAAAATCGGGGCACTGTGCAACGACTAGAAAATTACCGATCAAAAATGCATAGGAGACCCGACAGAAGGGTGCTTGAAAGTTGCAGCCGTTAAGGCCCGCATAAACACCGAGGAACTTGATGAAAAGTATCCGAGGGTGAATGAAATCCCTTTCAGCAATGAGCGAAAGAGGATGACGACCATTCACAGGATCGGCGATAAATATTTTGTCTATATGAAAGGAGCGCCCGATGTGATACTGGACCTGTGCAGCGGTTATTATTCCGGCGAAAAAACAATCCCTCTAACAGGAGAGCTGAAAGACCTGGCACCAAAAACAAACGCTGATTTCGAGAACGTCGTTCAGGATATAACGATCTACCCGAGGGTCAATCCGGAACACAAGCAAAAGATAGTAAAAGCGTTACAAAAAAAAGGAAATGTTGTCGCGATGACCGGTGACGATGTTAATGATGCCCCGGCTCTGAAAAAAAAAGCGGATATAGGCATTGAAATGGGTATATTACAGGGACAGATGTAAACAAGGAAGCTTCTGATATGGTGCTGACCGACGACAACTTCAAAAGCATAGTCAATGCGATCGAGGAAGGAAAGGGAGTCTATGACAACATAAAAAAGTTTTTTGTGTTTCTTCTTTCGGGTAATATCGGGGAGGTCGCAATTGTATTCATATCACTTCTCATTGGCCTGCCGGCACCGCTGACAGCCACCCAGATACTGCTGATCAACCTTGTCACGGACGGGCTTCCGGCAACCGCTTTGAGCATCGACCCCTCTGAACCTGATGCAATGAAAAGAAAACCGAGAAAAAGAAACGAAAAAATACAAAAAGGGCTGGGGAACTTTCTTATTGTACATCCTGTATTGATGACAATAGTCGCGTAGACCCTGTTCCTGATATCCTATAACAGGACCGAAAATCTTGAAAGATCGCGGACCCTGGTATTCCTTTTAATTGTGTTTTTTGAGCTATATCAGTCCTTTGCGTCGAGGTCCACAATCTTTACCTCGATTAAGGTAGGTCTGTTCAAGAACAAAGCTCTGGTAGGTGCAACCGTGATTTCCCTGCTGGTTGCGATCGGCACAGTTTAATTACCTTCAATGAACACTCTTTTCGGGACTACACAAATAAACGCATGGATTTTTTGAAAATCCTTCTTCTGGTGAGCATCGGATTTGTTTACCTCGAGATAAGCAAGCTCGTCAAAAGCAGAAGGATTTTCTAAAATAAACTTGACTTATAAAAATATTATTAGTACCTATTATCCAACGACGCGGGGTGGAGCAGTTGGTAGCTCGTTGGGCTCATAACCCAAAGGTCGTAGGTTCAAGTCCTACCCCCGCTAA
>SDBS01003157.1_pt1 | contig 16137 bp, 17 predicted proteins | sample 2277091 | NCBI WGS metagenome assembly SDBS01 (sample SAMN10404972, study PRJNA504765) | marine sediment metagenome | isolation source: marine sediment core GS10_PC15, 163 cmbsf | place: Arctic Ocean: Southern Knipovich Ridge | collected 2010 | reverse complement strand
TGAGATCAACTATGTTTTTCATATTTTTTTCGTTAGTACCAATTCATTCTCCCAAGTGGTTTTAGCGCCTTTTCGACAAGAAGTTTGAGGAGCAGAATTTTACCCTAACAGGATGGTTCGAGTGCAATGTCTCGCAGACGAGCATTAGCGATTACGATGATCTTCCTCATCACCGCAACCAGTGCAACCATCTTCTTTTTGTTCTGCTTGAGCAAATGCTGATAAAAAGCGCCAAGCTCTGTCTTCGAATTTCTAGCTGCCATAGCAGCTAGAAACAACATGGGTTTGACAGCATTTCTTCCGTGGCCCGTTGACCTGTAGCCCTGTCGTTTACCACTATCATTGGCTCTAGGGGCCACTCCACACAAAGAAGCTGCCTGACGCCGGGTCAACGATCCCAACTCAGGCATCAAGACCAGCAGCTCATTTGCCACAACATCTCCAATACCAGGAACCGTCTTTAAGGCCTCCTTACGGGCTTTCAAAGCCTTATCTTGTTCTATAATAAGATTTACCCGATTAGTAATAGCTTCAATCTCTTCAGATAGGAGGGCTATATGACGCTCTACCGATTCTTTAGCCCAGTTCAACCTGGGAGATTTGAGTCGGTTTTTCTCGGCTACTAGCATTTGTTTTAGGTCATTACGTCGTTGGATAAGCTCGAACAACTCGTATGATTGTGGAGATTGTGGCACAAACAAATCTAACCTTTGATGCCGTTCATAACCGTACAAAGCCAAAGCCTGTGCATCTAAGGAGTCCGTCTTTGCTTGTTGCCCTAATGAGCGGATGAAGTTTTTTACATGCCTAGTATTTGCACGGTGGACTGAAAAGCCCTTTTGACAGAGAGTGAATAACAATGCGTGTTCACAACCTCCAGTAGTTTCAAGGATACACAGGCCAGTTCTAAGTTCTTTTCGATAATCTTTGATGAACTTGGAGTGGCCCAAAGGAGTATTATCATACTCCTGAGAATCCTTTTTCCCGTAGAGTGATACGACAAAGTTGAATTTGCCGATGTCAATTCCTATGAAGATGTGGTATTGCTGCATGTTAAACCTCGAGATTTTAATTTAGGATTATAAGCGGGTGTACATAATTGTATCCCAGTCAACTATCCAAACGTCTCGAGAGAAGGGCTAGAGTACCTTGATCTCAGCGGTTGTAAAACCAATGCCGCGACGGTCGCTCACGCCCGCGCAATAACCCCCAATCATGATCGGGGGTTATGCTCCCCTCTTGACAAGCAATATACAAAAAATGTTATCGCTCATACAGGGTTATATCAAATCTCAGACTTATAATGCCGCGTGTCTGTCGCGGCAAGACGAAGAAGGGGGGATATGCCTCTAGAATCGGTAGCCGTATCGTAATCCTAGGTTGGTAAGTCCTGGGTTATCATTGGCTAGGGATGCATTCGACGAGTGGTCCAGCATTACCGATAGAGTATGCTTTTGTTTGAAAACCACTCCCACGGCTATGCTTTCACGAAATAATAGGCGTGTACCCAAGGCTTTGCGCAAGGCTGAACGCTCACTCGTTTTACCATTGTGTACTTCACCGCCAAAGGAAGCCTCAAAAAACAACCACTCCCAGGGTGCCCACTGCCAAGTAAGCCCGCCATAAAACTGGCTGGTTGCGCCGCGTACGTTTATGCTTGCTCCTAAATGTGGGCGTGGAGACCATATGAAATCGAAGAAAGCATTCTTGGGGCTTTTGAAGAGCAACTCCGCGTTTATGTCCTGGCCTTTCTCAAAGGCCCGGCCAACATCGTGGCTGAGCACTCCGGCACGTACCTCGTCAATCCAGCCGCCTTTATCATTGCTATATGCTGCAGGGGCTAAACAAAGTAGCGTGATGTACAAACATAGTTTATTTTTTAAGTGCATGTGATAGCCAATCTATTTTATTTAACCTGATTATTAATCTTAGAAATTCGACGCCAGATTTCCATCTTTGCGTGGGCAACTGAAAGCTCGCTTTCCAAGATTTCTCGTTCAATTTCTTCTTCTACCGTTTCAAGGCGCTGCATGGTTTTTTGGATGTATGCTTCCACATGCTCTGGATCGAGTTCTTCCACATGAATGCTTTCATCTGCCATTACGGTGCAGCCTTCCTCATGGATATTGCAGAATCCACCGCCGACAAAGATTTTATTTGTGATTTCTTCATCTTGATAAACATCTATTATTCCCGGTTTTAGCGAGACTATCATAGGAGCATGATCTTTCAATACCCCCATTTCTCCTCTAGATGCCGGCAATACCACCATCGACGCTTCATCGTCAAACAGCGATTGTTCTGGGGAGACTATTTGAAACTTGAAAGCCTGGGTGTCCATAGTTTATGCGACTTCCTTTTCCATTGCGCGGGCTTTTTGCAGGGCCTCGTCGATGGTACCCACCATATAAAAGGCCGTTTCCGGCATGTGATCGCATTCTCCCGCAACAATTGCTTTGAAGCCAGCTATGGTGTCTTGCAATGAAACGAACACTCCTGGCTTACCGGTAAACACTTCTGCAACATGGAACGGTTGTGATAAGAATCTTTGAATTTTGCGTGCCCTGGCAACTGTGCGTTTGTCCTCCTCACCCAACTCATCTATACCCAAGATCGCAATAATATCCTGCAAAGATTTGTAAGTTTGCAGTATTTTCTGGGTTTCACGAGCTATTCTATAATGCTCTTCGCCTACTATATCCGGAGCCAAAATACGCGAGGTTGAATCCAAAGGGTCTACCGCCGGATATATTCCCAGCTCCGCAATTTGTCTATTCAAAACTGTTGTTGCGTCAAGGTGTGCGAATGACGTGGCCGGCGCGGGGTCGGTCAGGTCATCTGCGGGCACATAAATGGCTTGCACACTAGTAATCGATCCTTTGGTGGTTGTGGTAATACGCTCTTGCAGCCCGCCCATTTCGGTGGCCAGGGTTGGTTGATATCCTACCGCGGAGGGTATACGCCCCAGCAAAGCTGATACCTCAGAACCTGCTTGGGTGAAGCGGAAAATATTGTCGACGAAAAATAACACGTCTTGGCCTTCTTCATCACGAAAATATTCAGCGACAGTAAGACCTGTTAATGCAACCCGGAATCGGGCTCCTGGAGGTTCGTTCATTTGTCCATAAACCAGTGCCGCTTTGGATTGTTTCCCCTTCAGATCGATAACTCCTGATTCGATCATTTCACGATAGAGATCATTACCTTCGCGAGTGCGTTCTCCCACTCCGGCAAATACTGAATAACCACCATGTTCTTTGGCGATATTATTGATCAACTCCATGATGATAACGGTTTTACCAACTCCGGCACCACCAAATAGGCCGATTTTCCCACCCTTGGCATAAGGCGCTAGTAAATCTACGACCTTGATCCCGGTAACTAGCATCTCCATTTCGGTTGACTGCTCAATGAACGTTGGTGCTAGTCGATGAATAGGAAGCCTCTGCTTGGTTTTGATAGGCCCGCGCTCGTCAACAGGATCACCGGTGACATTCATTATTCTGCCCAGGGTTTCGGGGCCAACCGGGACCATTATGGGCTCTCCGGTATCAATGACTTCTTGGCCACGAGTTAATCCATCGGTGGAGTCCATGGCTATGGTACGAACCGTGCTTTCCCCCAAGTGTTTGGCCACTTCTAGAATCAAAGCTGTGCCTTGACGATCAATGCGCAATGCATTCAAGAGCGATGGTAGAGTACCTGGGAAATAAACATCGATGACGGCACCGATTATTTGTGTGATGGTTCCTGTATTTTGCTTGCTCATTATAAACTCCTATTACAAAGCCTCTGCCCCTGAGATAATCTCGATCAATTCACTAGTGACTAGGGCTTGGCGGGTGCGGTTATAGTGCAAATCAAGTTTCTTAATCATATCATCGGCATTCCGTGTGGCAGAATCCATTGCCGTCATGCGGGCGCCTTGTTCGCTAGCAATATTTTCTAACATAGCCTCATAAATCTGAACCGCAAAGTTTTTTGGTAGTAGAGCCGACAGGACCTGTACTTCGTCAGGTTCATATTCATATAGGGCATGAATAGTATTGTTGGGATGTGACTCCGGTGTGCGGTCCTTTTTTAAGGGTGCACTATATGGCACCAGCGTGTGCAAGGTGATCTCTTGATTGATGGCAGAAATAAAGCGATTGTATATCATTGTGCATACGTCGAACTCATTGTCCTCGAACTTGTCTAACAGCAGCTGCGCAGCTTGCTTGGCCTGCAGGAACGTTACTTTGTCTGGGGCGCTAAAGGTTCCGATAATTTGTTGGCCATAGCCTTCAGATATCAGTAAGTTGCGCCCTCTGCGGCCTATACACAAAATTTGAAAGGGACGTTCTGCTTTTTGCAGCTTTTGCAGTTGTCGTTTGGCCTCCCTAATAATGATCGCGTTGTAACTTCCACAAAGCCCTCTGTCAGAAGTAATAACCACTATCATATGGCGGTGGTCGCGTCCCGTTCCCACCAATAGTTTCGGGGGTTCTTCGAAAGTACCAGCTTTCTCAACTAACGAGGACAGCATGTTGCTCATAAGATCGCCATAAGGACGAGCCGCAACGACCTGATCCTGGTATTTACGTAACTTGGCTGCGGCCACCATTTTCATTGCCGAAGTAATTTTCTTGGTAGATTGCACACTTTTTTTGCGATTACGGATGTCTTTTAAACTGGCCATGGGTTATGCATATACGCTTACAAATTGACCCAAAAAATCTTTGAGCTGATTTTCGGTTTCTTCATCAAGCTTTTTGTGTTGTCTGATGCTGGCAAGTATTTCGGGTTTCTCCTTTTTCAAGGCACTGAGCACTTCAGACTCAAAGCGACCAATATCCTCAACTGCGATTTTATCCAGATAGCCCTTCACCCCTGCAAACAGCGACACCACCTGTTCTTCCATGGTATGTGGAGAGTATTGCGGCTGCTTGAGCAACTCGGTGAGGCGCTCTCCCATCGCGAGTAGTTTCTTGGTCGATTGATCCAAATCTGAAGCAAATTGAGCAAATGCCGCCATTTCCCTATACTGAGCAAGCTCTAGCTTAATGGTGCCGGCAACCTGTTTCATGGCTTTAACCTGGGCGGCAGATCCCACACGGCTCACTGACAGCCCCACGTTAATTGCTGGCCGGATACCCTTGTAAAATAAATCAGTTTCAAGAAAAATTTGCCCATCGGTAATTGAAATTACATTGGTGGGAATATAGGCAGACACATCCCCAGCTTGGGTTTCAATTATGGGAAGTGCAGTTAACGATCCCCCGCCGTTTTCTTTGTTAAGCTTAGCAGATCTTTCAAGCAAGCGAGAATGCAAATAAAATACATCTCCTGGGTACGCTTCCCGTCCCGGAGGGCGCCGGAGCAGCAGCGACATTTGCCTATACGCAGCGGCCTGCTTGGTAAGGTCATCATATATAATCAGAGCGTGCATACCGTTATCACGGAAATATTCACCTATTGCACAGCCAGTATAAGGGGCTAAGAACTGCATGGGGGCGGGGTCGGAAGCGGTTGCTGCGACTACTGTCGTGTACTCCATTGCTCCATGATCGGACAGGACCTTAACGATTTGTGCAACTGTAGAACGCTTTTGGCCTATGGCAACGTAGATGCAATGCAATTTTTCATTGTCGGGCGCTTGATCGTTGGTGGCCTTTTGGTTCAAAATTGCGTCAATGGCAATGGCTGTTTTACCAGTTTGGCGATCACCGATTATAAGCTCACGTTGACCGCGGCCAATGGGTACCAAGGCATCCACGGCTTTGATACCAGTCTGCATAGGCTCAGATACAGGTTCACGCGTTATAATACCGGGTGCTTTTACCTCAATATTGGTAAAACTTGGTTTTTCGATGGGCCCCTTATTATCAATGGGATTGCCCAAGGCATCAACTACTCGCCCCAACATACCCTTGCCTACAGGGGCCTGCAGTATGTGCCCGGTACGTTTAACCGAGTCACCTTCCTTAATATACCTGTCTTCGCCGAAGATAACGATGCCCACATTATCGGTCTCAAGGTTTAAGGCCATACCCTTAGTACCGTCGGCAAACTCGACCATTTCACCAGCTTGAATTTTGTCCAGACCGTAGACACGGGCGATGCCGTCGCCTACTTCTAGGACCTGCCCCACTTCCTTAAGCTGCGATACCTTATCGAAATCTATAATGTTTTTGCGTAATATCGAGGATATTTCCGCCGCACGTAGTTTCATTAACTTAGCCTCAATTCGTTCTTAAGTTCGTTCAACTGAGTACGCAGGGAAGCATCCATCTGGTAGGAACCAGCATTTATTATCACTCCTCCTATGATGTCGCTATCAACATCAAACTCAGGTACGATCTTGCACCCCGAGATCTTTGACAACGCTTTCGTCAACCGTGAAATCTGGGTGGCGTTTAATTTTCGTACTGTGGTTACCTTAGCAGTTAATTCACCACGTTTTAAGGCTAAAAGTTTATGAAATTCAGAAAAAATTGTGGTCAACAAATTTATGCGATGAGACCTGATCAGCATGCGCAAGAAATTCTGTGTCATAAGATGACATTTCAGCTTTTTTGTGATTTCTATGAGGCTGTTCTCTAAGTGATCACCCGCCACCGCCTTATTACTGAGGGTGCTTAATAAATCAGTGCTACCAGCAAGCAATGCTTGCAGATTCTTTATATCGTTGGCAACCCTTTCCAAGGCTTGCTCTTCCAAAGCCGAAGCGAACAAAGCATTTGCGTATCGACGTGCAGTAACTGCGGCAGATCCCATGTGGGTAACTCTTTTTCTCGTAGACTAGCATACCTAGAACACCACATGGTAGAGAATTCATTCTAGAAGCCAGAGCTTAGACACAAATGGTTAACATAACTATACAACGCTGGCTTTGTCGCATCCATTTCTCCGTTCTGCCGCTACAGACACTCGGCATCTCATGGGGTGTTAGATAGTTGTATATCCTTAAGTGACTATTTTGGAAAAATTGCTTCTGCATCAGAGAAATACTGGATCCCGCGATCAAGTCGCGGGAAGACGGAGTTGATGTGTTGCGGCTTACAACGTATGAGGCCCAATCTCCCCATACATGACATTCCAACTTTTGCCTACAGCCGATAATTGGATACATTTAAACTGCACTTCAACCATTTAACTTTAAACGAATCCCTGCCAAATCTGCTTCATTAGAGTCATGGAACGCATTTGTGTTTTCCAGTTGTTGCCAAGCGCGTTGAAAGTCTGCCCAATCGATCGAGGTTGTGTATTTTTGGGCAAAATCCAGGGCCTGAATTAAAGGATCCGTAAAAGCATTTTGACTCAAAGCCCTGAGGGCTGACAAATAGTTGTTCCTATAAACGGTTGGGATAATAATTGGATATTCATTGTTTTGAACAAGTTCCCCATTCATCATAATTCTAGCGGTCCTACCATTGCCGTCTAAAAATGGATGAACTTCCGCAATGACGTACATCACAAAAACAGCTCGTTGAAAGGGAACTTCAATGCTTCTTAGGAGCTCGAAACCTTTTAAAAGGGTTCCCGCAACAAGTTCCGGTCTAACAAAAACAGTGCTTCCTGCTCGGTTAATTTTATCTTTAAAAATACCGGGTTTCTTGTCTGTGCGACTTGCCATAACTCGCTTATGCCTGTTCTTAAGAAGTAGGATAAAATCATCAAAGGTATCATAAGCTTTTGACATCTCATCAAGGGAAGAAACCACTTGGTATGTCCCCAAAACATCGTGGGCATCTTCTGGCCGTTCTGGGGAGATCTTACCTTGGAAAATGATTTCTGTTGCTTCTTCTACAGCAAATTCAGTTCCCTCAATAAAGTTGGAAAAATAGGCCTCAAAAAAAGCTAGATTTACCCACTCCTCTTGAGTGGGGGTAAGGCGCAACCTATATTGAGGAGCAGTATTCTTCAAGGCGGTATATAGTTTGTGAAAAAGCTCTATCCTCTGCGGATCGTAGGGTTGCCCCTCCTGACGAGCTTTGGCAATATCAGAAGAAAGGGGCGCCTCTTTTGTGCCAAGAAGAGACCCTATTAGGTTGTCTAGTTGATGATATTCCTGTTGCAGCCCTAACTGAGGTGCCAGCCTTCTCGCTTCATCCCTCAGTTTATTAAGAGCACTATTGCCCCCACCAACGAGAATACTTTCGAGCTTCTCCTCGATTGCTTTTTGAGAAAGGGTGCGCGAGACTCGGCCCAATCTTCCACGTGATGGTCTCATATTCTCAAGAAAAGCACGCGCTTGAGAGCAAATCTTAAGATTCGCTATAAATGGATAATCACTATCAAGAGGAGACTTCCCCAGCCTAGGTTTTAATGTGTAACCTGGGAGTTGAACCTCGCGTCTGCGCCTAGAAATTAAGAATATCGTCCCATCCTGGGCAGGTGCATTTTCTAATGCGGTTCTGTCCGCTATAAGCCCGTCCGGAAAATACTCCGAAGCGATCGCCCATATGTGCTTTCCAATAATGTATGCAGGAGGGTCTTTAAGGTTTTTGGTATAAAGTCGCGGTCCAATTTTACGAATTGTTCCTTTATGGAGCTCCCTTGCCACTTGTTTCTTAATGGTTTGAGAGGACAGAAAAACTTCTGGGAAATCTTCTAAGGGCATTTTTGTTCTTTAACCTTGTCATTCGATCCTTAAATGGAACTTTTTGTATCGTAAGCTCCAATAAGAGGTACTTTTCGTAAAATAACACTGCAAGGTTAACTAATCAAGAAGAATGACCACAAAGATTCTGGGCTGCCTCAATTGGTTTTAGCGATTACCCCATGGCCCGCTGCTTGCAAACCTCTAGGCGTTTTCCCAATTGCGATTTGTAGTCGCCAAAATACTTACATTTCTCCGCCGCGTCTTCACAGGGGCCAATGCACCTTTTGCAATCCAAATCACGGGTTACCTTGGTGGCCTCATCACATTTATCAGCTCTTTGATTGCAAGTGGTCATGGCAGCTTGGCATATTTGTAGCGGATCAACTTGTTCTTGCTTCAGTTCCTCTGACTGCTTTCTACAGACATCTATATATTCTATCGCCCGTCGTCTATAGTTTGAGTAGTTATAGCATGCGTTATCCGCAGCCTTACAGGCCCCGCTACATTCCGCGCACCCTTCTGCGTTTTTACCTACACATTTCCCGTATTTCTCCCCACAAACTGTAAGGGCATTTTGACACGCTCTCGGTGAGGGAGGTGGCCTATAATAGATAAAACGAGCCGCAACGGTGAATGCTAGGGCACTCACTACTAGCAAAGCTATAACTGCCAGATACCTCATCACCCCCAAACCCTCATGTTATCCAGATGGGTTTACTTATTTTTTTAGCTTTATTCTAAGGCACTGCTCCACCTTTAGCATTGCCAATTTGAAATGTCTGGTACCAGTACGTGCGCATACGGTCATCGCCTCAGCACAAGACTTCATACAGCCAGTGCGGCAGTCTTCACTTCTATCCCTCCCACACTGCGCAGCTACCGTGGCGCATTTATCGAATGTGGCTATACATGTTTGTGTAGGGCCAGAGGTAGAAGCATTGGCATTAACGACAATGGCTAAAGCTCCAATTACGGCCAGTTTTGTAGTTGATAGATATTTCATAGTTTTCTCCCAGTTATTATTCTTAATAAGGATAGCATTTCTGCCGCCTCCATACAATAGGACACTCATTCTGCTTGCATCATGGCTGCGATCACCGCATTACGTGCCAGCATGTCGGCACGTTCGTTCTCGGCGTGGCCGCTGTGGCCTTTGACCCAGTGCCATTCGACAGCGTAGCTCTGGCACAGTTCGTCAAGTCTTTGCCACAAATCTATATTCTTAACGGGTTTTTTGGCTTTAGTGCTCCAACCATTAGCTTTCCAGCTAGTGATCCATTGGGTTATGCCATCTTTTACATAAGTGCTATCAGTGTACAGGCGCACGGCTACCGGTTGTTTCAGAGCCTCTAGCGCGCGAATAGCCGCGGTCAATTCCATTCGGTTATTGGTTGTCTCTGGGGCGGATCCTGAAATCTCTTTCTCGGTGGTGCGGTACTTTAAAATGGCACCCCATCCGCCAGGGCCGGGATTCCGGCTACACGCCCCATCCGTAAAAATTTCGACTACTTGATCTTGCATTGTTTTCTTCGATCCTACCTATTGCAATTGCAGACATATCGCTATACTTTTGCCTTATATAAATTAAATAGTACGCGCAAGCAGTAAAAGCAAATGGATAATAAAATATGTGTTCCTGTCTCTCCTCAAAACTCCCCCTTTAGGGTGGAGCTTGAGGAGGGCAGGAAATATTTTTGGTGCTCTTGTGGTTTAAGTGCAAAACAACCGTTTTGCGACGGCGCTCATAAAGGCTCAGGTATGAAGTCTGTGCATCACACTGCAGAAAAAACCGGGGAGGCATGGTTGTGTGGATGCAAAAATACCAAAACACCGCCATTTTGTGATGGAAGCCATAATAGCTAGAGGTAGAATAGTCATGAGAATCAATCGTTATATAGCAGCATGCCTTGGTACACTTGTGCTAGCAAGCTGTGCTGTGATAGGGAACAAAGGCAAACCTGAGGCTTGCCCTGAAGTTGTAATTGTTAGAGATTTGTCTCGACAAGTAGTTCGTGATGATGAAACTAGCGGCATGCTAGCCAGAATCGAGATCGACCAAGTCCGTCCACGTTGCAAAGTTGATGGTAACAAGATCATACTTACTCCTAACATACAACTAGCTGCTACTCGTACCAATCCTGCGACACCACCAAAATTCGAAGCAACTTACTTTGTGGCGGTGGTCAAGCAAGCGTCACCACCCAGCAAAAAAAGCTTATACCCCGTGAAGTTCGAATTTGCAAAACATCAACGCAGGACGTATGAACTGCCTACCAAAAAATTCGAGTTTGCACTAAATGAGGGTGAGGATATCGCCAATTACCGTATCTACATCGGCCTGCAGCTGACGGATGCACAAATATCTGAAAACCGTCAACTGTATTCACGTCAACCTAGTAAATAGAGGTTTAAATGCGCAAATTTGTTACCACCCTAGTTCTTTGTTTAGCCCTGACACATCCGGCTATTGCAGATCATGGCATAGCCATGCACGGGCAAGTAAAGTACAAACCCGGAGAACATTTTAGCTACATTAACCCGGATGCCCCAACTGGGGGCCAACTTAAGGTAGGAGTTGTAGGTACGTTCGACAGCCTAAACCCCTTCATTACCAAGGGCAACACCCCAGCAGGCCTTGACTTGCTGACTGACAGCTTGGTGTTCGAAAGACTGATGGTACGTTCGCAAGATGAACCCTTTTCATTATATGGCAGGATTGTAGAAAGCGTAGAGGTGGCCCCAGATAGGTCGTGGATTATATTCAAGATTCGACCAGAAGCAAAGTGGGCCGATGGGAAACCTATCACTGCTTACGATGTGGAGTTCTCTCACGCCACGTTACGGGATAAAGGGCGCCCCAACCTCCGCTTGTTTTACTCCAAAGTGGCTGAAGTAAAAATTTTGAACAAACGAGCGATTAAGTTTTCTTTTAAACCAATGGAAGGTCACCCTGGGTACGACCCTGAGTTACCTCTGCTAGTTGGTTTGATGTCGATCCTGCCCAAACACTATCTGGAAGGAAAAGATTTTGAGAAAACATCCCACAAACCAATAATGGGCAGCGGTCCTTATAGAATCAAGGAATTTAAATTTGGCCACTCCATTACTTATGAACGGCGCAAAGATTATTGGGGACGTAACCTTTCATATAATTTGGGCAGCAATAACTTTGATACAATTCACTATGATTATTATCGTGATGATAAGGTAGCGTTCGAGGCCTTCAAAGCTGGAGAGTACGATATCCGAGCTGAGTCCAACCCCGCCCATTGGATTAATCTGTATGATTTTAAAGCTGTCAAAAGCGGGAAGGTGAAGAAAGTGACTTTACCCCATTCGCGCCCCGTAGGCATGACTGCGTTCACATTCAATACCCGTAAGCCGATATTTGAAAATCGTTTGGTTAGACAAGCACTAGCTTATGCCTTTGATTTTGAGTGGTTAAATAAAAACTTGTTTCATGGCGCCTATACCCGTACGCGCAGTTACTTCGATAACACCGAACTGGCCAGTCACGGATTGCCTGAGGGCAAGGAGCTGGAGTTGCTCCTGCCATTCAAGGATCAGTTGCCACCAGAGGTGTTTACTCAAGAGTACTCGCCGCCAGCTACAGACGGCAGTGGAAACATACGACCTAGCTTGTTAAAGGCTACGAAGCTGCTAGAAAAAGCCGGTTGGGTCATTGAAAAAAATACCCTGCGCAACAAAAAAACCGGGGAAACCTTCAGGTGCGAGATCATGATTTTCCGTCCTGATGAGCAAAAAATTGCCCTAGCCTTTGCTCGCAACCTAAGGGCTCTGGGCGTAGACCTGCATATTCGTATGGTTGATGCCGCTGAATATGAAGCTCGCCGCATGAATTTCGATTATGATATGATCATTAATTCTTGGGGGCATACGCTTTCTCCGGGCCGGGAACAGTCTTATTATTGGGGAACCAGCGCTGCTGAAGAACCGGGTAGCCGCAACTACCCTGGCATTAAGGATCCGGTAGTAGACAAACTTTGTGACGCTTTGGCCACCGCCACTGATATGGAAACTCTTATAGCGGCAGCTCGCGCGCTAGACAGAGTACTATTATGGGGACATTATGTGATACCACTGTATCATAAGGCTAGTACCTATCTGGCCTATTGGGATAAGTTTGGCCACCCAGAGTTTAACCCGCAAGTGCCAGTTTCAACTATGACATGGTGGACTAAGGATGTCGAAAGTACACAAGGATAAAAAAATGTCGACGCAATCAAGTCGTCAAAAGCACCCTTTCCACATAGTAGATCCCAGCCCGTGGCCCTTCGTCGCCTCCTTATCAGCCTTGGTTTTAGCCATCGGGGCCGTGCTGTTCATGCGCGGTGATGCCCCGTGGACACTGCTAGTGGGAATGGTCATGCTGCTGGGCACCATGGTAGGCTGGTGGCGTGATGTGATCAAAGAATCATTGACCCCCGCCCATACAAGTGCCGTACGCCGCGGCTTTCGCTATGGTATGGGGCTGTTTATACTGTCCGAAGTAATGTTCTTTGTTGCTTTCTTTTGGGCTTATTTCAATGCTAGCCTTTTCCCCTCCGAAGCTACAGGCGGCGTATGGCCCCCCAAAGGTATTACTCCCATGGATCCATTTGGTTTGCCTTACCTCAACACATTGATATTGCTGCTTTCTGGCACCACCATTACTTGGGCACATTTTGATCTCTTGGAAAATAACGTTAAGGGCATGATCGAAAAAACGGGATATACAGTGCTCCTCGGCTTTACGTTCCTAGCCATCCAAGTCTACGAATATAGCCATGCCACGTTTGCCTTCACCGGCGGCATTTACCCCTCAACTTTCTACATGGCCACTGGTTTCCACGGCTTCCATGTATTCGTCGGCGCAGTATTCCTCAGCGTTTGTTGGTTGCGCGCACGCAAAGGGCATTTCACGGTTGACGATCACTTTGGCTTCGAAGCTGCGGCCTGGTACTGGCATTTCGTTGATGTTGTCTGGCTGTTCCTATTTGTGAGTATCTATTGGTGGGGATCCGGAATTTTGTAAAGCCACCCCGGTGGCTAACATTGGCCTGCATAACAATATGTCTAGCTTTGGGAGCTTGGCAAGTTAAACGCTTGGCCTGGAAAAACGAACTGATTGCCACATTAAGCAGCAACTCCAATTACACCCCCATCGCACAATTTCAACGCACTCCGAAGGAGCTCACCAAAGTCAGCATCGTAGGGCAATTCCTGCATGAGTTTGAGACTCGTATTGTGCCACGCACCTACGAGGGTCGCTCCGGAGCACACCTTCTGACTCCCTTACTACTACCTAATGGTGAATCGGTGTTGGTAAACCGCGGCTGGATTCCTGAGGGCAGCAACGATATCTACCGCCCAAATGATGTAGTCAAAATCAACGGTGTAGTACGCTTGTCTGGTAAAACTGGGTTTTGGACCCCAGATAATGACCCCATTAAACAGCAATGGTTTTACGTTGATCTAGAAAAGATGGGGCTACCAGGCAAAACTAAACCCTTTTACGTGCAAATGTCGGCAGATGCAGTGGTGGACACGTATCCCAAGCCAGTGGATGTGCCCCTGACCAACAATCATCTGCAATACGCCATAACTTGGTTTGTACTGGCGTTCCTGCTGGCAATGATTCTTTTAGCCTAACCACCCATTGATAGCATTATTGTAACCCATACTGTAGTGATGATAAATACGGCCAACCTCGCTGCAATCCATAATATGAACCCAGCTAACAACACATTGGCAAGTGCGTACCACATGGAAAATCCCTGGATTTGCTGCAAGCATTTAATCAAAAGCACAAAGGTCCATCCTCCCGCTGCTATGCTTATCAACCCCCACATAACTACCATAAAATCACCTCCGGTCCCGATGAGTAGTGATGCTCCGAAAAGTGTACCAAACAGTATTCCCAGGACGTTAAAACATATTAGGGGTATTAACGACCAAGCGATCGCAGCCCGAATCTGCACTGATGTGGCTCTTCCACTAAACTTGCTCCCTATCCAATGAAGCAATACAGACCCGATATACAAGCCAGCTATAGATAAAACCGCTCCAGCTACTGCCATCCCCAAAGCCATCATGACAGCCCCAGTGCTAATCCCTAAGGCAGCTATCCCAAAGACTACACCAGGCTGAACCCCAGCCATTGCTGCTAAAAGCAAAACAAACCGCCTGGGATTAGTGTCAATAACCTGTTGGATAGTGGCCCGTGGTTTAGTCCATATCGAAAACCATGGGGTTAACATCTTTGTGCTATTAGTCATAAAATTTTCCTCGTTTGTTCTTTAGTTTGGCAGGACTGTAGCACAGAAATTGGAGAATGCTCAAAATTATTCAAACCTCAGATATATACCTAATTCCCACCATCTTCTTAGCTTCCTCTTCCATGTCTGTTTGGCAGTTGTCTCTTGAAAAATATAATCCATTATATTAATAAAAGCGTCAAATTGACTAAAATACCAGATATAAAGTTCCCTGTGCCCTTATCAGAAAATTCGGTGTATACTGAATTTAAAGGTAATAACTGGGAGAGTTAATATGGGAAGAGTTGCTTTGGTAACAGGAGGAACTCGTGGCATCGGAGCCGCTATCGTCAAAAAGCTGAAGAGTGAGGGGTACACTGTCGCCGCTAACTATTTTGGCAACGGTAATTCCGCACTAAAATTTGGTGATCAAGAAAAGGTCAAGCTTTTCCGCTGGGATGTAAGTGACTTCGATGCTTGCATTAAGGGGGTGGCGGAAGTCAGTGCAGAACTGGGGGACCCGGAAATCCTAATTAATAACGCCGGTATCACTCAGGACTCTATGATGCACAAGATGTCCTTTGAACAGTGGGATGCGGTGATTAAGACCAATCTCACCTCATGCTTCAATATGGCCCGCGCCGTTATTGGGCCCATGCGTGAAAAAGGATTCGGACGCATTATTAGTATTAGCTCGATTAATGGACAAAAGGGGCAAGTCGGGCAAACGAATTATTCTGCAGCAAAGGCTGGAATTATAGGTTTTACTAAAGCTTTGGCACAAGAAAATGCCATCAAGGGCATCACCGTTAATGCGATTGCACCGGGCTATACAGCCACTGAAATGGTCAGCGCCATGCCCGAAAAAGTGCTAGAGCAAATAGTAACTCAAATCCCTGTTGGCAGACTCGGAAAACCAGAGGAAATTGCCGATATAGTCGCCTTCCTAGCAGCCGACACTGCGAGCTTTATCACAGGCTCCACCATAAGCGCCAACGGCGGCCAATACTTTGTTTGACAAGGGCTACTTGCTGAATATCACACTTTGCGCTTGATTGTTTTCAGTAATTACGCGGTGGAGTAAGGGATAGTTAGGCTGCTAATTACTCTTCATCTCGGGCATTTGTGGTGCCATTTTCCAGCGCTTTTATTGTCTCTAAAAGCTTTGCAAGGAACTGTTGGCGGAGCGAGAACTCGTGCAATGCTTTTTTGCTAATATTGCCCGTAGGGACCGGAGCTACGGTTGATAAATCAACATCTGAATCAGCACTAGTTGCCATCGCTTGGTGTAGAAGC
>SDBS01003156.1_pt1 | contig 16145 bp, 14 predicted proteins | sample 2277091 | NCBI WGS metagenome assembly SDBS01 (sample SAMN10404972, study PRJNA504765) | marine sediment metagenome | isolation source: marine sediment core GS10_PC15, 163 cmbsf | place: Arctic Ocean: Southern Knipovich Ridge | collected 2010 | reverse complement strand
ATCGAGGTCAAGCTGTCAGACGGCGAGACCGCGATCGGAAAGGTAGGTGCTTCCTATGGCATCGGGCAAACTGTTAGCGAAGCTGACGCGGCCCTTTACAAAGACAAAGAAACCAAAGCTGAACGTGCGGCAGAGCCGGCATCCCCTGAGCCAGAGGCCGGGGGAATCGACGTTGGAGTGGACGAGGAGGGTGCAGGAGGCCGACCCGAAGGCGAGGTTCAGCGTGAAGCGGAAGAAGTAGCGACAGAGCCGGCGCTCGAGGAGCCCGCCGAGCCCAACCTTTCCCCGGTTCTTCAAGAAGCGCTCGGACAGACGACCGACTTCAATGATTTTGAGCCCTCGTGGTCAGACGAACAGATTCGTCGTGCTCTCGGCATCTTCGCTCAGAACCTCGACGCGCGCCCGGCCTATGACGCCGGTGCCGCCGGGTTGAAGATCGAGGTCAAGGGCGGCCGGGTACACCCGTATGTTGAGGTTCTCAATCAGGCTGACGAAAAGCGGCAGTACCGAGGTAAAGCGGCCCTGGGTCTCGTTCGTCGTGCGCTCGAGGAACAGGCCGTCGAACCCGAGCCCACCGCCGGGCCCGTAGAAGCCCCTGTAGAGCCCGCAGGGCCCGAGACGCCCCCTACACCGGAGATCACCGAACCCGAGGAGGCGGCCCCGGTTCCTGCCGCGCCGGCCGCACCAGAGCGCCAAGCGCAGGATACCGAGCCCGAGGAGGCATCAGAGGACGAGAAAGCTGGCGTTAAGCCCGTCACCGAGCCTTCCGAGCTCGAATCCCCGGCCGCGCCCCGACGTCCGCTCGACCCTCTCGACCCGGAGTACGACCCGCATTACACGCCGCGACAGCTTGAAGGCGCCGGCGGTAGCTTGACAACGAACGCTCCAAAAGTGATCGACAAGGCCGTCAAGGCCGCCGAGGAGCTTGGAGTCAAAGCCCCGGTCCGCGTCGGCGTGAAGGGGAAGAGGCGAAAAGGGTTCTTCAAGGTTCGCCCCGAGGTCGTCCGCATCAAGACCGCAAACGACATCGAAACTGTCGCTCACGAGCTTGGTCACGCCATCGAAAAAGCCGTGTTCGGTTGGGTGCTAGGCAGTCCGTGGACTCAGCCGCTTGCCACGACGGCACGACAAAACGAGCTGTTGCGGCTCGGCAAGGCTCTCTACGCCGATCACAAGCCGAAAGCCGGGTACAAGCGCGAGGGATGGTCGGAGTTCTTCCGGCTGTGGATGACGACACCCGGACAGGCGAGGAAGCTCGCTCCGGGGTTCGCCAAGTGGTTCGAGCACGAGTGGTTGCCGAACCAGTCGGATGCCGCCCGGAAGGCGCTGGGGGCCGCCCGGGACGAGGCTGTGCTGTGGTTCGGGCAAGGATCGACGGCGCGGGTCAAGGAGTCGATCGTAGATCCGATGTCGGCGAAGAACAAGCTCAAGAGGATGACGGAAAAGGCGAAGAAGTTCTCCTCGCCGGAGTACACCTACGAAATGCTTCACCCGCTGCACGAGATCGCCCGCGCCGCCGAGAGGCAGTTCGGTCGGGATCTCGAGGCGGACGAAGATCCCTTCGTGATTGCTTCGGCTTTACGGAAGGTCCACCACGGTCGCGTCAAGGAGATGGCCGAGCATCAGATGATCGACTTCTTCGGCAACCCTGTCGGCCCTCCCCTGGCAGACATCAAGCCGCTGGTGAAGGGCAAGTACGAAGAGTTCTGGGCCTACATGTACGCCAAGCGGGCTCATGCGCTGTGGACGGATCCTCAGAAGCCGGAAGGCCGAAACCCCGGCATCACGCTCGAGGACGCGAATCAGGTCATCGGCGAGCTGGAAACTCCGCAGTTTATCAATGCGGCGCAAAAGATTTACCGTTGGACGAGTCAAACGCTCGACTATGCCGCCCAGGCGAGCCCGGCCTTTGCGGCGATCGTCAACCAGATCAGGGACGTTGACCCCGGCTCCTACATCCCGCTGCAGCGCGTTTTCGACGAGATGACGAGGAGGTACGGCAGCGGCGCCGGGCGAGGATCAATTACGAAACGCCTGACAGGCTCGGGCCGCCAGATCAAGGATCCGCTGCAAGAGCTTATCGCGCAGACGGCGAAGCTCGTCCGCGCAGCTCACCAGGAGCGAATCATCGAAGCCCTGGTCAAGCTCGAGGACGTCGAGGGGATGGGGCGGTTTATCGAGCGCATCCCTGTTGACCGGGTGCCGATCGCCAAGCTCACCGTCAAGCAGATGATGGACCGGATCAACAAGCAGCTGGAGTGGGAGGGCGCGGGCGTCGTCGGCGCCGGCGACTTCGACCAGTCGATGCTCGACCAGGCGGTAACGTTCTTTGCCCCGGCGAAGAAGGCTCCAGGTGGCAAACGCATCCTTGTGCGCTTCAACCCGGAAACCAAGCGACCGGTCTGGTACGAGGTCAGCGATGACCTCTACGAGATGCTCGAGACGATGGAGCCTTACCGACTGCCTGCTGTGGGTGAGTGGCTGGCCGGCAAGCCCACCGCGCTCATGCGAGCCGGCACAGTCGGCTACAAGGCGTCGTTTCAGCTCGTGTGGAACATGATTCGCGACCCGCAGACGATGTTCATGCAAACCCAGACGAAGGCGTGGGCTCCGCGGTTGCTGCTGACCTGGGCGGACTCGATGAAGGACGCAGCCCTTTACCGGCTCCTGGGTCGTAGGACGCCGGCGCTCGACGCCTTCGTTCGCTTGGGCGGCGAGATGGTACAGCCGCTTGCTCAGGACATCAACTACACCAGACGCACTGCGCGCCGGATGCACCAAGGGCGCGTAGTCGTGGTTCTTGATCCGCACAACTGGTTCGACCTGTTCCGCGACTTCATCCAGTTCCCGGAGCTCGCCCCCAGAATCACTGAGCTGAAGCTGCTTGCCAAGGAGCACGGCATCGACATCAACAAGCCGCTGGCCGAGAAGGACGCCTACTTCCTGCTGTTGGCCTTTAAACAGGTCACGACGGACTTCACCTCCGAAGGGAAGGTTTCCCGCGTGATGAATCGAATCGTGCCGTTCTTCGGCGCACAGATCCAGGGGCCCCGGGCCACCGGCAGGGCGTACCGACGCAACCCGAAACGGTTTATCGGTCGGGCACTGCAGATGTCGATCTTCACCGTGGCGCTGTGGCTCCGCAACCGTGACGAGGACTGGTACATCGAGACGCCGTGGCGCGAGAAATTCTTGCATTGGCAGTTCGAGGTCGACTGGCCTGAGCCGACGATCATTCGCCTCCCGCGGGCGTTTGAGATCGGCATGGCTTTCTCGGCGCTGCCCGAGGCGCTCCTTGACACCTGGTACCGGAAGGACCCGGAAGCCGCCGTCCGATGGGCCGAAATCTTCGCCGACGTGCTCGTACCGGGCTTCGAGCCGGTGCTCGCCAGGGAGGTCCGCGCCCAGGCGAAGAACATGGACCTGTTTTGGGAGACTCCTATTGTCCCCCGGGGCGAGCTTAGAGGCCCACCCGAGGAGCAGTACAACGAGTATACGACCAGGGTGGCGATCAAGCTCGGCGAATGGTTCAAGGTCTCGCCTCGACGGATCGACCACGCGATCAAGGGTGTGGCCGGCACCGTGCCGCTCGACCTGCTGCAAGTGCTCGGTCTCGGCAGTAAGGCAATGAAGCGAGAGAAGACGATCTCCGACCTGCCTGTCATCGGCCGGGCATTCCGGCGAGAGGGCAAGATGGGATCCCGTTCGATCTCCGTTGACAAGGTCTACGACCTCCACGCAGACGCCGTGATGAAGGGGGCGTCGAAGAAAACCCCGGAGACGGAGGAGCAGCGCCAGCGCCGGCTCATGCTCGATGACGCAACTGACGCGCTTTCTGCCCTGAGCTACACTCGTCGGTTCACACCGGAGCTTGAAAAAAGACAAAAGATTCAGGCGCTCAGAGTGGAGATCGCCCGGAAGGCCCTGGCTGTGGCGGGGGAACCCGTCACGCCTGAGATTCGTGGGCTCTTCAAAGCGGGCAAGAAGAAAGCCAGGCTCGCCGAGCTTCGATCCGAGGTCCTGGGTGGCCGAGCCGGCGAGCCGAAGGATCGGTCAGAGGCCATTCGACACGCCCTCATCAAAGACCCGCAAGCCAAGTGGGGCGACCTCTACAAGCAGCTCGAGGACGCACAATTCAGTCGCGGGCGGGATGCCAAGGACTTCAGAAAGCGGTTCTATGAGATCAAGAAGCAGCTCGAGGAAGGTGCCGAAGAAGGACCCGAGGCATGAGCTGTTTCACGTGTAACTACGAAGAGGCCCACGGGGGGTCGCGGAAATGATTGCGGATCCGGCGACCGCCGGCTTTACGGCCCTGTTGTTCGCGCTCGTTCTAGGGCTGTTCGAGGTCGTGGTGCGCTTGATACCGAGAGCGAAGAACTCAACGGACAAGGTCGTCGTGGAGTGGCCGAACGAACTCCACACGCTAAACGCTGCCATCGAGGGGATTACGGACGCGTGTGCGAGGCTCGAGGACGCGCATAAGCCAATCGACGGTATTGCTCAGTGGAGGAGGATGGAAATGCAAGAGGATTTATTACGAGAAATTGTCGACAGAACGGCAGAGTCCGTTACCCTTCAGGAGAGATGCTTGGTTGTGCTCGAGCGGATTGCCTCGTGGCCACCAAGACGAGAGGAGGAGCCTGATGCCAAACGAAACCCCGGACCTCCAGATGACCCATCACCTCGATGACGGGCGCCGCTGATGCCGTCTTTCGGAAGAGCGTCGCGCAAGAGACGTGACACGTGTCATCCCGATCTCGTCCAGTGGGCTGACCGTCTGATTCTCCGGTTCGACTTCACGGTGGTCTGTGGCGCCAGGGGGCAGGAGGATCAAGAGGAAGCATTCCGTAACGGCAAGAGCAAGGTCCACTACCCGCACTCACGGCACAACACGAGCCCCTCGCTGGCCATCGACATTGCCCCGTGGGACCAGCACCGAGGGGTCATCGACTGGGACCACCCAGCCAGGTTTATCCTTCTGGCCGGAATGGGGCTGCAGCTGGCCGCGTCGATGGATCTCCCGATCACCTGGGGGGGCGACTGGGACAAGGACACGTTCATGCGCGACCATTCATTCAAGGACTATCCGCACTACCAGTTACCGAGTGACTGGGATCCGACAAACAGCATGATTGCAGTAGCAGTGTGAGGGGGATTGGAGAAGTCATGGGGTTGAAAAAAAAGAAGTGGTTCCAGACCTTGCTGGCGATCGCGCCGAAGGTGGCGGCGGGGCTCGGCGGTCCGATCGCGGGTCTCGCTATGAACACGCTCAAGGGCGCGCTCGGGATGCCCGACGCCACCGAAGCGGAGATCGAGAAAAGAATCGCGGAGGGCTCGCCGGAGACGTTCCTCGCGCTCCGGAAGGCGGCGCAGGACTTCGACCTGAAGATGCGCGAGTTCGACATCCAGGAGGACCAGCTCGAGTACGCCGATGTTGCTGATGCCAGGGCTCGGCAGCTCGCCACCAAAGACTGGACCCCCGCCGTTCTCACCGCAACGGCAATCATCTTCTTCGGGTTCTTGTCGTACTCAATCCTAGGTGAGCTAGACATTGTTGCGGCAAATGAGAAGTTTATTTGGTACTTGCTTGGCTGCGCCTCGGCGTGGGTCACGCAGGGCTTTAACTTCCATCTTGGGTCATCAAAGGGATCACAGCGGAAGACGGACCTCCTCGCCGACGGAAAACTGTAGACCGACCTTCCTCCTCGTTCAAGAGAGCGGGTCGGGTCTATCGCGCCGTCTCACGACGAGCCGGGTACGGCGCCGGGGGTGACCGGGGCCGGCGCGGTTTTCCGTCTATCACCTTGCTGACATCCCATGATCTCATCTACGGGCTGACATCCCATCACAGTTGCTTTTATTTTTAGGCGCCAGGGCTAGGGTGCGCCTAAAGGCCCGACCTGTCAAGACCCCAGTGGTACGTTAAATGGTACGTTCTACCTTAAGAATTGTTAAGAAACCTTAAGAAACCTTAAGCTGGTGAGACTGACCCCCTGCTCTAGCCGGCGAAACCCCCCAAGACGAAAGCTAAGTGCCCCCCGCATCGGGCATGCTGTTACGCGATTTTGGTCATTCTCAAGATGCTCAGGTTGCAATTCAGAACCCTTCGTGAGATGATTTCGAAAAGGGAGGACTTTATGAACTATCTCAAGCATCCAACTGAGGCAGGGGTTCTAATGAGCATCGTTCAGACGCTCGGAATGCTTCTCGTCCTCGCGGCTTTTCTTCTGGTCCTGTACGTTCTGCCGCAGCTCTCCGCTGCCCTGGGCGTGGTGGCGCTGGTGGTCTGGGTCGTGGCCGTCTTCTTCTTCCTGATCGAGCCGGCGGGGACACGAGGCTCTGATGCGTAATCGAGCCCCCTGCGTCCCCCGCGCGTGTTCCCCGCGTCAGCGGGGCTGAACCGAAAGGAGGCAATTGTGTCGTGTAATCAATGGGTAGTAGCGCTGGTGTTGTCGTTCGTTGCCGTCGCCGCCCCGGCCAACGGGCAGGAGGAGTGGCGCGTTCCCCAGAGCGCGTGTTGGTCGTTCCTCGACGAGTGCAACGATCGTGTTAACCCGAACGCCGATTCTGTCTGGTGCGTCGACATCCGCGACAAGTGCGTCGGTGATTTTGTCCGGTGCGACAACGAGCGCACCGACGCCCTCGACAAGTGCAGCGATGGTTTCGACCGGCGGCTCTGGCGCCGTGGTGACACCACCAAGCGGCGAGTCGTCCGGCGTGGCGACCTCCTCGAAAAGCGCGCCGACATAATTCCGGGGCTGGACGGCGACGTCAGACGCCTCAGAGCCGAGATCGAGGAGCCGAGCGTCGCCCCGGTCGAGGCCGGCGGGGTCGAGTGTCAGCTAGACGAGGCGCAGGAGTTGCTCGCCCGCTGGTTTCTCGCCCAGTTCAACGCCCTGGCGGGAACCGACGAGTGGGGCCAGGGGGAAGAGGAGGCGGCCTCCGACGCGATCGATTACCTCAAGGCCCTGGTCGTCGAGCGGGAGCTGCGGGGGTGCTACGGGCCCGCCTCCCTCGCTGAAGTCGGTACACGCCTGTTTTATGCGGGGGTCATCGTGCGATGAACAACCTCGCGTCGGCCCCGGGTTCGCGCTGCAGCGTGTCACGAATCTGATCTCTAACCGAGCCCCCGTCGAGCGCCAGCCGGGCTGACCTGGTACAATCGTCTCTGGTAACCGAGACGGGCGTGCCACCCGCCGCGGGAACTCCTTTCTTGAGGGGCCTGAAGAGGCCCCTTTTTTCTGCCTGGTAGATTTCGGAACCACCCAATGATTTCTATGGTATGATTCGGAACCAAGAGAGGAGGTGCTCGTGCGATATGCGGAGAAGCACGCGAGAATGGCCGCGGCGCTGGCGCATCGGACAGGCGGCATCACAGCTAAAGAGCTGGCGTGGGATATTGGACTCTGTGAACGGCTCTGCCTGGTGATACTGGGAGACATTGCTCGTCGCCGCGGCAAGGAATTCGTCTTGCAGCCTCGCCCCTCGAGAAAGCCCGGCCCGGCCCCGCTCGCCCTCGTCGCCAGGTCGAGGCTGGCCCATGTAAGGAAGGAGGACTCAAATGGCACAGAAAGCAAATGACCACGTCGACCCGGATCCGGAGGTGGTCGAGGCCGAGCCGGAGGTCGCCGAGGTCGTCATCGACTCACCCGCCGGCATTATCCCGGTCGGTCCCATCAGGCTGCGGGACGTAGGAATCACGGGAGGGGTCTCTGACCTGCCTACGCTGAATCAGCTCAAACAGGCCCATGAGCTGGTCAAGGCGAAAATCGACATGATCCACGACCTGCGACTTCACGCCATCTCACTCACCACCCGCCACGACTGGACGGTTCACAAGCGTGACTCGGATTCGGCTGACGATGCTTCACCCTACCTGACCGGCGCCGGCGCACTGAAGCTCCGCGACCCGATGCGCGTCGACCTCGAGCGCTCCGAGAGAGCCCAAATCGTCATCTACCACGAGGGGGAGCCCGAGGAGTACTGGGGCGCATTCTTCTACGGCCGGGCGCGGTGCCTGATGTTCTCGCCCCTGTGGCACCAGGTGGACGGCTGTCGGTTCTCAAACGAGGGGTTCTTCACAAAGGGCGGCCAGGTCGAGGCGTGTCCCGGCGACGTCGTCAAGGCCGCGGCGACCAACTGGGCCGGTGGCGCGATCCGCAAGGCGGTCGGCCTCGAGCAACCAGACTGGCAATGGCTCGAGAAGGCCGGGCTCGATGTGGCCTGGATCAAGGGCAAGGCAATCGGGTTCAAGAACGGCCGACACGCCGGCGCGAAGAAGCAGCAGCGGCACCAGGCCGAAACCACCGTCACAGTTCCAACCCTCGCCATCAAGCTCGAAAAGGACATGGACGGGTTCGAGAAGAAGAAGAGCGCGATCAGCGCCGCCGGCGGCCGGTTCAATCTCGACGGTACCTTCCATTGGTGGCTCGAGGACAACGACTCGGCCAGGCGACTGGTCTCGAACCTCGACCTCATCGGCGTCACGAAAGAGCTGAAGCCTCATGCCGCCGGATAAGCGCCCCGCCCGCGGCGACATCTCCTCGTATCTGTTCCACAAGTGGGTCGGCCGCCTCCGCGAGCGCCAGCGGCCGCCTGAAGAACCTACCGGCCACTGGGCCTCGAATCTCGGTCATCCGTGCCTGTTCGCCCTGTGGGCGCAGCGAGCCAGGTGGGCCGACCAGGCGACGCCCGAGGACACCCTGCTCTCGATATTCGACCTCGGCGACTTCTACGAGGAGTTCGCCAAGGAGAAGGTTCGCGACTCTGGCATCAAGGTCTTCTCGTCTCAGGTCCTCATTGCCGACGAGGAGCTGAACATTCGCGGCCGCAGCGACTTCCGGGTGCGGACTGACGACGTCGAAGCGCCCGAGCACCTCAAGCGACGCCACGGAGTCATAGCGGAAATCAAGGGCATTAACGACTCCGACTGGCAGTCCATCGACTGCGTCGACGCCATGCTGGAGTCGAGGAAGCCCTGGGTGCGAAAATGGCCCCACCAGCTGGCGTTTTACGTCGACAAGTCCGGGGAGGACGTCGGCGTGTTCGTGTTCGTGAGCAAAATCACCGGGGTCCCGAAAACCATCGAGCTTTGGGTCGAGGACTGGCGACCGTTGCTCGAGGACGCTTACTACCGCATTTCCCGCGTCAACGGCTATCTCAAGCTAGGACGGGAGGCGCCGCCTCTCGTGTACGACCCGGTCTTCTGCGGCCGTTGTAACTGGGCGCATATTTGTGCGACCGCAGCCACCATGACCGGGACCGGCGAGGCGGTCACGATGAAGAGCGAGCACCTCGACAAGCAGCTGGCGAACGTCAGCCGCCACGAGGTCGAGGGCAAGGCGTACACCTCGGGCCGTGACTCTGTGAAAAAAATGCTCGACGACACCGCCGGGGCGTGGCCCAAGGAAGGGATCACGCGAACGCTCATCACCGACGCCTACACCCTTCTCCTCGAGACAAAGGGCGGGCGTCATTATTGGTCGGTCAAGACCAAGAGAGGAGGCTGAAATGGGAGCGACACCGCAACGAGACTACGCAGGCGAAGTGCTCGACTTATGCAACGCGGCCGGCGCGGTCAAGGAGGTCAGCGCCGAGAATGAGGGCCAAGTCGCCGATCTTGGCAAAGCAGTCTCCATCCTATCGAGGGAGCTCGACGCCGCTCGCAAAGAGGAGAACAAGCCCCATAACGAGAAGCTGGCGGCCATCGCCACGACCTACAATCCGCTCCTGAAGAGCCTCGATAAAGCCCTCGAGTACCTGAAAGCTCGAGTCGCCGATTGGATGCTCGTCAAGATCAAGGCTCAGGAAGCCGAGAAGAGGCGCATCGAGGACGCGGACAGGGCCAGGCAGAAGGCGGTCAAGGAGGCCGAGGAGGCCGGCGACGTGCCGCCCGAGGCGCCCGCGATTCGCGAGATCGCACCGCCACCGCCCTCGAACATCTCTCGAGGGAGCTTCGGCAAGGCCGTCGGTCGTAAAGTCTGGAAGGCCGAGATGACCGACATGGTGAAGCTCTGCCAGGCGATCATTGACGGTGCGGTGCCCGAGGACCTTCTCGAGTTCCAGACGCAGAAGGCAGTCTCGCTCGCCCGGGGTGGGATCAAGTTCGACCCGGAGACGGTCGGCATTCGTGCTTGGCAGCAGTCTGACCAAACCTTCAACTGAAAATGGTCACGAACGCCGTCTTACTGAGCTACAATAGGAGAGCCCCAACGGAGTTCCCCGCTGAGGCTCAAGCCACAGGAGGGACTGCTCCCATGACCATCCCCAATCCTACCACGTCGATTGTCTGCTCGAGGTGCGGTGACACCAAACCGCCTGATGAGTTCAACATGGATAAGCGTAAACGAAACGGGTACCAATCTCACTGCCGTTCATGCGGGCGCTCGGCGGCCCGCGCACAGTATCGCGCTAACCCCGCGCGATCGGCAACACTCGGCCGGCGGTGGCGGCACGCCAACCCCGAAAAAGTGCGAGCGATCAAGCGGCGCGCTCGCCAAAGGCACCGCCCGGCTCGTCTCGCGGCCGCCAAAGAGCGCGCAACTAAATACCCCGAGCGGATTGCCGCCGTAGCGGCCGTCAGGGATGCGATACGGGCCGGAGACCTCATCCGGGGACCGTGCTTCGCCTGTGAATCGACCAAGAATGTCCAAGGCCACCATGAAGATTACTCGAAGCCCTACGAGGTCATGTGGTTCTGCTGTTCGTGCCACCAGACCTATCACACGTTTATAGAACGCCTGAAGAATGGAGGAACAAAATGAGTTACTTCGAAGAGATGAAGGCGGCAACCAACGACTTCGAGCGGTTGAAGGTAGTTGAACGGTACACGAATGAGTTCGCGAGCCTCATGGCCGCGGCGGGGCTCAAGCCGGAAGTGGGGTTGGTGGCTACGGCCAAGGGCCAGGTATGGATCTCGTACACGACGATCCCAGCGGCGAGCCTTGTCGAAATTATCGCCTCGATAGCAACCATCGACCAGAAGCTCGGCGATCGCGCCGCGGAACTCCACGGCGAAATTCTCAACTGCGCGAACTATACCGTGGCGCTCGAGAGCGAGAGTGGGCCCGGGGAGCCGCCGACCGCCGAGGAGGTGGCGAAGGCCATCGAGCCCGACCCGGACGCGGAGACGTCCGCCCGGCTCTGCCCTGACCCGATGACGAAGGAGGACCTCGCCGAGGCTGCAGCCCTCATCACCCCGCTCGACCAGCTCCACAAGGGCAAGGTCGACCACATCGTCGATGTCAACGTCACCGACCCGAATGGCGGCATACGGAAGGAGCAGGATCTCGTCGTCACGCTCATCCACCGCAACGACGAGGACGAGATTGTCGCTATCTCCGGCTATGTGATCGAGCACATCAACGAGTTCCACAAGCGCGCGTTGCTGATGAAGGCGGCCGAGCCCGACGAGGTGGCCGAGCGCGAGTACAACCCGAAGTACGGCTACTTCCACTTCGCCCGAGTGAAGCGCAGCCGCAAGGTCTACGTTCTCACCGGCTACCGCACCTACGGCAATGCGGACTACCTCTCCGGGAATCACCCGGCCTGGGGGCCCAATGCGGAGCGGCCGTCATCCGGGGAAGACGATGTCTTGGCGGGTGAGATGGAAGAGGCCGAGGGCACGGCGACATTCACGAGCCCTGCGCCCGGCCACCGCATCGAGCTGGACGAGGAGCCCCCTTTCAAGTCAAAGGAGGCGGTCGAGTCCGTCCCGCTCGAGGAGCAGCAGAAGACAATCGAAGAGATGTCCGCGGGCGCCCACGAGGAGCAGGGGGCGCCGGTCCCGGAGGCGGTCGAGGAGACGGTCGAGGGGGCGGTCGGGGATTATCTCCCGCCCGGCCGCAACATCAAGCTCACCGCCCCCCCAACACGCGACGAGCTTGAGAACCTCTGCCGCCAGCTCTTCGCGGTGAAGCAGGACAAGAAGGAAACGGATGCCGAGTTCAACGAGCAGATCAAGAGCTTTGAGACCGACATCCAGGCTGTGCTTCATCAGCGGTCCGAGGACCGCTACCAGCGCCGACTCTCCTTCGAGGACGGGGTCCCCGACCAGGAGGCCGAAGCCGCCCTCGACGCCGCCGCCGAGGAATCGCAGGAAACGGCCCCATGCGGCCTTCAGGCTGCGCCGGACGATGACGCGCCCGGACCACCGGACAACCCGGAACCCAGGCTTAAATCCGCGGAGGAGTGCGCGCCCGAGGCATCAGAAGCCGAACCGGACGACGAGGAGGAGATCGAGATCGAACCGGACGACGAGGAAGAGATCGAGATCGAGCATTTTCCTCATTGCGGCGAGCTGTGCCTGATCTGTGGCGGCGCCGGGTGCAAGGAGTGCGACGGCGAGGGGGTGGCTCCCGCCGTGCGCGAGTCGGATGGTGACGGGCGACTCCAGTGCGCTAAGTGCGGGCTCCCTCGGGCTTTCTGGTCCTTCCTCAAGTACGGCGACGGTCGCAAGGGGCACATCTGCAACGTCTGTCGGAAGGTGTGATTTCGGCCCATCATTTCATCGAGCAGAACTGAAAGGAGCAGAGTATGGACGCGCTCATTTACGACATCGAAATTGTGAAGGCCATCAAGGGCCGCAGCGAGGATTACATCCCCGGCATCGAGTACTGCGGCGGGTTCCGCGACTACGACAACATGGGTATCAGTGTGATCGGCGCCTACGACTACGTGAGCGACCGATACCGGGTGTTCTGTGCCGACAACTTCGCAGACTTCGGGGCTCTCATGGAGGAGCGGGAGTTCCTGGTCGGTTTCAACAACATCGGGTTCGACAACAAGACGATTCGCGCGGCCCTCAACATCTGCCGCGACATCGACGCCTGGAGCTACGACATCCTGGCCGAGATGTGGCGCGCGGCCGGGCTCAATCCCACGAAGTTCCACCCTCGCACGCATGGGGGCTTCGGCCTGGATGCCACCGCGAGCGTCAACCTCGGGGCCAAGAAGACCGGGCACGGCGCCCTCGCCCCGGTCCAGTGGCAGCGCGGGGAGATTGGCGCCGTCATCGACTACTGCCTCGAGGACGTGCGCCTCACCAAGGCCCTGTTCGACCAGATCATCATGGACGGGATACTCAAGTCGCCCAAGGAGCCCGATCGGGTGCTCAAGCTGCGCCATCCCGACCCGGTGGTCTGGGAGGCGATGATGGGGGGTGAGGTTCCGCCATGATGCAACGAAGCCTGTTTGACGCCACCACCCGCACCCTCGAGGAACGCTTCCTCGAGTTCCACAAGGCCAATCCACAGGTGTATCGCCGCCTGCGGAGAGAGGCGATGACTCTCCGCGGATTCGGTCACGAGCGGGTTTCAATTACGCTCCTATGGGAACGGTTGCGCTGGATGAGCCTCACACAAACAGCTTCCCGCAAGGACATGCGCAAGCTCAACAACAACTACAAGCCGTTCTACGCCAGGCTGCTCATGGAGAGAGAATTCGAACTCGAGGGTTTCTTCGAGCTTCGGAAACGAACGGTTGAGTGACCGGCAAGGGCGGGGGCATCGGCTCCCGCCCTTTGTGGACCGCCTGGATGACGAGTGTGGTACTCTTGAGGTCAGGGAGGACCCGGATCATGAGTTGGATCATTCCCGATGGAGAAAGCGTCTCTAATAGCACCTGGTACGGCTTAGAAGCGATCGTTAGCGCCCTCGCTCCAATCATGACAGCCACCACCACCAAGCTTCAGCTCCAGGCATCGGCCCAACCAATGAGTGTGTTGGATGCCGACGTGACGGACTGGGCCGACGTCACTGTTGAAGGCTCGCCGGTAGCATTCTCCGCGTCGGACTCCGCAGCCACGGCAGACGGGCTCACCACCCTGGCGCGCTTCAACCGGGCTCGAGTCTCGGCTGAAACCGACGCGGGCGTGGCGGTGCCTCAGAGCGGCGCCAAGGTCATCACGTCGCACTCCGTCCGGGTGTAGGGGGTTATTCATGCGAGGGGGATCGAAGGTGCGGCGTACCGCCGCGACCCTCGCCTTCGGGGGCCTTCTCGCTAGCCGCGGGCTCTCCAGGTTCACACGTGGCGACGAGTTCTTCCTCGACGAGTTCAACTATCGCCAGCTCGACCGCGAGAATCTCCTCAAGGGACCCGATGACCTAACGAGCGCGTACTGGACAGACGGCGCAAGCCTCACAACGACCGACGAAGGCAACGGCGTATTCCGCATGACGAAGGGGGCGGCAGCTCACCAAAGGCTCACCCAGGACATGACCGACTGGTTCCCGAAGTGGGCGGGCGAGGTATCACTGATATTCGAGATCCGCGCCGGGACGCTATCGAATTGCAACGTGAGCCTTTATCATTCTAGCGCTCACCAGACCATGACCGGCGAAAAGATCAGCGGCGCCGGGACATTCACCATCGGAGGAATCTACGCCGAGATCACTGGGCTGGATTCTAACTGGTCGAAGTTCCGGGTTTCAGCGAGCGCGAAAGCCTGGGCAACATCATTCGAGACGAGGCTTTATCCGGGGGGCGCAAACGCGGACGCCGGGCACCTCGACGTTCGTCTTGTCCAGATCATCCTCGGCGACCAGCCCGACGAGAAGCCGCGCCCGATCAACCAGGAGACCGACCACCCGATGCTGGCGTACCGTCCCGACGGGCGGCTCACGCGGGACGGGTCGGCTCGGGCGCTCGTCGTCGATACCGAGGGGCTGCTCTGGTGCGGCGAGGCGACGGACATCAAGGTCGCCCCAACGACAGGCACGGCGATAACCGCCTCAGCTAATCCGCGACTCACCGGCAGGGTGACCGTCGAGGACACCAAGTACGTCGATGTGATGATTCGCTACACCGATGCAAACAACTGGGTCAAGCTCCGCATCCATACCGACCGGCAGGTGCAACTCATCAAGAATGTGGCCGGGACTCCAACCACGGTAGACACCGGCTCGACGCTCACCGATGCTGAGCTATATCGTTATGAGTTCGTGGCTGACGGCTCATCGGTCAAGGCGTACATCGACGACAAGCTAGAGGTCGAAGGCACGATTACGGACCACCAGACCGTGGCTCAGGCGCGGGTGGAGCATGACCTTGCGAGCAACGATCTCCGCGTGGTGGCCGAGACCAACCCCAAGGGTATCGGTCGCATCACCGCCGGCGGGAGGGCAACGCCCGCGTCTGGCGATCCTGGCATGTGGCACACCAAGCCTGACGGGTCGGCATTTTCGGTCAGTGCTGCCAGTGCAATGCTGGTAACCGTCACACCGTTCATCGTTGAGACTTGTGATTTCGGATTCGACTCAAACACAGCGGGACCACCGGATGCGCCCAGGGGGAGATTCAAGACCGGAAAATGGTGGATTGATAACTCCGAGTATGGCGATATCGACGTAGCTGACGTATCGGCCGGTGTCGAATATAGCTTCATGCACCTCCTCAGGTCCGATACCCACGGACACCATTTCCTTCAGCACACGAGCGGCAAGCAGTGGAAGCTCCTACATACAGATCGACAAGCAATAGCCGCGTCATCGTACCCGGCGGTCTCTAATTACACTGGAGCCCATGCGGCATCTCGCATCGCCCTCCTCAATCTCTCCTCGTGGGTGGGTGGCGACTTCGCGGAGGTGCTCGCTGAGGCCGCCAACCCAATAAACGGTGGAGAGACCGCGGTTTGGGGCGATCGTGACGGCGGGTATTCAGCCGAGTGGGACATGGTTCGCGGGGCCGCGTTGGACAGCAACAGGGTGTATTTCAATGCTGCTGATACTTCATCTCGCTTCTCTGTCGGGGCGGGCGGTAGCCCAACCCTCACCGTTTATGACCACACGATCATCCAGACCGTGTTGACTATATCGGGGGTTGTTCCTGCCAACGCCACGCACAAAATCAAGATAACGGTCGCACCGGACGGGACAACCAGGGTGTTCGTGGGCAACGTCCTCGAGGGTTCCGTGGTGCTTGGGGCGTGCAAGCTGGCTGCCATGAACGAGTTCGTCTATGCCGGGACCGAGGATCTCAACAACTTCATCCTCAATCCGTTTCCCGCCCTCGGGCTGGCGGCCAGCCGGATCATCGCACCGCAGGACGGCGACACGGCTGACTGCCCGAGCGACAGCGCCGTTTACGTGCGGAACCTCACGCTGGCGAGCTCTGGCAGTGGGGTGTACCTCGATCGCAGATACAAGGAC
>SDBS01003155.1_pt1 | contig 16146 bp, 18 predicted proteins | sample 2277091 | NCBI WGS metagenome assembly SDBS01 (sample SAMN10404972, study PRJNA504765) | marine sediment metagenome | isolation source: marine sediment core GS10_PC15, 163 cmbsf | place: Arctic Ocean: Southern Knipovich Ridge | collected 2010 | reverse complement strand
GTTATATTCTTTTTCCAAAGTTATGATTTTAAATGGATGAGGGCTCTTTTGGTATAATTCCTTCCAATTCATAATATCCTTACTCTTATTTATATTAAGAATCCTTTTCCTTGACATATGAATGGCTTTTCTATTTAAATCGCATCCAATCCAACGTCTTTCAAGTTTTTCTGCCACCGCTAAGGTAGTACCTGAACCACAGAAGAAATCTGCTATGAGATCATTCTCATTAGAAGATGCTAAAATGATTCTTTTTAAAAGACGTTCTGGTTTTTGTGTAGAAAAACCTTGATATTCTGAAATATTCGCTCTGATATAAGGAATATCGTTCCAAACGTCTCTAGGAAAAACACCCTCGTGTTTTACATATACCTTCCGAGATAATTTCTTTCCATCATGGCTACCACCTCGGTAATAAAAAATACCCTTATTATCTCTTTTTAATGCGTTTTTAACACGATTAGAATATTCCATATAAATTTTTGGATTATCGTTAAAAGTATATTTGTTTGATTTTGAATAAAACAAAAGCGTATCATAAGATCTTACAAAAAATCTTTTTGTTTTGGCTGAGGCAGCAGGGTAAGCCCAAACTATTTCATTTCGAAAATTTTCATTTCCAAAGATTTCATCCATTATTAATTTTATATAATGCGAAATATGCCAATCTAAATGGATATAAATAGATCCTTCATTCTTTAATAACTCTTTCAGTAAAATTAATCTTTTATATATAAAATTTAAATAAGAATCTATTCCATCTTTCCATTTATCCTTATATGCAATATTATCTAAATATTTTCCATTTTCGCCAATTTGAATTTTTAAATTAAAATCACCTCCCGTTGCAAATGGAGGATCAATGTAGATGAGAGATATTTTATTTTTAAAATTTTCCAATAACTTATTCATTACTTCCTTGTTATCTCCCCAAATCAGTAAATTTTGCCAGTTATCTTCTGATTTAGGATCAATATTGAGTGATGGGTATATATCGAGAATATGGAAAGATTTAGTTTGATGGTTTTTTGAAGTAAATTCTTTTGTTTCCTTTTTCCCTCTCCAATTCAAAATTGGCATAAATACTAGATAAGAAAGCAAAAATTTTATTGTTAATTCAAATTTAAAATAAATTTAGAAAATGTTAAAAAGTGTATAGAAAATGACTAATGATAATATGGATGTTTTAATTCTTTAAAATCTGAAATTAGGATTTAAAAAACGAAAATATTTTATTAAGATGTTTTATGTTTTAATAAATTTGAAAAAAATAAAGGTGAATTTAAATAATGTCAGAAAATACTAATTTTGAAAATCAGATTACACAGCTTAAGGAAGAACTTGCTCAAGCTAACGAGAAACTTGCCTCAATAACAAACGTTCTAGAACAAAAAGACAATTTATTAAAAGAATCAGAGAATATTATAAATACCCTAAAGATAAAAAATGAGGATCTAAATAAAAAAGTGGAAGAAATTATATCTAAGAATTCAGAGTTTGAAAATCAGTTAAAAAATAAAGATGAGCTTGAAAATCAATTAAAAGATAAAGATAATATAATCACGAATTTAAAATCAGAATTAAATTCAAAAGATTCAGAACTCAATAAAAAAATCGATGAATTGAATGGTTCGTTAGTATCGAAGGAGGAAGAAATTCAAAAATTAAATGCAAAAATTGAAGAGAAAGATGAATCAATTGAACAGCAAACAAAACAAATAGAAAAATTTAAGGAAGAAATATACGCTCTCAAACCTGAAGAAAGAAAATCAGAGGTTTCAGGTGAAGGACGTAGAAAATGCCCAAAATGTGATGCTGTTGGGCAATTCATAAAAGTTATAGAAGATAAAATGAAAATTCTGAGTTATTATGGTTCTAAACCAATGTACGGAAAGAAACACGCGTGTAAGAATTGTGGGAATGAGTGGGAATGAATCTTGGAACAATTTGGACCCCCGATCATTTAGAAGCTATTGAATTCTTAACAGAAGTCATCTGGGAAAAAACTCCTTATAGATAAGAGATACTTTATTTTCAAATTTTTTTTAATATTTTATTCGATACAAGAATATTCTTTCCCTAAATCAGTAGATTTTGCTAGTTATCTTCTGATTGATACTCAAAACTGATATATAGGTAAACATTGAGAATATGGAAATGACAAATATTAGAAATTTTTGAAGAAAATTTTTTTCTTTCCTTTTTATCCATCCATTTCAAATTTGCTATAGTAATAGAAAAGAAGGCAAAAATTTTATTGTTATTTTAATTTTAACAAATAAATTCAAGAAAATAATAAGAGTTGTATGAAAGATGCCTTGCGACAATATGGACGGTTGGAGGAAAACGCATTTTACTAAAGACATAAATCTAGATTTAGTAGATCAACAAATAACTCTAGCTGGTTGGGTTCGAAATTATAGAGATCTTGGAGGTTTAAAATTTATATCTCTTCAAGATAAATATGGAGAAAGACAGATAACCTTGAAAAAAGGTGTAGTTTCTAACGATTTGTTTGAAAATACTAAAGTTGGATACCAATATTGTTTAATGGTCAAAGGAAAAGTGAAAGCGTTTGAAAAAGCACCTGGAGGGATTGAAATTATCCCTACTGAAATAAAAATCTTAAATAGAACTCCAGAAAAGCTTCCAATTGATATGACAGGGGAAACAACATCAGAATTAGATCTAAGACTGAATAATAGAGCTTTAGATTTGAGATCTCTTAAAAACCAAGCGGTTTTTGAGATCAGAGGTGAGATGTTTAGGTCTATAAGAAGATTTTTATTTAAAAGAGATTTTACTGAGATGACGACACCAAAAATTATAGGTTCTGCTACAGAAGGAGGTACCGAATTATTTCCTATCATGTATTTTGACAAAGAAGCATTTCTTACACAATCTGCCCAATTATATAAAGAACAATTGAGTGGAGTATATGAACGAGTTTTCGAGATTAGTGATTGCTTTAGAGCAGAAAAAAGTCGTACGAAAAGGCATCTATGTGAAATTTTAACATTAGATATTGAGATGGCTTTTGCATCAATGGAAGATATACTTAAGTTACTAGAAGAATTGGCTAATACAGTTATTACAGATATAAGAAAAAACAAAATGAACGCTTTAAAATATTTAAAGATGGAAGATAAAACTTTAACTCCTGAAATTCCATTTCCAAGATATAAATATGAAGAAATTATTGAGTTGATAAACAAAAAATTCGGGTTTAATTTAGAGTTTGGTGAGGATATATCTACAGAAGCATATCGAAAATTGGGTGAAGATTTATCCGGTTATTACTATATTACTCACTGGCCAATGTCTATTAAACCATTTTATATTATGCCTTCAAAAAATCCTAAATATAGTGAATCTTTTGACTTACAAAAAGGTTGGCTTGAATTAACTTCAGGTGGAACAAGAGTTCATATTAGAGAACAATTGAATGCAGCACTCGAATCAAAAGGGCTTAACCCTCTGGCATTTGAATCACACCTTAATATCTTTGATTATGGAATGCCTCCACATGCCGGAGTTGGATTGGGGATAGATCGATGGCTAACTTTAATATGTGGTTTGGATGATATAAGAGAAGCGGTAATGTTTCCTAGAACGCCTGATAGACTGACTCCTTAATTTTATAAATTAGCTCCAAGGACTTTCAAAAGTTATGAGTGAAAATTATATTCAAGATTATATTAAAGCTGGAAAAGCTGTTATTGCAGCAAAAAAAATGGCTAAAGAATTAATCAAACCCGGGTTACCTCTATTAGAAATAGCTAATAAATGCGAAGCTGAAATAATAAAGAATGGATGTGAACTTTCTTTCCCAATTAACATGTCTCTCAATGAAATCGCCGCACATTTTTCTCCACCTATCGATGATCAAAGCAAGGTACCAGACAAAGGGTTATTAAAAATTGATTTAGGTGCCCATTTTAATGGTTATATTGCAGATTCGGCATTTACGATTAATATTAATGAGGATCCAAAGCTTCAAAACTATATTGAAGCAGCAAAGGAAGCACTTGAAGCTGCGATTGAATTATTCAATCCAGGGACTAAATTATATGAACTTGGTGAAGCTATAGCTCAAAAAATTATAAATCGAGGTTTGCGACCCATAACAAATTTAGGTGGTCATGAACTTAAACGATTTAAACTACACGCCGGACCGTTTATTCCAAATTATAAGGAAAAGCTTCATAATCAAATAATAAAGAAGGGAGATGCTTATGCGTGTGAGCCTTTTGCTACTTCTGGTGTAGGGAAAGTAGAAAATGGAAAATACTCATATATCTTTAGATTTGTTAAGAAAGTCAAAAAAAATATACCCTATGAACAAATTGGGTATATGAATAAAATCGAGAAAAACTTTAAGTCTCTTCCATTTTCGTCACGATGGATTCAAAATAATAACCTTATCCCAAAGAATAAGATCCAACAGACCATAAAATCATTTATAGGGAAAAAAATCTTAGATAAATATCCCATTTTAGTAGAAAAGAGCAAAGAACCCGTAGCTCAAGAAGAGCACACAATAATTTTAGATTTGGATGGGAAAAGAATTGTCACCACAAGAAAATGATTTCACAAATAACTTATCAACAATAATCCTTTGTGCTGGAGAAGGAACGAGACTAAAGGAAATTACCAAAACCATTCCAAAACCATTAATAAAAATCGAATCTTTTAATAATATTTCAATTCTCAATAAAACAATTATTGATTTACTAAAATTGGGGATAAAACAAATTGCTATCGTAGTTGGTCATTTGGGCTATAAAATAAGCAATTTTATCTCCATAATTAAAAAAAAAAAAAAATCATTACAGGATAAAATTTTAATAATTGATACTGAGGATCAATATAGAATAGGTCCATTATATTCTTTTTTATCAATAACAAAAAATAGAGCTTTCTTTAACAATATAAATTATTTTATTTTAATTCCGGGGGACACCATTTTTGATTTTAACATTTTAAAAGAGATTATGCATATCCTCTCAAAGAATGTTAATAAAATTCAAGATCATGCTTTTATTTTCTATAGACATATAGGTCTAAAAAAATTAAAAGAAATTCATGAAAAAACTAAAGTAGTCTCTATTGCAGAAATTGAACGATTAAGAATAAATAATCTATTAAAAAATATATCTCAAGTAGACTTACAAATACTCTCTTCAACAATTAAGGTTAATCAAATTATTCCAATTTTCATGTTAAGCAAAAAAATAATTACCGAAATATTAGATTTAAAGACAGAAATTCCCGGTAAAACAGTTTGGGAAGCTTTAAATTTTGTTGCTGCAAAGGGGAAGAAAATTTTTGCTTTTGAAATTAAAAATACCTACAATTTTTATGATATTGATAGTATAAATGATTTAAACAGGTTTAATAAAAAAAAAAGAAAAGGACAATAGATGCTCCGACTAAGCTAAGCAATATTGATTCAAAGGAACTAAGGCATTATAATCCAATGAAACAGTTATGTAATCATAGCTACTATTAAAAAGCACTATTGTTTAAATGTCACTGGTATTGAAAAACATATAACACGTAATTCAACTAGAAATCTAGAATTGATGTTATTATGCCTCACTTATCTAAATTTACTAAAACCTTGAAATTGAAAAAATCTTTTAGTTCTGCTGCAATGTGCTAAATCATAAGGTTAATAATCTCCTTTTCAATGTTTTAAGCACTACACATGAACATATGTAAATCCGGAATTAATTTATGATAGTTATTAGATATCTTTTAAATCTTTTAGTATCCTAAAAATTTTTTTTATCGTAAATACAGAACCTGATAACGAAATCTATACAAATAAATCGGTGAATAAACCGCAATTTTGTATCTAATTCCAATGCAAAATAGACCTATTGTCCAAATAGATATATGGGCACTCAACTATTTAAATTTTGTTACTATTATTTGGAATGAATTCATTGTTTTTTTTGATAGAAATTTAAAGAATTTAAGATTTAAATTATAATAATATAAATATCTGTAATTACATTATTTATAAAAAATGAGTTCTGATAGTGGTCTAGTACCTATAAAAATTGAACTGTTTGGAATTGGCATTATAGAGGCTCAAATAATCCGATATATAAACCCTCTCACAGCAGATGCTATAATTGACAAAATTCCATTTGTTTTAAGAGGTAGATTTAGTTTTGGATCACAAAGATATTGGACATTACCAGGTGTAGAAATATATAAAGGAACTAACTCAAAATCCGTACCAAATGCAGAGAAAGGTGATATTATATATAACCCTAAAACTGATGAATTGATAATAATTCTTGAAGATTTAGAAATGCCCAATAAAGTAAATAAGGTAGGAAAAGTTAATTTTAATCTCGAAATCCTTTTAAAAGGGAGAAATGGTTTAAATACTAAAATATCAAAAAAAAAAATGAAAATATAGCTCAATTTTTTTTGTGTTGACGAATTTAAAACTAAACTTCTTTGAGTTTCTTATATAATTGCGATATTGGATAGAATATTCTGCTATTTAACATTTATTTTATAAAAATTAATTTTGATGATATATAATTTTATAAAACTATCTTTTTCAGAAATCTTTGATAAAAGAGCCTACCTATCCCAGTTTGATATAAAATATCTTCCATCGTTCGAGAAGCCTTTGTGCTATATGAGGCATCGACGTCAAGAAAAACATTAAAATAGATGTTCTCCCACATATTAAATAGAAATAAAAAGTTGATAAATTATAATTTCAAAAAGACTAACCGCAGTTTTTACTATTTTTTATTTATTTGTTATTATGTATATTTTTCTATTTTTATTTGTACCTGATTTTCAAAAAGCTATTATAAAATCAAGAGAAGCTTTTTCACTAATCACTGAGGATTCAAACTATGTTTGGGCACTGTTAATTTCTCTTGGAATCTGTTTTTTAGGTTCAGCATCAATTGGATTCCCAATCCCTTTTCCATTTGTGCTATTTTCCCTCTCAAATTCAGTTTATTTCAAGTATTTTAATAGTGGATTAACGTTTGAACAAATTTTATTAACAGGTCCCTTTTGGCTTGAAATTATTGGTCTTGCATTGGCAGGAGGTTTAGGGAGTGCTATAGGAGAATTTACAGGTTATGCTGTTGGATATGGAACAAAGAAAATTGCAAATGAAGAAAATTCAGATTTAATAAATAATATAGATGGATTTGGAAAGTTAATATTAGAAAACAAAAAACGAACTCCTTTATACATTTTCTTATTTGCATTGACTCCATTACCAGATGACATTCTATTTTTACCTTTAGGACTTGTTAAATACCCTTTCTGGAAATGTATAATTCCTGGCTGGTTAGGTAAAACTTTTACAACACTATTTTATTGTTGTTGGCCCATTTTTGTAGCTCTAGGTTTTACAGCTCAAGGAATTGAATCTAATGGAGAAGTAAGTATAATTACTGAGGCTATTCTATTACTAGTGACAATAACTGTTATGTTTTTTATTATGGCCTTTAATTGGACTAAATATCTCGAGAAAAGAAGACAAAAAAAGCTCAAAAACAATCAGAAGTAATAATGAATTTTGATTAACGAATTATTTATTCTTTTCTAAGCAATTTTTACAGACAAACACTATCTTTTGTTTCTTCTCAGAATTTTCATCATAATAAATCCGTTTATATATAAAATTATTACAAATCTCACAAACAGCAGGGGTCCGAGCTTCCTCTAGCAAAGCTCCTAAATGTTCAAAATTAGATTTAGAATTCATAAAATTAAGTATACGATTTTGTTTGAAGCGTAATTTCGATCTTAGAAATAAGATCTATTTTGTTTTTATTTAACTTATTATTTTTATTTTGATATCTACCTTGTCTATTATTATTATTTTGATATCTACCTTGTCTATTATTATTATAAAATGGACGGCTTCCTAAAGAAATATGCCCAATTTCTAATCTGGGATACATTCGACTTTTTAAAATCTCCGCGACTTCAACAGCAGTACTTATTTCTTCACCTTCACCTTTTATTAATAATGATTTTCTACCGCCTGAAAAGGCAAAAATTGCGTTTTTAATAGACTTCTCTTTATCAGTCCTATTTTTAATTATAATCGTTGTTTCTATAACCATGAACGAATCTCATCCATAAAAAATTATATTCTTTCATAAAAAGTAGCTTAGTTTCTAATAATGCATTATCAATATAAAATATTTTACTAAAATCCTTAAGTTGATTATATCATTTCCTATTTTTAAATTTTTATATATATGAAATGAACTATTTTTGTTATTAATCCTCTAAGTTTAATTTGGCTCTTCTGTTTATGTCGTCTAGTATTTTAGAATATTCAGAACTTCTCTCTTCAAAATATTCAATAACTTTTCTTTCATTTGTGTCTAAATATATAAAATAGGGAAATATTTCTTCTACTTTTTTAGAAAAATCCTTTATTAATTTATCATACCATTCGTTTGGTTTCATTAATATAGTTTTTAGTTTTTTTGTCAGTTTGAGCTTTTTATTATCATATTTCTCTATTTCTTTTTTCTCAATTAGTTTATCTAACTCATCATAAGCAATTGTAATTAATTTCTCTATTTTTTCCCTAAATTTTGGTATACGATAAGATTTTTTAAAAAATTCAGGATCCCACTCATATAAATACAGTTCATCATCTTCTGCAACCTTTTCATTTTCTGTTATTATTACATCTTCTTTTGGGACTAAGATTAATCCGTAATTTCTCTGCAGCTGGGCTAAAGCTTTACTTCTCAGTATATCATCAATATATTTGATTTCGTTTAATACTTTCCTCATATTACTATTGACTTTTTTTACTACTTTACTAACTTTTTCCACCATTGTTTTTTTATCTAACTCATATTTCAATTTGATAAGGTCATATGTTGAAGAAATTCCCCTTTCTGGGTTCTTTAACCTTAATCCCGCTATACCTAAAAAATGTAGCTCAGATTCTTTTTCACAATGGTCAAATATTAATCCTACAGCAGAAGGATTCGGAATTTGATATCCTAATTGAGTCATACAATCGGTTGGAGAATAAAAGAAACCAAAACCTGGATGAGTATGAAACCAACCAACAATAAAATCATTTCGTTTATCTTGGATCGATCTTTCAAATACTGAGGCGTCAATTTGAGCCATATCTACATATTGTTTATTTTCATACTTTACTCCTGCTCTATCTCCTACAACCATAGGAATAGCATCTTTTACAATAACTTCTCCGTCGTCCTCTACGGATCCTATTAATATTCCATAAACTTCGCGCCATTTTTCAGGATTCAGATTTTTATTTGCGTATCTTATAGCATATCCTACAATTCTTTTATAAGCTTTTAAAGTAAGAAGTACTGGAGCATAAAAGGGATCGATTTTCTTATCCTTTGTCATTTTTGATGAAATTATTGCGATTTAATGTTATATTTTAAAAACTTAAATTCTTATTCTATATAGAAACAAACAAATTCTAAATATTTAAATCATATTTAATAGTATTTTTTTTTTGAAATGAAAGCTATTGCTATTTGTGGTCTACCTGGTTCTGGCAAATCAACCGCAATTGAAGCTATAAAGGATTTAGGAATTATAATAGTAATGGGTGATATCATTAGAAATGAAGCGAAAAAAAGGAATATAAATCCTACAGGAGATAATTTAGGCAAGATCGCAAAAGAATTTCGGGAAATAGGTGGACAAGATATAATTGCAAAAAAATGTGTTGATTTGATTAAAAAAAAAAGGGAAGAAGTTGTATTTGTTGATGGTATAAGATCAATTTCTGAAGTAAATGTCTTTCGCAAAATTTGGAGATTTCCAATTATAGCTGTTGAGATTGAGGAAAAAAAAAGGTCCCAAAGACTTTTTAATAGGGCAAGAAGTGATGATCCCAAAAATTTTAAAGATTTTAAAGAGAGGGATAAAAGAGAAATTGAGTTTGGTCTTGATGAACTTTTAAGTAGGGCTGATTTTATTATCAAGAATGATTCTACTATTGAAGACTTAAAAAAGAAAACTAGAGAAACAGTTCTTGAAATACTTCAGAATTATTAAATAATCCCGTCCTTTACTTTAAATAATCCGCAATTATTTTTGCTAATGAAACTTTACTTGCTTCATTATCAATTGAATCAGTACCAATAATTTCATCCGCTCCTGCATTTAAAATTCGGTACTTTGCCTGTTCTAATAATAATGCATGAGTTGCTACAGCAAAAACCTTCCTCGCTCCACTCGCTTTTGCTAATTTTATTGCTGATGCCATTGTTCCTCCTGTAGCAATAATATCGTCTGCAATAACAACATCTTTATTTTTTAGATTCAAGTTCCCATTCATTTTTATATCTCCTGTTTTAACATCTCGTTTTTTTTCAAATACTTCTACAGGAACATTTTTACCAAAATAATTAGCAAATGCTTTTGATCTTTCTATTGCTCCTTTATCTGGAGATACCACAATTATATCTTCTGCTCCCTTAGATTTTATATAATTTGCTAAAATCTTCATTGAATCTATATTAATTGCCTTACATAAGCACTCATGAATTATTGTTGGAGCATGAACATCAACAACATAAAATCCATCTATTCCTAAAGAATTTAAAAGATGGAGAACTACATCAGCAAATTTACTTTCTCCTGGTCTGAATCTTTTATCTTGACGAGTATAGGCAAGATATGGTGTAACAACAATAATCTTTGCGGCACCCATACGTTTAATAGAATCAACCATCATAAAGAGTTCTATTAAACTTGCATTTTGAGTTCTACTCGAACTAGGTCCAGTTGATTGAACAATTATTACTTCTTTACCAGTGATTATAGTTTCATCTTCAATATTAATTCGTAAATAGTTTTCTCCATCGGGAAATCTTTTAGTTTCAGTATTTATGGCTTCAATTCCTAATTCCCGAGCAATTTTTACTCCAAGAATCTGTGAAGCCGGTCCCACAATTAAAATTTTTTCTAAAATTTCATCCATTTTATCCACAATTTTGTTTTAATAATAAATATTTTAATGCATAATTTCTTTGTTAAAATGACTTCTTTAAAAATTCAAGGGCTCGTTCAAATATAACCTCTCGATACCCCGCGAATGAATGCCCGCCTGTATTAAAAATCATGATATTTTCATCATTTAATCCCAATTGTTTTCTTATCTGAAGAACATTTTCAAATGGTATTCTCTCATCGTCTTTGCAATGTCCTAATAAAATTCTTTTATTATTTAAGGGATCTTTCTTTAAAAAGTATTTAGGGCTCATTTTTTCTATAAGTTCTAGTGGGAATCTAACTTTAACGGTGGCGTAGTCGTACCTTGTACAGAGCGGAATCAAAATTTTTACTCGTTCATCTATAAAACCATGGGTTAATATAATCGCTCCTCCAAGGCTTCTTCCAAATAATGCAATTTTTTCATCTAAAAGTCTATCTGATTGATTCTCCAATATCCAGCTTATTATTTCATGAATATCTGTATATATTTTTGGCATCATTTTAATATATTTGAGTTTTCCTGTTGTTTTCGCTGTATCACCATGTCCTCGATAGTCGTATGTTAATACATAATATCCAGCATTAGAAAATCGTTCTGCAAATGATTTTACAAATTTACTGCCTCTATGATACAACGCCGCAGCACATATAATTATCCAAGGAGTTTTTGAAGGTGTATTTGATGTATAATTAATTGAGCCTATAAGACCTATATTGTCAGATTTTATAGGGATATTAATATCCTCAATTATTGAATTTATCATTTTCGAGATTTTTATTTGTCTTTATATTTTATAATTATATTTCTAAGTGTTTCAATCATTAAATCAGCACAGTGCTTTTCATCATCAGGGAGTCCCTTTAATGCCATTAAAATATCTTCTGTTAACAAATTTTCGGCGAATTTTATGGATTTCCCTTCGATTAGCATCATAGTTTGACTTCCTATAGCTATCATAACACCACACCCATCGGTTATAAAATGTGCTTTTATAATTACTTTATTTTCAATCTTTAGATATAATCCTAAAAAATATTTTTTTAGACCTCCTCTCCTTTCTTCTTGTATTGTTATTTCCTTTTTTGGAGGTTTTCCATAGTTATATGGATTATGAAATAAATTCACAATTTTTTCATTGTGGTCTTCAATTTCCTTTTTAATTATTTCTTTTTGAAGATTATCAACAAAATCGTTAAAGTTAATATCCATTTTAAAACCAAAAAATTTTCTATTCTAAATGTTTTAAGACATGTTTTGCTAAACTCGCTGTATCTTCTGTCTTTCTTTGGTATTTGTTTACAATCTCAATGATCCTCTTGTTCAATTCATGATGTTCAGCAGGGCAGCTTGTCTTGTTTAAAAACTCTTCCCCCCGACGAATGGTTGAAGTATTCTCTGTTACTTTGATAAGCTCAGTTGCAATAATACCATTGATATAAATTAAATCTGCGAGAATATTTTTTATATATAAAAGAATATTTGTTTGTTCAGACATATTTTAAAAAGGATTGCTTAAAATAAAAATATCAATTATTTTATTTGAATTAATACTTAAATTTTAAAGCAATTTTAATTACATTTGCTATTGAAATAATGATTAAGAATTGGTGATATAACCTTAGATTACAAAGATTTCCACGATGGTTTATTATCTTTATCTATGATTTTATTTTTATTTTCACTCACTTTCTTGTTAGGGTCAATTTTTTTAAAACCATATATTGCATTAAATTCTCAGACAAGAAATTTTATAATTATATTGTGTTCTACAAACCTTTTTTTTTGTTTAAACTATTTGTTGAATGTGCTGAGATTAGAAAGAGTTTTCAAATTAGAAAATAAACACATTATTAATTTCGGAAAAGAGATTGGCATTCTTACCATTTTTTATATCCCACATTTTTTATTATTTAGCACTCTTTTTTTTAGAGAACTCTATAATTTAGAAATAATTTTGGTATTTCTGATCTTTATCCTGGAGGCACTACTTATTGGTTTGGTTCTTAAAGAAGTATATGATTTAGTATTTCTTATAGAATCTCAGAGAGACTTTGAATTAAATGAGAATCGTAAGAAATATATCAATAGAGAAAAAAAATCTATACATGAATAAGAATTTTGATTTCTAATTAGACTGAGAACTTTTTTCTATCTTTTCGCTAATTTTTCTATTGCTGAATCGATCATCTTCATTTTTGTAGAATATTTTTCCATGATTTCTGCAAATTTTTCTAAATCTACTTCCTTGTTTTCCCGTAGCATTTTTAATTCATGAATTGTACGTAAAATCCCTGATTTTTTATCCAAGAGTTTCTCTTTTTTACTGTAGGGAATCTTCTCTTCTAATTTCTTTTTTTGATATGATTTAAATCGTTTAATATTCAAATCTTTAGGTACAAATTTGGTTAAATAAATAATACTTTTTGGAACAAATGGTGCTAAATTCTCAGGTATAATGATAATTGGTTCTGGATCTTGAATTTTTTTTATATCTTCGTAATCTAATTCCTCAACATCATTTTCCTTCAAATTTTCATTTACAATTGATAAATTTAGGTCTATATTTTCTTTTTCTGCGCTGGAAACTGTAAGAGTTTTGAGCATTTCTTCCCAAATATCTTTTGCTTTTATATAATACCATAAAGCTTTCTGTTGAAGCTTTCTCACTTTTTCCTTGTTTATTGATGTTATTGATGATTCTAAAGAAGCACGTGCTTTAAGAGCGCAGGCTTTCCCCATATCATAATGGAATTGAGCTCTAATTTGTTGTTTTTTTTTCTCCTCATGTTTTTTTAGATAAAATAACCGTTTTGATAATAAACTAAGACCAGCATACATTTTAGAAGAAAAATATAAATTATTGTCATTCTCCTCTTTTAACGTAGCTATACTTTGAGCTAAAATTCTTGATTCCTCCGAACACATTTCAAGATTATCAGAAGTAAGAGTTAATCCTATATCATTTTGAAAAACAACAGCTGCGCTAAAGTATGCGGCTGTCTTGTAAGTTTTACTGCATTCTGTCATTGCAACTATAGCATTCTCCAATTCATCCTCTTCTTCATATTTTTCAGATAATTGAGAATAGGCTCTTGCTAAAATCCAGAGTGACCGAGCACATTCAAACATTATATCTCTAATCTCAATTTCTTTTTTAACTAAAGGATCTTGATAAAAAGTAGTAATATCTAAGTTTTTTAATATCTCCTTATGATTTTCAGTTCTATAATTTATATTTAAGATCTTAGTATATTCTGAAATAAGGTTTAGATCATCTAAGTTAAAATGCTCATCTTCTCTTTCTAAAGCATCTTCAATTTTTTTTATTTTAAAATGAAGATACCTAATGCGTTGCATTGTTTCTTCCTCAAAAAACATAAGAATCAGCTATTTTTAATAGATTTAAGTTATATAACAATATTTAATATTTCTTTTAAAACCTTTTATTGTAATAGTTAATTACACGAGTATTAAGTTTCAAATTGCAACTTACTAATTAGTTATGCAAATCTTTCTTTCATTAAAGAACTATAATTTTTTAAATAAATTTAACATGACATTAAAATTTATTGATATTTGACGCATTTTCGTATTCAGCTACTTTTCCGTTGTAAATTAGGAAAAGTTGAACTAAATTCTCCTCAGATCGTAAATGAATTTGTTATACCAATTTTATTTTGAATAAAAACATTTTTATGGAGGATATATTTATAAAAATCTGAATATTGTGAATTTTTCAAATCTAATTTTTGTCTTTGAATTTGTCTCTGGTGGTGGTTTTGGTAAAAATAATATAACAAGCTCTTTATTTTGTGAGGGATTTGGAATGTTAAAAACTATTATCTTAGATTTTAAAATGTTAAATTTTGAGATAAGTACTTTATTAGATCACAGAGTTTTCTTTTTATCAAGATTCTTACAAGCCGATATTATTAAAAAAGTAAATGCAGAAGACAATTATCTAAACCTATTCAAAAAATTAGTAAAAGAATGTAAGTATGCTTTTATCATTGCTCCCGAGGCTTCAAATATTCTTTATGAACTAACTAAAATCGTTAAGAAATTTGATAAAAAAATACTAAGTATGAATCTAAATGCTATTAATCAAAGCACTTCAAAAATAAAAACTTATAAAATTTTTCAAGAGAATGAAATTCCGACACCAAAAACTTATGAAATACCCTATAAAAGAAAAAATTTAGATTTAGACTTTATAATTCAAAAATTTGATAGATTAAAATGTCCTATTATAATAAAACCGGATGATGGAGTTGGGGCAGAAAGAATTTATTATTTTGAGAGAGAAGATCAAATTAAAATTTTTTTTCGAGATTATAAAGATCGTGTGGAACCTAATAGAAGATATATTCTTCAAGAATTTATTGAAGGAAAGGATCTAAGTCTTTCCTTAATAGGATCTCCACATTTAATTAATTCTCAAATCAATAACTCTATTATTTTAAGTGTAAACTCACAAGATATTAACATCAAAAACCAAAATAATAACTCTGAATATTATGGTGGATCAGTACCAGTAGAAAATAATAAAGAATTGATTAAATTCCTCGCAAAAAATTTCAAAAACCGTGTTTTTTCTGAATTTAATGGATATTATGGTATTGATTTTATTAGAAAAAATGATTCTTCTAATTTTTTTATAGAAATTAATCCTAGATTAACAACATCCTATTTAGGAGTCAGAAATGTAATAAACTATAATTGTGCAGAATTGATTTATAATTCCAAATTGACCTCTCCGGAATCTTTCTATATAAAATATCTTAATTTTTCAATTTTCTCAAGAATCGAATTGATTTCTAAGGAATCTAAATCGATAAAAGAATTGAATGAGCAGATAATACCTAAGTTGATGAAAGAAATACCTGAATTAATTACACCACCAATTTCTTTTGATAAATCAAATCGATTTTCATGTTTTATTGCCACAAAAACAAAAGATTTAACGTCTTCTAAGAAAAGAGTAAAGGATATCTTTAGATTTTTCCAAAAAATGAATTTTGAAGTATTAGATCAATATGAATAAAATTAAAGTAAATCCCCCATAGTGAAGTAACAATGAGATGATTAAACTATTTTCAATTGATAATCCCTTATTTACACATAAACTATAGGAT
>SDBS01003154.1_pt1 | contig 16148 bp, 16 predicted proteins | sample 2277091 | NCBI WGS metagenome assembly SDBS01 (sample SAMN10404972, study PRJNA504765) | marine sediment metagenome | isolation source: marine sediment core GS10_PC15, 163 cmbsf | place: Arctic Ocean: Southern Knipovich Ridge | collected 2010 | reverse complement strand
CCCTGCACACCCCTCCCGCTAAGGTGCTTGATCGCATAGGGCCTTGTTGTCATATGCTAACTCGCCCGACCTCACATCCTCTGATAGGGTTCGTGTCCCTCAACGCGCAGGTGTACCTACGGCTTCCTTCAGACCCCGCCTCGCGACGACGCCCTTGCCTTCAGCTAACGGTTGGTGCGATAAACTTCCGTAAGGGTCTTTCACCCTCTAGCCAACGCCCCTGCCTGGCGCACAGACAAGGACCTGCCCTCTTGTGGCAGGTCCTCATCAATTGAGAATAGCAGTTTAGTTTCTACCTTGTTCTTGGGATCATTCAGAATCTCGAAACGATTTCAGCCATTGTTCCAACTCACGCCCGGCAATGTCCCGGGCTCCAAGGCCGAATGCCAATGCTGCAGCCACAGCGAAAGTACCCAATACAATCCCAAAGGTCAGGTTGACGATGTCTTCGGCGATCCCCATTTGACGCAGTCCCAGGGCGGCGGCGAAGACAGTAATCGCCACACGAGCGGTCGGCGCCAGCACATTTGCATGTGACCCCGCAGTGTCACGGATAATGCTATCTGCCAAACCAGCCAGGTAGAGGCCAAAGCCGAGGATTACTAAACCAAGCAGCACATTCCCGACTGCGATCAAGAACTGCGACGCCAGCTCTGCAAGGATTGAGAACCCCAAGAGGTTGGCGGATTCGATGACGGCAAAGAACATGATCGCTACCATCACAAGGTAGCCAACGATTTCTGAAGGCGTTCGACGACCTTCAACGTCTTCGCCACCAAGCCCAATCCAGCTCAGGACTTTGTTGAACCCGAACCCTGTGAGCAGGTTCGTTATGAAAGTGCCCCCCAACTTGGCCACAAAGTATGCAACAGCGATGAGCAGGAAAGCTCCGAAGATAGCTGGCAAGGCAATGAGAATGGTCGCCAACATCTGGGAAGCCGGATCAGAGATCGCTTCGATCTGTAAGACGTTCAACGCAGAGATCGCGATCGGAATGAGGATCATCACATAGACGATGGTGCCAATCACCTCTGAGAGTCCTTGTCCCCCCATTGCATCCTTATCAAGCCCTGTCCGCTCACCCAGGCGATTCACACCGATGCCAATCAGAAGGTTCGTCAGGATCCGGCGAACAATACGAGCCGCAAGCCAGCCTATCAACAAGATAAGCCCAGCAGCGAGGATGTTCGGCACGTACCCAAGGATCTCGTCAACCATCCCTTGCACCGGCTGAAGCAATCCTTGCAGGTTCAGTGCGCCTAATACCGCCGGGAGGAAGAGCAGGAAGACAAGCCAGTAGACCACATTGCCGAGTGTGACGCTCAAGGAAACTTCCTCGGAGACCTCGATATCAGCCTCACTTGACAATCGTTCATCTACCTTGGCAGCCCGCAGCAAACGCACGATTACGAATTTAAGTGAGCTGGCTGTGATCCAGGCTACGAGGAGCAGTACGCCTGCCGCCAGAAGCAAGGGTATGTATGAGAGGACTTGATTTAAGAGTTGGTTGAACGGTTCGGCTACGACGGAAAGGTTTAACGCCTGGAGAAAGGCTACCACCACAAACAGCATGATGAAGTAATACACTACCCTTCCAGCCCAGCGTGTAACCTGAACCTTGTCTGATTCAACGTCGTCTTCGGATCGCGTCATTTTTGCGATCCTCTCATCGACTTTTGCGCGCTTGAACAAACCACGTGTAATGGCAGCGCCGATCATTGCTATTAACCATCCTACTACGAGGATTGCAACAGCAAGCAATACGCTCGGTAAGTAGCCACCTAGCGTCTCCAAAAATTGCGTTAGAAATTCATCCATCGATATTTCCTCCTATTATATTTGGCCAACAATAGAACTACTGGTCATAGATTCTGTTCAATTTATATAGACACCCTTTTAGGGGAGATCGTCACACTTAATGCCAAGGAATGTGTGAGATAGACGAAACACTCCTTCCAGTCATTAAGATCGACTTCCTTTACATAAACATCTCCAACAGTAGGAAGTTATTCAGCACACGGTCGAATCAGAAACCAGGGATATCGATACCTGGATTACCGTTCACATGAAAACATCATGTTGAACCACAGAGGTCTCCAAAACCTATGCTTCAGGTAAATAGTCTCCCTACCCCCGATCAAGGTTTCTCCAAATATCTGAACATCACGAAACCCGGCGCGCTCAAGCAAAGCCAACCAGCGCTGCGGTGAGTATGTCGAAACATGTGTCTTATCGAACACATTCGTAAGTGCAGTATGAACCTTTCCCAAAAAGCCGGCATTGAACGGAACTGACCCCATGAATAAACCCCCTTCTCGCAAGCTCTTGGATAATTTTTCTATGACTTTTCCTGGTCGTTCCAAGTGCTCCAAGATATTGAACGCTACGATCATATCATATCGCCTACGAGGCGGTTGGTCCTTTTCAATAATATCGACTTGTTTCACCTTCCCTTTAGATCGTCTTCGATGGTTTTAACTGCATACTTTGATATGTCCATCCCTTCTACATCGAAGTGTCCTTGAGCCAATTCGAGAAAATCCCCTTGCCCAAAGCCGATTTCAAGCAACCTGCCCGATTGCTTATGGGCGAGGATCTCTTCCAATCGTTTCCGGTTTCTTTGTGAATGGGAGGATCTATTGATGAAGATATTTTCAAAATACGTTTCGTCGTATTTCTTACGAATAAGGTTCACTCGGTATTGACAAAACTCGTATATTGTTCGACCCATGTACGACTTGACCTTGATCAGCCGCCAGACAGTCTCGTTGAAGGAGCAGTATGCCCTGAGACAAGATTTACGTGCATTAAACCATGCGGAACTCAATTTGAGGATAAAGCAATTTGTTATTAATCGTAGATTCAACTCAATAGTGCAACTCTTAACCAGCCATAGAATCCTAAAACACGGGGATATGAACTTGTTTTCTCTGAGCTGTCTCGATCCATGCAGGCACTTTCCGGATTCGAACCTAGGATCCAGAGGTTATTAGTTCGAATCCTGTAATTAGGGGGCTTGGACCGTCAGGCAGGGCTTCCAAGGGCAGCCTTTCGATTTTCGATTACCCGGAACCCAGCGAGCATTAGTTTCAATTTTCCTACATGCGGAGAGCGAATCTAGTAAGTGCGGTCGGTATCCAGAATAAGATCACCCCCGACCTCGCTTTCATTCTTTTGTATTGCACTTGCGAGTTGAATCGACGGGGTAAAAAAGTGGGCGGAACAGGACTCGAACCTGCGACCTCTTCTGTGTAAGAGAAGCGCTCTAACCAACTGAGCTATCCGCCCACACTGAGATTATAGCCTTCAGGGATTGGAGGGTCAACGATGGTCGATTCAGATGATCTAATGGAGCGCATCGTCTCACCCAGAGCGACCGCTGATAGTAGGTGGAAAGGGGATTTCTCGTTGCGCTCGAAATGACAATTTACGAATTCGCACGGAGCTGAACCTCCGGGCTCAATTCAGAATGGTGCTTCGCACCCTTGATCTCAACCCGAAGGACCAAGGAAATACTTTGGGCTTGAGCGTTGAGCCCGACCATTCATAGTCGAGTGGTCATAATCCACACAACAGATTCGGGAGTAACGATCCCTACGCCAGTATCCCGGATACCTAGGGTATCCGGGATACTAGTTCACTTAACACATTGCACGACCGGTCCACCGTGCTATAGTACAACCTGCTGTATCCAACCCTATCGATGCGATCCAAGGACATTGTTTTGTGCTCCTGAAACTCGAAACCACTGTAGGAATATCGATCTAAATGCTCTACATCATCCCATTCTTTTCAATCGTCCTCATCCTACTACTGGTCTGGGAGATCTGGGTTTGTGAGGGCGCCCATTTTGGACGGCGATTTGTCGTCTTGTTGTACGACCTCACCGCGCCGCGCTTTGATCGTATTAAGCAATTCGACACACTGTGGGAGAGAAAATACCTCGGTGAACCTGTCGCCGCCGTGATTGGATCCCTCCAGGATCCCAGGATCCTCGATGTGGGAGCAGGTACTGGACGGCTCGCAAGGAGCACGCACCAAATACAGAATTTCAATCACGCCATCATCTGTCTCGAACCCTCCAGAAAGATGACCTTGGTCGGACGAAGCCTCACAGATGAAGACCGCGCCCTTTGGATGCGAGCCTGGGCAGTTCCCCTTCCCTTCGCTAATAACACTTTCGATCTTGTAGTCAGTCTGGAGGTGCTTGAATTCACACCTCATCCCGCGCAGACCCTGGATGAACTCTACCGGGTTGTCAGGCCGGGGGGCTGGATGCTAATTACGAACCGGGTTGGTCGGGACTCGAAATGGATCTTCGGAAAAATCATCAAAAGAGACCGATTTGAATTTGTCCTGCAATCCCACGGATTCAGGGAAATCGAAGTGTTCCCATGGCAGGTTGAGTACGATCTGACCTGGGCTCGTAAACCGGGCTAAGGATTTCTGAATACGCCGAAATTTGAGTATCCCGGATACGATGTCCACGATTTTTCTGTCGCTGTTCTTCAATCAAGGCGCGATCCGGTGTTTCTCTCAAGCCAAAAACAAGCTTTGCCATATAATTATCGCTATCTCGGCCATTGTGCTTGAGCGCTTGATGATCAATAAAACGCTTGACGAATTCAACTGAGGTTTTTCAAAATGCGAATACTTCGCTATCGACGTTCCGCGAAGGGGAAACCCACTTGGGGGTGGCTGGCCGAGGACAAGATCGGTAAGCTCGTGGGAAGTCCTTTTAACGATTATCGACGTGAGGAACCGAAATGGTTCATCGACAAGGTGCAGCTTCTCCCACCTGTCCAGCCAGGAAAAATCATCTGTGTCGGGCGAAATTATGCTGCCCATGCTGCCGAACATGATGTTGACATCCCGGATATCCCTCTCTTGTTCATGAAACCGCCCAGCGCGGTGATTGGACATGGTGATCCCATCCAATTACCCCCTCAGTCCACGCGAGTCGAACATGAGGGGGAGCTCGCCATCGTCATCGGTCAGGAGGCTCACGGGATATCTCCCGCAGAAGCAGGGTCGACCATCCTCGGCTACATTGCGGCAAACGATGTCACCGCGAGAGATCTTCAACGACGTGACGGGCAATGGACGCGCGCCAAGGGTTTCGACACATTCTGTCCAATTGGACCGTGGATTGAAACAGACCTCGATCCAGCCGATGTGCTCATTACGTGCTCGGTGAACGGGCAGATGCGTCAGATGGGATCCACGCGAGACATGATCTTCCCGGTACACAGTTTGGTAGCCTTTATCTCGTCCATTATGACCCTTCACCCCGGGGATGTCATCCTCACCGGGACACCCGCGGGAGTCGGCCCTCTCCTCGCTGGTGATGAAGTTTCCGTTGAAATCGAGGGCATAGGAACGCTGACAAATACAGTGGCAGCAGATGCTTGACAATGCGCAGCAGGAATAAGCCGGGGGTTTCCACCCCCAGACCCCGCTTTCCCCTCATCCCTGCAGCAAGCTACAGGGTATCCCGGCTTTTTCCCATAAACTTTCGAGGAGGTACGTAATGGGGATAATGCCCGATCACTGGATTGTTAAGATGGCGCGAGAGACGCGCATGATTGAACCCTTCGAGGAGGGTCAGGTACGAGATGGCGTCATCTCATACGGCGTCTCATCGTATGGATACGACATCCGTGTCGCAGATGAATTCAAGATATTTACAAACGTATATTCGACGATCGTAGATCCAAAAAACTTCGATCCGGCATCGATGGTGGATTTCAAGGGGGATGTGTGTGTGATCCCACCAAATTCATTTGCCCTCGCCAGAACTGTGGAATACTTCCGCATCCCACGGAGTGTGCTCACGATCTGCGTCGGCAAATCTACGTATGCGCGCTGCGGGATCATCGTGAATGTCACCCCATTTGAACCAGAGTGGGAAGGGTTTGTCACCCTCGAAATCTCGAACACCACCCCTCTGCCGGCAAAGATCTACGCCAATGAGGGCATCGCACAAGTACTTTTTTTCGAGGCTGACGAACTTTGTGAAATCTCTTACGCCGACAAAAAAGGGAAATATCAAAAACAGGAGGGGATCCTGCTCCCAAAAATGTAGCCTTGATCAGGGAAGGCTTGGACTATCCCTTATCCTCCTATCATTTCGAGCGCAGCGAGAAATCCCCCTCATGACCAAGTTAGAGTGCCGATCTCTGGGAATCGAACCCCTTCAAGACCGCTTCTGAGATCCATTCTCTGGTTAAGAGGAAGCCCTCTTTTCCCAATCGATAGTTCCTGTCATTGAGATTGATAGGGGATTTCTCACCCCCCAGGGGGTTCGAAATGACCCATTCATGAGACCTTGAATTCGGGTGCTTATGCGCGACATTAGGAACAGCCTCCCCCCGACAATCTCAAGGATCTCGGTTCCTTCGTGCCCATTCCCTACTCGCCTTATCCCTTGTTCTTACAAATCCTGGGGCGATCACGAGCCGGGACAGGTCCAGCGATTACTTCGTATACGGACCCCGGACACCAATCCACTAGGACCCGAAGGCAGCTTTAAACTCCTCCACCGCTTTGGGTCCGTTGCGCGCAAGCCCCTTGTAGAATTCCTCTCGATCCTGGTTCCTGAAATCCAGACGTTCCACACGAAATGGCGCCAGACGGGATCCATCTCTTCTTCTCTGCACGCCGTCCAAAAAATACTCGATGGCGTTCGCCACACTTTTACAGTCCGTCCAGTCTGATTTGTAGACGGGAATCCCGGCCCGTGTGAATATCCACGTCATATTAGGCATCGATCCATACGCACGATGACAAGCCCCATCGAGTGAGTCGAGGAAAATGGGTCGTGTCACCTTCAATTCATCTCGCAGCGCGCGAGCGTGGTTATTTTTTTGCTCCATGGAAGTCAGGGGAGGATAATTTTCGCCCGGATGCGCTTCGTGTGTGTAGACAAAAATTGAACCCACATTTGCATCCACATGCTTATGTGCGAGATCATTCATGGATGGCGCCGCCATCCCGCAGTACGGTCAAGTGAAACTGCCGAATTCAACGATCGTGTAGAGATTCTCGGACCAGCATGCGCCCAGGCTCGTCTCGTTCCCCTCTAGATCCCAAAGAGGAAAATCGGGCGCCCCTTCGCCCAGAGGTGGACTGGCATCGAATTTCATCCACGGGATAAATTTCTCGGGCGTAAACTCATCGTAGTTATAGCGATCAACCAGATCAGGATCCGTCATTCACCCTCCTCAACAGAATCGAACCACAACCTACCGCAGATTATTGCATGCGGTTCCCTAGTATATACGAAGGTTATTGGGGCGTGTAGAACTCGGACTCGGGGTAAAAATCTCGCCAGGCCCAATCGAAAGCAGATGAACCGGGAACCGGTTGAAGAACCTCCCCCTTCAAAGGACCAGCGATAGCCATTCCTCGCGTGATATCCCAGGAAGACCCTGTCTCTTCATCGATGAGCCCATCCTTCACATCATCTCGAAATGTCAGAACGCGATCACCAGCTTTTCGGAGATACGCATGGAAATTATCACCCTCTGCCCAGACCAGGATGGGGAATTCGCCCAACCAGTCATTGATCAAGCCAGCTTCGACCACATCCCTGAAGTAGAAGGCCCCCGCAGCGTCTCCTAGTAGAAGTCCAATCACAAAATTCTCGTCAAACCCCTGACGGCGATTCCCCAGGCGGTCCACATCATTGATCATCGCCAGCGTCTCGGGGTGTTCGCCCTTCCACGTTCCCCACGTCGTGATCCGAGAAGGGAGCAGGAATAATTCGACCCCTTTAAGAGACCCCTTAATAGCCCTGCCCCAGGGCTGCGACCAGATGGAGGCGGTTGAATGGTCATACCAGGTCATCGCGCTCATGAAGAGCGCGCCAGCATTGCCGAATATCTCGGTTTCGCCGTCAATCCTCCGGTCGTGCACGAGACCGGTGTAGCAAAGTGGTCACCATGTCACCAGGGTCGGGATTCCAGCGAGTTCATCATTCACCATCTCGCGGAACCGAAGCACGGTAATTGGATAAGCCTTTGCTTCCCCGTCCCAGGCAACACCGAGCACAAGCTCATCATCATGCAAGGGGGCGTCGGCTGCGGATGAGAATTGAGGATCGTAAACCGGGCGGATGCCATCAAAAGGAATAAGCTGTGAGAACTGGTAATCGTTTGGGTCGTCCACTCGAGGATTCTGACCTGGTGATGCGATCACAGCACTTTCCTCTTCCACTTCAGTAGGAGAGAGGTTCTCGGTCTCTTCAACGGTAGGAGCACCCTCCGGGGGTGTGTTTACATTCACCGCTGAAGAGCAGGCAGCAATCAGGAAGCTCAGAGATGTGAACAGCAGCACATTTCGCATATAGAAATCATAACGTATTTCCCGGATCCGTTGTGTAAAATAGCCTACATGAAAACGAAAGTCGAAAAGATTAAATTGCAGGGGTTAAATCCGGTAGAATGATCTGAAAGAATTATTTGAAGGCAATTCTCATGAAAACCAGCCGCAATCCTGCCTCTATCATCATATTCACCGATGATTTCTTCTTCGTCCCGCGCTTCGAAGATGGTGCGAAGGAGATCGATGCGCCCCTCGAGATCATTGAGGACCGTGCCGCCATCGGCGCGACAGAGCCCGATATAGATCGTGCGATACCTCTGACGGAGCCCCTGGAGGGCTCAGATGCTATCTTCTTGCGCTTCATCGTTAAAACTCAGCCCGCTTTGCTTATCTTCGATCTCCAGGCGAAGAAGATTCCCTGGCAGCGATGGATCCGCATCTTGAAAACCAGCGCCGCCACCCGCCGCATCCCTGTGGTGGCGTATGGCCCCCATGTGGACGAAGACGCTCTCCTCCTGGCCGGACAATCCGGTGCGGATGAGGTTTTCAGTCGGGGCAAGTTCAACGCTTCCTTCACAAAGATCTGCATGAAGTATCTTACGAAGGAGGCTGATCATCATGGCTGTGGTCAGGAATTATCCGCTCACGCCCTCGAAGGCGTACGCCTCCATAATGCAGGAAGCTATTTCGAAGCCCACGAAGCCCTCGAGGAGGCATGGCTCGGCGCGACGAACTTGGAAGCCTCGCTTTATCGATCCTTGCTCCAGATCACCGTCACACATCTGCATCTTCAGCGGGGGAACTACCGGGGCGCCCGAAAAATGCTCCTCCGCCTGCATCAATGGATCGCACCCCTTCCCGCGCTCTGCCGGGGTGTGGATATGGCTGCGTTAGTGGAACAAACAATACAACTGGAAAACGACCTTCTAGAAATTCATGAGGATGAAATAGCATCCTTCTGGGAAGATGCATTCGAACCGATTATGTTCGTCGTCACATAATACATACGTATCCGGGAGGTCCCATATGTTTATCGTTCAAGTGCACGTTCATGTAAAAGAGACGGCCATCGACGAATTTGTCACGGCGAGCATCGAAAACGCACGCCACAGCGTTCAAGAACCAGGCATCGCCCGCTTCGATCTCATTCAGGAGAAAGAGGACCCCACGCGCTTTGTGCTGCTGGAGGTTTATCGTACCGAGGGAGATGCGGGTGTGCACAAACAAACAGAGCACTATGAAGTATGGCGCGATACGGTGGAGAGCATGATGGCTGAGCCACGTCACAGCGTGAAATACCACAACCTGTTCCCCGATGATCAGGGTTGGGGGTGAGCCTTGGAATTCGCATTTGCCACATCAAATCGCATTCTTTTCGGCGACGGCAGGCTGGGGGAAGCTGGCAAAATCGCAGCCGAATATGGGAGTAAAGCATTCGTCGTAACCGGGTCTACGTCAGCGCGCGCCGCACCTCTCATCGAGTCCCTCCAGTCCCAAGGAATGCTTCATACCGAATTCTCCGTGTCCCAAGAGCCGACGATAAAGATTGTGATCGAAGGGCTTGAACAAGCACGAGCATCTGCCCCTGATCTCGTCATTGGCATCGGTGGGGGAAGCGTGCTCGATACCGGGAAAGCCATCGCCGCACTCCTTACAAATGGGGATGATCCGCTCGATTTTCTCGAGGTCATCGGTCGGGGCACGCCGCTCCTGAATCCGTCGAAGCCCTACATCGCCATCCCAACCACTTCCGGAACTGGAAGCGAGGTGACGCGCAATGCGGTTCTCGCATCAGAGGAACACCACGTAAAAGTCAGCCTTCGCAGCGCATTCATGCTTCCTGAAGTCGCCTTGATCGATCCATCCCTCACCCGCGATGTCCCCCCGCATGTGACCGCCAGCACCGGGCTCGATGCGCTCACCCAGGTGATTGAGCCCTACATCTCACGAGGGAGGAACCCTATGACCGATGGATTTTGTCTGGAGGGAATCCCGCGGGCAGCTCATGCTTTGCAGCAAGCAACTATGGATGGGAGCGATGCGGGCGCGCGTCGAGACATGGCCATCACCAGCTTGATGGGAGGACTCGCCCTCGCTAATGCGGGTCTCGGCGCCGTGCATGGGTTCGCAGGTCCGTTTGGCGGGATGTATCACGCGCCTCACGGAGCGATCTGCGCTGCGCTGTTACCGCATGTGCTGGAACTTAATCGGAAAGCGCTCGTGGCGCGTGCACCCCAAGATGAAGCCCTATCGCGCCTCGAACGCATCGGAAAGCTGGTCACATCCGACCCAACCGCGAGTGCGCAGGGGGGAATCTCATGGATCCGGGATCTCGTGGAGGCGCTTCATATTCCCGCGCTTAATACTTATGGGTTCGCACGGGGCGATTTTCCTGAAGTGATCGAGAAGGCGAAAGTGTCCAGCAGCATGAGGGGAAATCCCATTGAGCTCACAGATGCTGAACTGGAAGAAATCCTCGAGCTGGCATTTTAATGTCCGAATTCATATCTCCAGAAAGTGAAGAAATCCACATGAACCATGGCGAAGAGCTCGATCTAGACCCAGCAAGGCAAGAAAGCGCAAAGAGGTATGCACGCATCCGCAGACGGACCTACCTCCTGGACATCGCCCTCGGAGGTATGTATCTGCTCTGGTGGCTCGTCTCGGGCACATCGATCCTGCTCGGGGGTTCCATCTCCGAACTCAATGTTGGTTGGGCGGCAGAACTGATCCTGATCGCATTTCTCATTTTTCTTCCATGGACCATCCTATTCCTCCCCCTGGATTTCTATTCGGGTTACATCCTTCCTCACCGCTTCGGACTCTCGACACAAGATATCCGAGGTTGGTTGACCGATCTAGTAAAGTCCTTCGGTGTCTCCATCCTGCTCGGGGTGCCTCTGCTCGTCGGTCTTTACGCCCTCATTCGAGTCTTTCCCGAAACCTGGTGGCTGTGGGCGGTGATCGCGTACACAGTCGTCGGAACTGTGCTCACCATGCTCACGCCCGTTCTCCTGCTACCTTTGTTTTATAAATTAGAGCCGCTCGGGGAGGCGTATCACGAACTTGTGGAACGACTTCTCATGCTGGCAGACAGAGCTAGTGCGACTGCCCAGGGTGTCTACACCATTGATATGAGCCGACGGACGCGTGCTGCCAATGCTGCGCTGGTTGGAATGGGAAAGACCCGCCGCATTCTGCTGGGGGATACACTGATCGACTCTTTCACCACGGATGAGATTGAATCCGTGCTCGCCCATGAACTGGGACACCACGTCCATCGAGACATCCCACTCTCGATACTCTTCCAAAGTTGTTTGAACTTGATCGTATTCTTCGTGGGCGCAAAGACGCTTGAGTGGATTGCATCAAGCCTGGGCATTCCCTTCGTCTACAATCCGGCCCTTCTTCCTGCACTGGTGCTCGTATTTAGCGTCGTGGGTTTTCTGACCATGCCAATCGGGAATGCTTTTTCTCGTTGGAGAGAAACCATGGCAGATGATTTCGCCCTACGGATGACGCAAAACCCCTCAGCTTTTGTGAACGCGATGACACGGTTGGCAAATCAGAACCTGGCTGAAGCCAGCCCGGAACGATGGATCGTCTTTCTGCTGCATTCCCACCCGCCGCTCGAAGATCGCATCGCACGAGCAAAACGGTTCACGGCTCGATCGACTGCGGCCGAGGCGCCAGGAGTATCTTAAGCGGACAAGGTCATTGCGAGTGAATCCACATCGCGTGTGGCGCGGCTCATACAGGAAGAAGCTTCAACCCATGTCATTACGAAGCAACTTTACCGCTGAAGCAATCCTCTGAATCGCAGAGGGAGATCACTTCGCAAAAATACGCTCGCGATGACATGAATGGTAGTTTCTTAGTAGAGGAGTGTTAATCACCGAGCCTGAAGAAAGTTAGTGTGCGTTAAATCTTGAACTCACCCGAGTCATAGAAGAGCTCCCCGTCGACATGAATCTGACCACCTTCACGCATGTCGCAGATCATGTCCCAATGGATGGCGCTCTCATTTTTACTTCCGACTTCTGGAAATCCGTACCCAACTGCCATGTGTATCGTTCCGCCGATTTTCTCATCAAACAGCATGCTTTTTATAAAACGATCGATGCGCATATTCGTCCCGATGGCAAACTCTCCAAGATAACGCGCCCCCTTATCCGTATCGAGCATGATGTTCAGAAATTCTTCATTCTTGGTGGCCGTCGCCTTAACCACTTTCCCGGCTTTAAAAATCAGTTCAATCCCTTCCACCTCGCGCGACTCTCTGATCGCAGGATACGTGAACCTGACCCACCCTTCGGTCGAATCTTCCACCGGGCTGGTGTAAATCTCACCGCTGGGCATATTCTTATGTCCATCGGAATTGATAAAACTTCGTCCCTCGATCGAGAGCTTGAGATCGACATTGGAACCCTTCACTTCAAGGCGATTCTTGCCCTTCAACCAATCCACCAGACGCTGCTGCTCATCATGGATCCTGTTCCATGCCGCGACAGGATCGTCCGTATCCGCAAAGGTCGTGCCGTAAACATAATCTTCAAATTCAGCCAGACTCATCTCCGCGTCTTGTGCATATGCTCGGGTCGGATACATGCTGAGCACCCACTTGAAATCCCCTGAAGCGCTGCGAGTTTGATAGATCCTGGTCACATCGATAAAGGCTTTCGCCCGGTCGCTCTGTTTGCTGGGTGGAACATTCGTTAACGCTCGAGTGTTTTCCTGGCTGTATAAAATAATCATGCCCTCGAATTCTTCGCGGATTTTCTTTTCAAACTGATGGACATGTTGGATTTGTGCATCGCTTCCCTGGGTGAACAACAGGTAGGCGAGTCGATCTGTCTCCACTCGAGAACGCAGTCCCCCGACGAGGTAATAAGGAAAACCTCCCGCCTTCAATATTTCACTGTAGATTTCTTCGATAAGAGGCATGGCTGCCGGCTGTGCAAGGATGGCTATTCGATCACCTTGTTGAACGCTTGTCGAATACTGAACCAAAATCTTCGCCAGATTCTCCATACGCGCATCACTCATAAGATCCTCCAGATCATGAGATGGCTAAAAACTTTCCGGGGTGATTATAGTATTTTGTGTGAAAAGATTGGGAAGCTTTTCAGGAGGTCCCGCTTATGCCGATCGTGCAAGCGTTGTCGAAGTTAAGTTCGTAGCTGTAGTCGCCATCTCCGGCAGGATACTGGAATTCGAGCGAGAGCAATTTTGACTGTCCTGGGTATAGTGAACGTTCTGCTGGATCAATCTCAGAGACTATGTCTTCCCCTCCGGATGCGGATATTGTGATATCTCCGAAATGGATACCCGTTGGGTCCCCATTTGCAAATGGCCAGCTATCGACCCGGATACCGTTGAACACAAACCTCTCGCTCCCACCGTTGTCCAAAATCCACTGGGCTCTGTTCCCTTCATTCGGCAGCTGGTAAAGGCTCAAACCCGGGCAGGACGCTGAGACGACGGGCGTCGGCTGCGCAGTCGGAATTGCTGCAGAAGGTTCAGAGGTAGATACAAGCAAGATCACACTTGCGGTTTCCGTCGCTGATGCCGGAATTGCGTCTTGATCATCGGCCCCCGCGGAAGCGCCGAGGAAGTCACCCCAAAAAAGTACCCCCACGACGATCGCTGCTACGGCAACCACACCGGCGAGAACTGCAAACCCAACCCAGCGTGGTGTTCCCTGCTTCTCCACCCCGCGTTCGAGAACCGTGGGATATGCCCTCAGCGGTTTTGCCGCGGCTTTCACCTGGGTTCGAGCCACGCTCGGAGGAACATCAAATTTCGGGATGGGCGCGCCCATCATCGCGGCTTGATAGGCTTCGTTCATCGCCCGGACATGCTCAAATCTCAACTCCCGTTTTTTTGCGAGACTCTTGAGAATGACGGCTTCCACGTCGGGTGAAAGATCAGGCGCAAACCGCCGCGGACGGGGGACAGATTCCTGGATGTGCTGCAGCACCGTTGCCATTGGAGCTTCGGAGTCGAATGGAAGTCTTCCAGTGGCCATCTCATAGAGAATGACGCCGAGGGAGTATTGGTCTGAGCGCGGATCAAGGGCCTCGCCCTTCCCTTGCTCCGGCGAGATGTAGGCTGGTGTACCCATCAACATCGAGCCAGTAAGACTGCTGTGCCCTTCGATAACACGAGCCAGACCAAAGTCAGTAAGCTGTGCCGAGCCGGATGCGCTGATAATCACATTGGAGGGCTTCACATCCCGGTGAATAACCCCATGATCGTGTGCGAACCCGAGCGCCTCGGATATCTCACCCACCCATCTAACATTCTCCTCCGTGGTGATCGAACCGTTCACGATATGCGTATGCAAGGTTTCCCCGGAAACATAGGCCATCGCCGTGTAGACGAAACCGCGTGCCTGCCCATACTCAAGAACGGGCACAATATTGGGGTGCTTGAGGGAAGAGACAAGGCTTGCTTCACGCCGAAACCGTTTGACGAAGCGACGATCGGTGCCAATGCTCGGCGCAAGCACTTTAATTGCCACTTCACGACCATCGCGCTTATCCACCGCACGATATACAGTCGCCATCCCGCCTTTACCGATTTGGTCGAGAATCTGATAGTGATCGAGCAGTTCACCGTTTAGTTCTGACATGGTTCTTCGTTAACAGTTCCTATGGATACGTTCAACACAGGTGGATGAGTCAAAGCCTACCATGTTTGACAGGTGGAGGGAAAGGTGACCATGGATGGATGACACCAAGTTTGCGCGGCGGGTCGCCTGGAGCAGGATTGCGCATCATGCGGTCCAAGCAGGACGTAGGTGGCTCGAGTCATGGCTTGAGATTGCTCCCCTCATATCCAGTGTCTTGCAAATGCAGACGACAGGCTTATCATTCCAGGAAACCTTGGAAGAGGAGCCCCATGATGCCCGACAATCTGGCGATCGACAAGGACTACATCATCGATATATTGGTGTCGCTGCTGAATATCCCCAGCCCCACAGGATACACGCACCAAGCAACCCAGTTTCTGCTCGGAGAGTTTGAAACGCTTGGATTCGACGGAAAACTCACCCGCAAGGGCAGCCTCCTCGCAGAATGGCCGGGTCGCAGCGATGAAGACCCTCGTGCGATCTCCGCCCATGTCGATACGCTTGGAGCCATGGTTATGGAGATCAAATCCAACGGGCGCTTGAAGATGACGAAGATCGGTGGATACGCCTGGAACACCATCGAGGGTGAGGGATGTCGGGTCATCACCACCTCCGGAAAATTGGTGCGCGGATCGATTTTAGCAAACAAATCCTCGGTCCATGTATTTGGGAAAGAAGTGGATGAGATCGCGCGCGACGAGAATACGCTCGAGGTCCGGCTCGACGAGCGGACAACAACAGAGGATGAAACCAGGGCGCTGGGGATCGAAGTTGGAGACTTCATCGCATTCGACCCCCGGGTTGAGGTCAGTCAAAGTGGATTCATCCGTTCCAGGCACCTGGATGATAAGGCCTGTATCGCCTGTATGCTGGGCGCTCTCAAGGGAATGAAGAAAGCAGGGCTTGAGCCCGGTCGCAAGACCTATATGCAGATAAGCAGCTTCGAAGAGGTCGGACATGGAGCCGCCGCGGCTTCTTGGGGTGATATTGCCGAGTTCGTTGCACTTGATATGGCTGCTATAGGGGAGGGCCAGGCCTCCGATGAGTTTCATCTCACGATATGTGTAAAGGATTCAAGCGGACCTTATCACCACGAATTTACCCGAGAGCTCATCGACATGGCAAGAGAACAAGACATTCCGCATAAGATTGACACATATCCCTACTATGGCTCCGACGGAAGCGCGTT
>SDBS01003153.1_pt1 | contig 16149 bp, 17 predicted proteins | sample 2277091 | NCBI WGS metagenome assembly SDBS01 (sample SAMN10404972, study PRJNA504765) | marine sediment metagenome | isolation source: marine sediment core GS10_PC15, 163 cmbsf | place: Arctic Ocean: Southern Knipovich Ridge | collected 2010 | reverse complement strand
GCCGAGAAAGGCCTGAGCAGATACCCCTTTGATACGGATTCGGTTTCCACTAGTCCCAGAGCAGTCCGGTTTTGTGATTTGGGACGCTCACCCAGAACTTCACCGGTTATAATGAAAGAAGCTTTTCTCTCCTCCAACATTTCCCTAGCTTTTTTAACCATCAAAGTATGGCAATCAATACAAGGATTCATGAATCGTCCATGTCCGTGTTTGGGTGTCTTAACTAGTTCCAGAACCTCTTCTGTAATATCAATGATCTTTAAGGGGACGCCCAGCAAAGCTGCTGCCTTCTTTGCCTGGTCCGGAGAAAAAAAGGGACTGGCGCAACATATGGCTTCAACTTCAACCCCCTGATCTTGAATAACTTTGATAGTCAGAATGCTGTCAAGACCACCGGAAAATAGCGCTAATGCTTTAGCCATTGTGTCAATCATCCCTCAGTCTATAGTTTACAGTTGGTAATTGACAGTTCGGGCTCTCAGTCCTCAGCTCCCCGTTCCCTTCTCCTTACCCTCAGCGAACAGCTATCTATATTCAGCCAGAATTGTTTCTCCGCCATAGACCTGGTCACCAAACTGCACTTTAATCTCAATATCTTCCCGGAAAACAACTACATCTGCTTGCGATCCACGTTCGATAAAAGACAGCTTATCTCCAATCTCAAGCTGGTCACCCTTTTTGACAAAACAATTTATTTTGTTTACAAACTTGTCGGCAATCTCCACGACCACTATCGACAGATCTTCGTTCTTTAGAAATATAGTGTTGCGCTCATTGACAAAGTGAAAACGCTTGGCAAACAAATCCACGCCCCGGCGCAGATAGACTAAGTTAATATACTCCCACAGATCGACCATAGGCAGGTTAACTACGGCTTGGGTGTGTACTATTTCTTCAATATTTCCTGGGATGGGAGCATAATTATAATGGACATCCAGAGGTGACATGTATATACCTATGAGCCAACCATCTTTGGAGCCCTTGCGCGACTCGTATTTGGTAATCTCCGAAATTTTAATCTTCTCTCCCAACTTTTTTGAGACCACTTCTCCGTCTTTGACCTTTTTTATATAGATAACTTTGCCATCGGCCGGAGCAACAATGACTCCCGGTTTTGTCGGCGGAGTTCTTTGGGGATCTCTGTAAAACCAGATATTTCTTAAGAAATATATACCGGAAGCAATAAAAACGATAAGCAAAGCAACGATAACAAGGGAAACTTTTACCATTATGTGAATCTCACCTTTCTTCACCACTCTCTCCAATATTTCCACAAGACATAAGGCAATTTGGGAACATAATAACCCGCTAATCCCAGGCCGATTTTGACAAGGTCTTCGTTCTGTTCGGGTACCCTGTTAGATATAAAGACCCCGGTCCGGTAAGCATTGTCCAGCGCGGAGTAGGTATGGAACAATCCTTTTTCTTGATAGAAATCCCAGACTTTATCAGAGTAAGTATTAAGAAACAGGTCCGGGGAGATTTGATGGAGCTCATTGAGCTCGCTATATGGTTGCTCAAGTTGGTCACAGTATCCGGTCAATGCTATCTGAGAACGCATCCTATTATATTTCTCTCTGCTGAAAGGATAGTCTTTGTCCGCCCTAACAATAGCATCAATCAAATTCACTAACAGGCCTATTCTGTCCAAATCCCATACCGGATCAAAGATTCTCAATTCAATTGTGCCCAGACGCTTGGCATAGATTATATCCTGGAACCTATATTCCCAATCATCCCGAAAAGGCCCGATAGCATAAGATTTATCAATTCGAAAGGATTGTCCGTAGTATTCGCCGCTTACCCCCGGAGAGTTGACTGTCAGCAAAGTCAGCAAAGGCAAAAAGTAGGCTAAATTCTTATAGACTCGTTCTTTATTCTTGATTCCTCCAACATGAATTTGGAGCGCGCAAGCGTTGGTGGGAGCATCATAGTTGATCAAGTGGCCTAGAGGCACAATCAAACCCTCACAAAAACTTATCAAGTCATGGCGGCGACTGACGAGATCATCCAAAAGCGAGGAAACATCGGAGTGCGTTGCCGTACTAATCTCTACACCACTCATAAGCCCTTGAGAAATATCTTTCCCCCGGGCAAAATTGGAAGCCGTGTGAGTATAGTAAAATCGGATGTCTTTCTTGAGCATTCCTGCCAAATAATAAAGGGATTTTAGCGAAGGCTTTTCGGGCTCGGTAACAAAAACTTCCTCTTCAATCCCGTATATAGGTTTTTCTGATATCATTTTCACTCACTACTTCTATTCGCTCTTTGGAAAGGAGAGCGGCTGTTACTCCTTTGCCCTTTCTTAACACACCATTGAAGCTTCCGTCGTAAATCTTTCTCACTCCACAGGAAGGACTTTTCTCCTTTAAAATAGCTCCTTCGCAACCCGTCATTCTTGCCATTTCAAGCACTTGAAAAGCGCCTTTGATAAAAAACTCAGTGACATCTTCTCCTTTGACATTAACTACCCGGGCTTGATTTTTTAAAACATCCTCTCCGGAACCGTTTACTATCTCGGCAGGAGATCTGGGAGTGGGAAGTCCCCCAACCTGCTCAGGGCAGACAGGAATTAACTTAGCTTCTTGCAGAATGCTTCTGACTACTTTATCCTCTTTATGCTTCCCGTTGTAGCGACATGCCAAACCAACCAAGCATGCACTGACTAGGTAAATTTTCCGGCTCTTCTCTACTTGCACCGTTATATCCTTAGCAAGTTCAGACGTCAACTGCTAAACCTCAACTGCAAAATGTACTAATTTAGAGAAATAAATATTAGCTTTCCCAGATTGTGCTACTTATACCCTCGAGCTCGGACAATTTATCAACAATGGTATCAGGGGTAACATTGGACCGGGTATCAACCACCAACCTTATACCGCAAATCCCGGTTTCTTCCCCGCGTTCAAGCTCGATACTTTTTATGTTTACGTTTAATTCTCCCAAAACGGCGCCTATTTTGCCCAACTGTCCGGGTTTATCTTTTGAAACCAGACTTATGGTTTTAAGATCCCCGGAGATACGTATATCAATCTGCTTAAGGATGGCAAGAACCGCGATAATTAAAACAGTAGTGGTAACGGCCGGAATATAAAAACCAATCCCGATAGCTAAACCAACTCCGGCAATTACCCATACGCTGGCAGCAGTGGTTAAACCCCTGACTGCACTCCCTTGTCTGATAATTGTCCCTGCACCCAAGAAGCCTATGCCTATAACCACACCGGCGGCAATCCTTGCGGGATCCGCATTTTCCACACCTTGAAAAGGATAGACGGAAACCTGCATTATCAATGCAGCCCCCAGGCAAACCAGGATGTGCGTTCGAAGACCTGCCGGTTTCTCCGCTTTTTCCCGCTGATATCCTACTAACCCACCAAATAGGGTAGCCATAGCAAGTTGTAGGATCAGCTCAATCCATCCGATGGCCACTTTATCCTTCCCCGAAAAAGTTATTGATTAAAGCTTTTACCAAAATTTCATAACTCATAAAGACCGAAGAACGCACTTTATGGTTTTCTTTTAACTCTTCATTCTTCATCCAGTCTATTTCACCTGCTCATTGTTCATCTCTTGCTAACAAAGATGATCCGCCCCAGTACCAAGAGGACCACTGTCTTGGTTCCACTGAGGCCCCCACGAAGTGGCCTTGGGGCTCCAAATAAAACCTATCTCTGGCTCACTTCATCTATTATACTTTAGAACAGAATTGCCATTGAGCAACTTTATTCCAACTTTATCTTAGCAAGTCTCATCTCCGGAGCCGATATGATCACAATAAACGAGAAAATTGAAAGAGAGCTCAGAGAAAGTGCCAGCTTCATTAAGCAAGCCCTGGGTGAAAGCGCTTCTTATATTGAGATTGACTCAGGTGAGGATGAAAAGGAGCCTGTTCAGATAGATAAAAACATCGAAGCCAGCTCATTCTCTCCTCTTGAGCCGAGCAGGTGCATCGAAAGCATAGCCGCAGTAGATGGTGGTTCCTGCAATATAGTACATGCCCGCTCTTTTTGTATTGGATTGTATAGATACGGATGCTTGATCTTCCGAGACCACAATCCTGTTGAGGAAACATTAACTGATCCCGAAATCCTAACAGTATCTCTGGGAAATGCCAGGGAGGTTTTTCTCTCCGCCTATCTTGAGCTGCTTGCGGAGCTGCCTGAAGAAGTTCCTCTATTCAACCAAGTTATTGGGAGAATCAGAGCTTTAAGGGAGTGGGCTCTGGCGGACCAATTGATAGATCAATTGAGTCCGGGCAGCGTAGTACTGATGGATGGTTCATTGCGCGCAAGTGTAAGCCTTCCATACAAGCTTATTCAACGCATATGCGGAAAAGCAAAAGAAAAAGAAATTCATCTGGTCGGTATAACTAAAACCAGTACTCTTTACTGGGGCAAACATTCTCCCCTTATTCCCATAATCAAACGAATGGGCGATAAAGCCTATCCTGACCAAGCCTGGTATTGTTGCCTTTCCGACGTAAAAAAAGAGATACCTGATTCTCGCTGGTTCGGAACTATTTATGTTGCCAAGTTTTCCCTAGCTTCAGACTTTGCCTTCCGAATTGACATTAACCGGGAGGATGAAGAAAAACCGGAAAGGATTCTGGAAACCATTGCCGCCTTATGCCAGGATCCGGTTTATCTAGGCTATCCTTATCCTTTGGCTGCTATTCATAACCGGGTAAGGATTGCCCAATCCGAAATGGAGGATTTCTATTTTCGATTGCAAAGCATTGCATTGGAGGAAGGGATAAAGATGGAGGATTGGAATATATTGTTTTCGGACTTCCATGAGTTACTTGATGTGAATGAATAAAAACAACTGTCGCTTAGCGAAAAGCGATAAAAGCTATAACTGCATACTATATAATTGAAAGTCGCTGATCGAAAATCGCTGATCGGCAAAGAATAAGGAGCCAGCTATGTACAAAGGGAGAATTATTGGTAAAAGTGTGACCGAGATATGTTTTAGGTCATACTATACTGAAGACTTGTTTCTAGGCGACATGCTGGTTGCCGAGGACCTGGAACGGAATCTCCGCTTCCTCCTCCGGGTTGTTGATGTCAAATACGGTGTTGAAGCTTCTGATCCGGAATGGACCAGCCGGACGGCCGGCAATATGATGCTCATGGATGCCCACAACCAATCTTTTGAACTTTATGATAAGGATCGCAGGCTTTTCAAGCAGGGCCAGTGCACACCCCTGGGTTATGTAAAAGACAAGAAATTTCATAAGCCCAAGACCATTCCGGCCCATTTTTCCTGCATCATTACTCCGACACTGGAAGATTTTCAGTTTCTGAAAGAATATATGGGTGATGTTGTAATAGGAAAACTGCGCAGCGGCGAGGATACTCTGGACTTTGAGGTGGGAATCAAAGGAGAGCTATTTCCCTACCATGTTGGTATATTCGCCACTACCGGTATGGGAAAGAGCAATCTCATGAAAGTCCTGGCAGGTGCTGTTGTTGAAAATGGAAATTATGCACTGCTTCTGATTGATCCTCACGGAGAATATTACGACGGTGGTGGTAAAGACGGCAGCAAAGGCTTGAAAGACCTACCCCAAGCAACCGAGAGATTAAAAATCTACAGCTCCAGAAACCTGAGTGGTCCGCACAATACCCTGAAATTGAGTTTCACTGAAATCACTCTTGCTGATCTGGCCCAAATCTATACCTTTTCGGAACCGCAATACGAGGCGGCCTTGGCGGCCGAATACCGCTTTGGCAAGGATTGGCTCAAAGCTCTTGCTTCCAATGAAGTTGCTGACCTAGTAGAAATGCTGCCAGGAAGATTCTTTGAAGCGACCCTCACTGTCATCAAACGAAGAGCTGAGAGTATTCTCCGTTTATCTTCGGTCCACGGCGATCCGAAAGTATCGGTTACCTCGTCAATTCTGCAAGACTTAAAAGGAGGCAGAGTAGTCTTGGTTGACGCTTCTAACATGATCTCGAAGGAAGAACTTCTGGTAAGCAGCGTTCTTTGCCGGGCACTCTTTGAACACAACAAAGCAGCCTATCGGGACAGTAAGAAATTTGCCAAAGTCTTGCCCACTCTTATTGTTATCGAAGAAGCCCAGCGGGTACTGGGAAAAGATAATATTCCGGCGTCCAGCGTTTTTGCCCAGATTGCTAGGGAAGGAAGAAAATTTAAAACCGGTTTATGTGCTGTAACTCAACAACCAAAGTTGATAGATGAAGAGCTGCTATCCCAATTTAACACTCTGTTTATCTTGGGATTAGCTGATGAAAAAGACCGATCAATTTTGCGAAATTCAGCCAAACAAGACATTTCCCAATTGGGAAATGAAATCCAGACTCTAATGGCTGGTGAAGCACTCATTTCCTCACCCGAAACTCCATTTGCCATTCCGGCTAAGATATATTTGTTTGAAGAATGGCTTAAAGGCAAGGAAAAGACTTCTGCAACAATCGAGACATCAATCGTTGACAAAAGCTTCTTTTAATTTCACAGCTTAGGAAAAGGAGACGGGAGAAGAGATAATATACCAGCAATTGCCTATATAATAGCTGGATTGTCCGATCAAGTCGGACAATGACAACCTGCAGGCAGGATTGAGTCCTTCGATTCCCTGATCAAGTCAGGGTATAGGTTCTGATCGGAGAGTCGGACAATGACAACCTATGGGCAGTCTGGAAACATCACAAGTTTAATCAGTCGTAGGAGAAACGTTGAGAATCGTCCACATCTCTGATACTCATGCTGGCCATAGAGCATATAATGCCCTGGATGATAATCTAGGCGTCAATCAGCGGGAAGCTGATACTTATGAGGCGTTCAAACAAGCAGTGGACAAGATTTTGAAAATCAGCCCGGATGTACTCATTCACGCCGGAGATCTTTTTGACACACCCAGACCTAGCAACAGAGCTATTTCCTTCATCTTTGAACAGTTGATGCGACTTGCCAATCAAAACATTCCGGTGGTGATAATAGCAGGAAATCACTCCACTCCTCGAATGCGGGATACCGGAAGCATCTTTCAGCTATTTAGATTCCTACCTCATATTTACCCTGTTTTCCAGGGAACCCTTGAGAAAATCCACCTCCCTGGAAACGCGAAAAAGAAGGAAGTTACTATTCATGCTATACCTCATTGTTTGAAGAAAGAGGATTTCTCTTCTCAGCTGGATATGGCAAAAGCAGACAAATCATCAAAGCATAATGTGTTGGTTCTTCACGCGGCAGTCGCAGGAATAAAGGAATTTTCCATGGGTGAGTTTAACGAACAAGAGGTGCCAACAGGTTACCTGAACCCTGACTTCGATTACGTTGCCCTCGGTCATTACCACCAGTTTACCCAGGTTAAAGAGAATTGTTTTTACTCAGGCTCTACTGAACGCTTTAGTTTCAATGAGCTAGATCAAGAGAAGGGATTCATAGAATTCGATCTTTCCACCAAGAAAATGGAATTTCATAAACTGGAAATTCGCCCCATGGAGGACCTGGGCACAATAGACGCTTCCAAGCTGAGCGCTGATTCCTTGATGCAAAAACTGGATAAGATAATTTCGCCCAGCAAAATAGACCAAAGAATTGTACGTTTAACGGTCAAGGATGTAAACATTCCAGCTTATAATGCCCTGGACTTTAATAAAATCAGGGAATCAACAGCCTCAGCCCTCCACTTTGATCTAAGATTCTCCAAAAAGGAGGAAGCGGCGGAAATTCAAGTCTCTACATCTTCCATAAACAGCTTGGTCAATGAATTTCAAAGTTATATTTCCCAAATCGCTATTGATGACTTTGAGAAGGACAGAATCCTGCAATTAGGTCTTGATTATCTTGAATCAGCGGCAAGCGCTGAAGAGGATTCATGACACAAGGGGGGAGAGAGAAGGGAGCAGGGATGAGTCAAGTCCAAGGTCTAGTGTCCGAAGTCTCAAGTCTTGGATCCTGAGCATTATTCCTGGGAACTGGGGCCATATCTACACTATTGACAAAAGTAACATGTAAAGATTTGACCCCTTGGGTATCTTGAATCTGGAGTTATGAATGAAACTAGTCAGTCTCAACTTGAACAATTACCGAAAATACGTAAATGAAACTATCGATTTTCCAGATGGTCTGATAGGAATTGTCGGTCCTAACGGAGCTGGAAAAACCACCATTCTGGAAGCAGTTGCCTGGGCCCTTTATGGCCATACTGCCGCTCGCACGACCAAAGAAGAAATAAAAAGGCATGGGGCCGGAAACAATGATTTATGTGAAGTTGTTCTGGAAATAGAACAGGATGGTATCGCCAGCCAAATAGTTCGACAGATGAAAGGAACCAGCTTCGCCTCCGATGCTGCTGTTTATACCAACAAGAAACTTATGGCCCGAGGTATTCAGGCGACCACAGATTACGTAACAAACCTCCTGGGACTGGATCGGGAAGCCTTTTTTACCAGCTTTTTTGCAAAGCAAAAGGAGCTCAACGCACTTTCAGATCTGCGACCGGCGGAAAGAAAGAGCTTAATCATCAGAATGCTAGGAATTGATGACGTAGACAAAGCGATCCAACAGATAAGACAGGATGTGCGTGACATTGATATCCGCACAGATTTGCTAAAAAATACCCTGAAGGATCTAACCTCTTTACAATCTGCCCTGGTGGTAAAGGAAAACAAGGTTAAAGAATTGGGAGACAACTTAAATAGTAAAAAGGAAGAAGAGAGCCGCCTGGAGCAGAAAAGAAACCAAGCCAAGACTCGATTCCGCAAAGAAGAGAAGAGAAAAGACATTTATCAACAACTGGTGCAGAACTACAGTGTAGCCAAATCTCAATACTCAAATGCCCAAAAGAATCTGGAAAATTGGCAAAAAGAACTGCGTAGCTTGGACAAAATGGAACCAGTTGCAGCTCAGCTAACAAAAGAAAGTGAAGTCCTCGAAGAAGCTAAACAAGAATGCCAGAAACTTGCCCGGCTAAGAGAGAAAAAACTTCTGGCAGCCGAGAAAATGCTTCAAAAGCAAAACCTGATAAAAAAACTGCAAGAAGAAAAAGCAGACCAAAAAAGGTTAAAGAAACAAGTGGCCCTGCAAGCCGAGATAGATACCAAACTAAAGCAAGGAGATTCTCAAGTCGAGGCGAAAAAAGAAAGAGAGGAAAGGAGCCAACTTCAAGCACAAAAAGCCCAGGCAGAGTTAGCCAGTCTGGAGGAACAACATAAGAAACTGAAAGCCCAGAGCAAAGAAGTACAGAAACTAGGACCTGAGAGCAAATGCCCCACATGTCTGCGTCCTTTGGGAGATGATTTTGTAGCCATTTATGCTCACTTATCCCGGGAGCTATCCAGCCATGCTGAAATAATCAAAGAAAAAGCGGAAAAGTTGAAGAAACTCCAAGTAGAAGCAAGGGAAGTGAAAAATGCCAAGCATAAACTGGAAGAAGAGAGAGAACAACTAAGAAAAGAACAGAGTAAATCTATGATATCCCGAAATGAACTTACTCTTCGGGAAAAATCAACAAGACAAACTGAAGAAGAGATAAAACAGGTAAATGAGCAACTGAAAGAAATCCAGTTTGACAATTATAATGAAGACGAGCATTTTAAGCTGGAAAAAAAGGTGGACCAGTTAACAAAAAGAAGGGATCAGCTCCTTAAAATCCAGGCAAATTTGGAACGCCGGTCTGGAATCGAAAAGAACATTTCAGCAACAAAACAGGAGATAGAAAACCTAGCCAAAAACCTTGCCGCCGTGGAAAAAAAGGGAAGAAAGCTGGCCTTTTCTCAGGAAGAGTTTGAGGGAAGGGCAAAAGCTTTTGAAGAAACAGAGCAAAAGCATAATGACTTACGCTTTACACTCAAGGATCTTCAGCATGATCTGCATTTATCCAACCTGGAGATAGACAGAACAGAAAAGGAAATAGCAGAAGACAAGGAAAAGCAAGCAAAAATAAAAGAGTCCAGCGCAAAGCGACAGTATTTGGACAAAACACAGATCATCTTAAATGATTTCAGGAAGCATCTTATCGGACGCATACGACCTCTTCTGGCCCAAAAAGCCGGCGTCTTCCTATCTCAAGCAACCGAGGGGAAATACACCACAATGGAGTTGAATGAAGACTACGAGATTCTCATTTATGATGAGGGAGAAAAATTCTTAATCGAGCGGTTTTCTGGTGGGGAAAAAGATCTAGCCAATTTATGTTTGAGACTTTCTATATCCCAGCTTATCACAGAAAGCAGAGGAAGCCGTTTTGGTTTTATTATCTTGGATGAAGTCTTTGGCAGCCAAGACACTGAACGGAAAGCCAATATCTTGAAAGCGTTGAGTAAACTAAATAATCAATTCAGGCAAATTTTTCTCATAACTCATGTAGATGACATAAAAGACCAGGTTGAGTATGTGCTTAGCATCAAGGAAGATGAAGGCGGAACCAGCCATGCGTATCTTGAATGAGAGATGGGGGAAAAGAGATGAGTAAAACCCCGTACCCAATTCTGGTTTCTAGCAACTGGGATTCGGATTTTCTACAGATTGTGGGACCTTAGGCTTCTGGACGGACAATACCTTTTAATACGGTCGTCACTTTCAGTGACTTCTTGAGGAGTCAGATTCAACGTGCATTTTCCGGAAAAATGGAGGCAGCCTAAGCATCCCGACCATCCTATATGCCAAGGGGCTGAATCCAGACGGGAAAGATAATAGGAAAAATGCTGCGGTAATAGATCCTGAAATCTCTCTCTGGCATCAATCATCTTGTCGAAATCTATGCCCGAACAAATTTCAGAAAGCAAACAAAGCCTGGCAAGTATATCTATGCGCGCATTTTTCTTCTTCGTGTCCCCTGAGAGCTCATCCAGGTCTTCCTTCAGTAGGAAAATCTGCTCTTCAGGATTTGGGTTAGCCTCTACAATCTCTTGCTGTAACCTTGCAACCCTTTTCCAGCCCTCAGTTAGTTCCTTTTCAATATCCATAAAAGACCTCCGTAATCTCTATTATTGCCTTGGCAACAAGGGGTATCCAAGCGAGGTGCTTTGCTTAGTATATTCGACACGAGTTCTAGATGTTCCTTCATAAAAGAAGGGCGAAATGGCAGCCTCTCCCCATTCTTTTTTCTTCGCCTTTATCTATCCGCTAAAGAGCTTGTCTTTTCCGGTTAGACTTTTCTTCGGTTGTGCGATATTTTAATATCAGCAGACATAAACTTGTCAAAACCGGAGATTGTCGCCCTGTTGCAGATAAGCTCATATGCACTCTCATAACTCTTTACCATAGCCATAACAGAGAAATTATCTACCACATGCTGACGACATTTCTTGGGTTCGATCTTGTCTATTTTCTTCACTGCCTCGCATATTTCATCAACATCGTTGTTGACAAGATATCCGGTTTTGCCATCATGGACCACTTCGGGAACGGCACCATCTTTTACAGCAATAACCGGGGTACCGGTTGCCATTGATTCGGCCATAACCATACCAAATGGCTCGGGCCACTGAATGGGAAAGAGGGTGCATTTCGCCTTTGCATATATATTGATTTTTTCCTCTAAATTTATATCGCCAATCAGTTCACAACTACTAGTCATGTTGGGCTCTACGTATTCAGCAAAATATTTCTTTTCATGTGGTTCCGATATTCTAGTAACCAGTTTCAGCTTCATGCCCAATTTTTTGGCCACGTCTACGGCAATTTGGGCGCCCTTTTGGGAACTCATGCGCCCCACAAATAAAAGATAATCCTCTTTGTCTTCAACAAGAGGATAGGTATCAGTGTCGACTGCATTATGGATAGTGCCCACAAAATTCAGGTCGCCAAAGCACATCTTTTGATAATCCGATATTGCATTGAAATAGATATTGGGACTCAAGAGCTTATATAGGCGTTTGGTGTCGTCTGTTGCGGATCCGTGAAGAGTGTGCAAAACAGGGGTTTTCACTACAGAGCCTATTGCCGGACCGATTATTCCACTGTGGTCATGGATGATATCAAACTCATCTGCATGCTGATAAGCGTTGATAACGTGAAGAAGATCAGGATAGACATGTCCCATTTGTTCGCAAGGTCCAAAATCGAATACGGAACTAAGCTCTCCGCTAGTGACCGAATCGCCCGAGGCGAATAAAGTAACATCGTGTCCTCTTCTCACTAATCCTTCCGTTAAAAGGTGAACGACTTGTTCAGTTCCACCGTAACCTCTGGGTGGAATTGAATACCAAATAGGGGCGATTTGCGCGATTCTCATTTCTCTCCCACACTCCTCCGGTTTTGTTTCGGTGCGCCCCTACGCAATAATAAAAAGAGGCGATCGTTTTGGCGATTGCCCCTTCTTCTTTTAGTATACCCCACTGGTAATATTTGTCAACAATAAATCGCTACGTCTAGCAGGAGCTCAGTGTTAAAAACCTTATATTTTCACATTCTCCTGAAACTCGGATAATGCTCTCTTTAAATTGTCCTGGCTTATGGCGTTTGTCAAATCACCTCGTGTTCTTTCCATGATCGATCGGGCTATGTCATTTATCCTCCTCAAACCCGGTATAATTGCCTCCGGGTAGTCAAAGGACACAAGTAAGTAGTATATTTCATCCATTGCTTTCAGAAACCGTTCGCCTCTTTCCAGGTTTCCCTCTCTAACAATGTCCAGAATATGCCTTCTCAGTTCTCCTACTGCTTCACCCATACCCTTCAAATAGGACGGGTATCCTACATTCAACTCATCCGGACTTGGTATAGGCTTTCCTAATATCAATGAAAAGGTAGTTTGGGCTTCCACAAACTCTTTCTGTGCATCCTGTAGAAAACCCGCAAAATAAATATCAGGATAATCACTTAGTAGATCATCGCATCTTTTGAGCTTATCCTTTGCTTTGTTCAACAAATCTTCAGCCAATTCAAACTTAGCTTGATGCGCAGCTTTTATGGAACTACTGCACGCTCTGATAGTCTGACGCGCAAAAGGAAGTGCTTCTTCCCTTGCTTGATTCTTAGCCTGTAGTTCTTGATTAACTTTTTGGATCAATTTCTCAAAATCCATCTTTTGCCTCCCATCAAATTAACAGTACTATGGAAAAATTGCTTTTATCCATTATGCAAGATTTTTACTACATGGAATAAGGAATTATGAACAAGAGCGCAAAACGCAAAGCGAAAAATTCCCTTCGACAAACTCAGGACAAGCCCTTCGGCTTTGCTCAGGATAAACAAAATATTTTAAGCTTTGCGTTATTAGTAATGGTGGAGCTAATAATACTTGACCGTAATTCTTAATTCCTGATTCCAACTGTTTTAAACTTTGCATTTTTGTTTTGCGCTTTGCATTTTGCGTTTTGCACTAAATCAGGTGTATATTGTACAACTTTTTGCTTAGCAATGTTATGCTATTTACCATGTAGTATTCAATGTTAAGGAAGATGAGACTAAAAAGAGAGGTCAAATGATCTCTAAAAAAAGTACAAGAATTCCTCCTTTTATTGTTATGGACATCCTGGAGAAGGCCCAAGCAATGGAGAGAAGGGGAGAAAATATCATTCATCTGGAAATAGGGGGAACCGGATTTTGATACTCCCGAAGTCATAAAAGAAGCAGCACATGAAGCTCTGCAGTCGGGAAAAACCAATTATACCCATAGCTTGGGCTTGCTGGAACTGAGAGAAAGCATCAGCAAACACTATATTAATATATATTAATAGATACGGGGTAGAGGTCTCACCGGAACAAATCATAGTTACAGCCGGTACTTCTCCTGGTTTACTTCTTGTTATCGCTACCCTCTTAGACCCCTAAGATGAGATTATCCTGCCCAATCCCTGTTATGCCTGCTATCCTAACTTTGTTGAGTTCCTGGATGGAAAACCTGTGTTCGTTGAGATTTACGAGGAAGATGGGTTTCAATATCAGCCCCCGAAGATTAAGGACAAGGTAACCTCCCGAACCAAAGCCATCTTTATTAATTCCCCTTCCAATCCCACGGGAAACCTTCTGCGCCCGGAAGTGATGCAAGAAATAGCCCGGACCAATCGCTTCATTATCTCGGATGAGATATATCATGGCTTGGTCTATGGACAAAAAGAACATTCCATCCTGGAATTTACGGAAAAAGCTTTTGTCTTAAACGGTTTTTCCAAACTCTATGCTATGACCGGTTGGCGTCTTGGCTATGTTATCGCTCCCCGGGATTTCATTCGCCCTATACAAAAAATGCAGCAAAACTTCTTTATCTCTGCCAACAGCTTTGTCCAATGGGCCGGGATAGCTGCTCTGGAAGAAGCGGGACCTGATGTTGAGCGGATGGTTCAAACTTATAATAAAAGAAGAAAACATATCCTGGCGGAACTGAAGAGAATAGGATTTGGCATAACTGTTGAGCCAGAAGGTGCTTTCTATGTTCTGGCTAATGCCAAGAGATTCGGATCGGATTCATATCAACTTGCCCTGGATATTCTCAATAAAGCAAAAGTAGCCGTGACTCCCGGAATTGATTTTGGCTCAAATGCAGAGGGATATCTCAGGTTTTCCTACACAAACTCTCTGGGAAACATCAAAGAGGGGATGGAGCGACTTAAAAAATATCTGGGAGAATTATAAAGACGGGAAACTCTCAATCGTTCTCACGTTGCTCTTCTTCAAACTTAACAAAAATGGGGCATTGCTTACAGCCATCATACGCATGACAGAGACAACCTTTCTTGATCTCCCAGCAATCAGTTCTCTGCTTGTAAGCCACGCAGTCAATATAATGGCTTGCCGGACAACCCTTTAAATCCCAACAATTACCCAACTTCTTCCCCCTTATATCTCACCCTGTTTTGATTTCTTACGATTAATATCGGCAGGCGTTCCCAAATTAGTAACGAACTACCTCTTGCCCCAATTTAATCGCCAGCTAATATTACAGCCGTTCTACGTGATGTCATCCCTTATACCGTGCCCAAGCTTGTTTGATGCGCTCTTTCAATTCATCTTCATCCTTGACAGCAGTCACGTCCAGGTCAAGGTCCATAACCGCACTAACGCAGGCTCTCACTATAGAAGTGTTCGCCAATTTGCGACCTCCGGTAACTTTGGACTTCAAACTCATTTCTTCCAAATAGAGAAACATCCCCTCAGGCATGGTAATCGGAACACGCAGATAATTATCCTTACCCATTCTAAACTCTCCTCTTCAAATAGCTCTTGGTACTGGGATAGACTGCTCCGTTTACCACTTACTCTATCCAATATAATCACATTTGCTCAAAGGGTCAAGATAAAAGGAAAAAGAGTTTCTTGGCCTAGTTTCGCAAATCTTCAATTGGAAATATGGCCACAATTTCCTCGCGATTGACTGCAACATAGTTCAGGCTGTAGAGAACTTCACCGGACTCTGTGAAAATTTTTGCATTAGTAATAGGGAAAAAATCTTTGGTCTTCACATTTACAATGTCTGTCAACCTGCTCCCGGTCACCAGGTGCATCTCTCCCTCAATACGATATAAGCCGGTCAGGATCACTACCTTGATTTTTTCTTTGCTTGCGTACATATGAGTTCCTTTGAATTGTGTCACATTTTGATAAATACTATAACAACTTGGAGGAAAAGACAATCTGGCCCAACCTAATGCAATATCCGGGTTAAACTAACGAAGGAAGGAGCCATATAAAGCAAAGACATATAGAACAATCAAGACCACTGCGACCACGATATTGTAGCTTAGATCACGAGTATAGGTTCTAATCCGTCTCCGGGTTTTATCGATATCTTCCTGGCGAAGAGCCTTTGGTATCTCCCAGGGCACTCTCTCTTCACTAATAATCTCAGCGGCAATACTCATCATATCTTTAAACCAGCAGCTGAATTTTCTAATCAGGTTGTCTTCCGCTTTTTTCGAGAGTCTTTGGGCATCTTGCCACCTGCGATGTCCTCTGGAAAGTATATCTTCCCAGTTTTTTTCAGTTGTTAATGTACCCAATTCCATCATTCTTGCGCTAGCTTCTTTGATAATTGCAGAAGTCTTCATTTTCTCAGCAGTGACAACTCCCTTGTCTTTTGCTCCGGCTGCCAAGATTGCTTGTTCCAGGACGTCTAAGGCTTCTAGGCTTACCGGTTCCAAATTAGTATAATCAGCTTCTATTATTGTCAATTCAGTAGATTCCCCGGTTTCAAAGCTGTGCTTTGCTATCCGTTCCAATTCTTCCTCGCTAAGC
>SDBS01003152.1_pt1 | contig 16150 bp, 16 predicted proteins | sample 2277091 | NCBI WGS metagenome assembly SDBS01 (sample SAMN10404972, study PRJNA504765) | marine sediment metagenome | isolation source: marine sediment core GS10_PC15, 163 cmbsf | place: Arctic Ocean: Southern Knipovich Ridge | collected 2010 | reverse complement strand
GGTACATTATTGCCAAATCCATAAAATAGACGCAAAATAACCATCATGAGTTGCTTTCTTCTGGAAATAAAATCAAGATCAGCTATATTTATGTTTTAATATCGAATCCATGTTAGGAGATCTCAGAAAATGGCTCTGTTTATTTCTGCTTGGTTTTTTCCTGTTCTCGCAGGCTGAAAATGTTACCGCGCAGGATGATCCCGTCAACACTACCCAGATATGGCTTTTTTGGCATTATAATCATTTCTTTAAGCCAGGATTCAGGTATATACATGACATTGGATACCGGCAGGAGACCCCCCGTGATGAATGGTCCAGGATACATTACAGACCGGGGGTACAATATTCGGTGGGGAGTATTGTAGATCTCACCGGAGGAGTTGGTTTCTGGTATACCTTTCAGAAGGATCTGCCAAACTCTCTCGAGATTCGGCCCTGGCAGGGGGTTAAAGTAAACTGGCCCCACCTGGGAAGGATTGATTTCGATCATTATCTCAGGCTTGAGGAGCGGTTCAACCTTTACATGGAGAATAGAGATGCTTGGACTTTTGCCATGAGGGGCAGGTATCGTTTTAATTTTACCGTACCTATTAATAAAAAAGGTATTATGGACAAGACCCTCTTTGCTATAATAAATGCAGAGTTTTTCATGGATCTTGGGAAAAGTATTGAGGAACGATATGTTAGTGACCGCAGGTACACCATGGGCCTGGGTTATCGATTCAATCCAAAGTGGCGCCTTGAATTGTTGTATGTGATAGAACAATCAAAAGCTTTTAGTTCAGAAGGATTTAAGGTAAATTCCCATATCATCCAGTTCCGTCTTCGAACATATATTTTACCTCAAATGTAAACTTTCTAATTTCTACTTTTTGATCCTGTATCTTTGCCAGGAACGGATCCAGGCCACAAGATCTTTTCGCTGCGTAGCTGTTAATGCCTGATGCTCAGCTGATCCGTTGCCCCATGAAGGCATCTTAGTCCCCTCTCTCCCAACGCTTATAGTCGCCATGATATACCCGTTGCTTGCTGCACTCAAAAATTCCTGGTTATTCAGGGCCGGGGCTTTAAGTCCCTCGCCCTCCTTACCATGACATTCAGCACAGTTAGCGGCAAACAGGTTTTTGCCTGATCCGGCTTTCCCGGGATTACTTCCCTGGTATATATAATCCCGGTCAGACCAGGCGAATTTGCGCATATAGGCTATAATATCACTGACCCCCTGCCGGTCAAGTCTTCCAGCTCCCTGTACATCTGTTGACCAGCCAAACATAGCCGTATGAGACCGGCCGCCGGAAATTGTTTCATACAGATACCGGTCACTGGCCAGGTCCTGGAAATCTGCGGTGAGTATCGCTGGACCGGTATTCCCTTCTCCGAATTCACCATGGCACCTTGAGCACAGGTAATGGTATTGCAGATCACCCTGGACCGTATCTCCTGCAGGAAGATCAACCGGTCTATCATCCCGCGGACCTTTACCCCATGTGCGGATATACCTGACCAGGTCTGCCAGGTCCTGCGCCCTGTAATTGGTCCAGGCCGGCATTCCTGCGGTATTTCTTCCCGAAACCAGGGTATTGAATAAAAACCGGTCAGAAGCTGCTGAAAGGAAATCCACGTTGTTCAGTGGCAGGCCAATATCACCCTGTCCATCTGATCCATGACACATCCGGCAATCTTCCTGATAGATCTTCCGGCCATTCTGGACTGAACCGGATGCAGGGTTGAAATCTTCAAATGGGAAGTTTACCATAAATTGATTTTTCAGGCTGAGAACGAGTGAATCCAACTCATGGATTTTCAATCCGGAATGCATTGGAAACCAGGAGGCCATCTGTCTGGCCCCACGTCCATGAAGCAGGGTGAACATGATCATCTCAGCTGATGCCACCCTTATGAAATCATAATTACCAAGGGAAGGTACTCCCGTTTGATATGCCTCGTAATCTTTCCCCTCCCCGGATTTCCCGTGACAGGCGGAGCAGGTCATGGCATAGATTTGCCCGGCTTGCAATGGGTTTCGGATTCCCCTGAACTCTTGCAGGGCTTCCACCCCGATATAATCATACGAGATATCCGGTTTCGCCAGTCCCATGGTAAAGGTCACCAGTGCTTCAAGTTCTGCTTCCGGCAGGTTGATCTGAAGCATGTCTGAACCAGGGGATACCATCTCGGGATCCTGGAAATGTTCCTTCATCCAGTTGGATATGGTTTGTTCGCCCCGGATATTCTTAAAACTGTACTCATGTTTTGTTTTTTCACCCTGCTCGGTCAGGTCGGGACCAACAATCCCCCCTACACCTCTTGCCTGGTGGCAACCCAGGCAGCCTTCTCTTTGAAAGATCTCCTTCCCGTGAATGAATGTTTCGGTACCCGCCAGGACAGAATGATCCGAAAAGATACCCAGGTGACATTTTCCACAGGAGGACTCAATATATGGTGGATGCAACAATGGAAGATCCCAATGGGTAAACGGTTCCTCCCCGAAGGCATTAATCCTGTCAAGGGCCCTTCCCTGACCACCATGACAGACAGTACATCCAAATTTCTCGACCGGGTGCTGGATCAGGAACTCACCAGGATGCATGGTATGCGGTTGCGGAGCATCCGCCATGGCTGGATTTTCCATTCCCAGGTGACAGGTCATACAACGGTCCGTCCTATTTATTCCTGCAGGGCTAACCTGGTGTATCCTGATGGATGATTCAGCCTGGCCGGATCCTTCAACCGGATTCTCAGGGATCATCCTGTGGTAGTCCGACTGGATCTGTTTCCAATCGGGTAAGAATCCCTCCCTGATCCAGGCAGTAATCATCAGGATCACCAGGATGGAACCCGATATGAAGCCAATCCATCTGAATCTCCTTATGTATTTTGCTTCATTCATATTATTAGAAAACAGGCCATTGTGAGGACGACCAGTAAAATTCCCAATTAGGTCCACGGAACCATATCCCTATGGCAGTGTATATTATAAATCCTGTCATAGTACAGGTAAACAGGGCAATGGCTGACATTCTGCTGGATCCTGTTCTCCGCCTGACCCAAACCGCCCAGATGATATAAAACAATGCCGAAAGGGTGGCCGGATTGAACAGCATGATGATCACCTGCGGTATATCAGGGAACCAGCTCCGGAACCAGCCGTACCGGACCAGGATAAATACAAAAAGCAGGGTAATGAGCATTGAAAAGCCAAGGGATTGCCAGGTAAGTCTCCTGCCTGCTGTCCCGGAAAACCAGGTACCCATGTTTCGATCCTCCCTGTCCATATAGGGTATGGAAATAAGGAATACCAGGAACAGTACAGGTATGATCACCCCTCCGGCAAAAGCGGAATAGGATATCAGCTCCTGGATCCCGAGAAAATACCATGGGGATTTTGCAGGATTCTCTGCAAAGTCCGGATTTGCCCTTTCCCTCAGGGGGGCATCAAAAAGGAAGGCCATAACAAGCAAGACAGCTACAGTCAGTAAAAGGATGGCCAGTTCAGCCCACATCACCACCGGCCAGGAAAAAAATTTATCCTCTCCCCGGGTATTATCCCCCTTACCACCGGTCTGCTCCATTGGCCTGCTGACCCCTCCGTCCTTGCGGATCCTCCAGAAATGAACGGCAGTCAGCACCATCAGGGTTACAGGCAGGAATATCACATGGAGCATAAAGAACCTGGATAAAGCTGCCTGACCGACCGTTTCATCCCCGATCAGCAATTTCTTGATGAAACCCCCTATATCCAGCACCTGGGTGATCCCGAGAATATCTGTTAGTTCCCTGAATGAGGCTGCAATGTTAGATCCAATCGTAACCGCCCAGAACGCCAGCTGATCCCACGGCAACAAATACCCGCTGAAATTCATGAACAGTACCACCACCAGAATACATACTCCTATGATCCAGTTCAGCCTGCGTCCGGCCAGGTATCCCCCGGTAAAGAAAACCCGGATCAGGTGAAGGAAGGATACCAGGACCATCCCATGTGCAGCCCAGCGATGAATGTTCCTGATGTATCTTCCACCGGGTACGACAAAGACAATATCCTTTACGGAATTATAAGCCCTTTCAATTGACGGCGTATAATTCATCATCAGGACGACCCCGGTCAGGATCATGACCATGAAAAGAAACCCGAGAATCACTCCGAGTCCGAATGTATAACCGGTTTTAAGCGAATGAGGATGAACTTTATTGGCATGGATGTGCAGAAAAAAATTCCTGTTGATCCTTCCCAATCTTTTTCTGTTATCGTCGCTGATCCCCGGTGACATTTACAGGTAAAGTTTTTCCTCAGGTGGTACCAGCCGTCCCAGGTCCACCACGATTTGCCCATCGACATCCTTTTTTAATTCAAACCATGGCAGGTCCTTTGTTGCTGCACCTGAAAGTACCTCCCCCTGGTCATTGAAACAGGATCCATGGCAGGGGCATTGAAAACCCTCATCGCTTTTTTCTATCACACAGCCCAAGTGGGTACAAATGGCAGATACTGCCTTGATCCCCTGATGATCCCGGTATACAAACAACTTCCTGTCTGCCATGTAGGTAAAGGTATTAACCGGAAAATTGTTTACACGACCGATCTTGAAGTGACGCTGGTATTGGGTCAGGCGGGGGATAAATTGCCTGAGCAGGCTTATGGATGCCAGCACCCCTGCCCCTATGGCAGCCCATACCGAAAATCTCCTCAGGAAATCCCGGCGTGACTGATGCTTGCTATTTGATGGCTCATGCATTTTCTCTTGTTTGGAAGGTAAATTTATTAAGTTTCTTTCTTAATTATGGCAATAAAAGTTTGTAAGAAGGTTATTTTTATAGCTTTAAAATAATTTTTTATCCGGTTTTCTCAAGATGGAAAGATACAACAGATCCATATTTATCCTATCCTTGTTGCCAGTTCTTTTAATTTCTGTCCTGGTATTCAGTACCTGTAAAAATAAATTTGCTGATGGACAGGGAACCGGTGTGAGTGCAAATGATGAAGTGGGACCGGAATATATCGGCAGGGAATCCTGCAAGGAATGTCATCTGCGGGAATATGAACTCTACCAGGGTTCAGATCATGACCTTGCAATGGATCATGCCACAGATGAAACCGTACTGGCTGATTTTAACTTCAGCCAGACACTCCATGGGATAGAGACCCGTTTCTTCAGGCAGGATGGTAAATTCATGGTCAACACCGAAGGGATTGACGGAGAAATCAGGGATTTTGAGATCAAGTATGTATTTGGGATCAGGCCCCTGCAGCAATACCTGGTAGAATTTCCAGGGGGCGCCTACCAGATGCTCCCATTTTGCTGGGATACACGACCGGCCGGGGAAGGTGGACAGCGCTGGTTCCATATCTATAACCAGGAAAGGATCCCCCCCCATGATATTTTATTCTGGACCCGGATCACCCAGAACTGGAATTATATGTGTTCCGAATGTCACTCAACCAATGTAAGGAAGAGTTTCAACCCAGAAACCGAAACCTACAATACTTCCTGGTCTGAGATTGATGTCTCATGTGAATCCTGCCATGGTCCGGGTTCAAGCCATGTCGAATGGGCCCGGATCGTTGAGCAGGGAGGTAACCCGGAGGCTTATTCTGACATGGGACTGATGATCAGGTTGAAGGACCAGGACAATGCCTCCTGGGTTTTTAATATGGAGACGGGTACGGCCGAACGATCTGTGCCGAGAACAGACCGCACCATGGTTGATATGTGTGCACGCTGTCATGCGCGCAGGGCAATTATAAGCGAAGATTACATATACGGGAAATCATTCCTGGAAACGCATACCCCGTCACTTCTGGATGAGGGACTCTATTTCGCAGATGGCCAGATACTCGAAGAGGTTTATGTCTATGCCTCCTTTTTGCAGAGTAAAATGTATCAAAATGGTGTAGTATGTAAAGATTGTCATGAATCTCACAGTGGAAAGGTGTTCGTACACAGCAATGCCCTGTGTTACCGTTGCCACCTGGCAGAAAAGTATGGTAGCCGGGGACATCATTTTCACGACCCTGAACAGGAAGGATCCAGTTGCCTGGAATGCCATATGCCGGAAAGAACCTATATGGTAATTGACCCGCGCCGTGACCACAGTATACGGATTCCCCGGCCTGACCTCTCAGATAAACTGAAATCACCGAATGCCTGCAATAAGTGCCATGATGATAAATCAAACAAATGGGCTGCCGACTGGTGCATTGAATGGTATGGAGATCCGGACAGGAATGGAACACATTACGGTGAGATCTTCTGGGCCGGACGCCAGGCATATCCTGAGGCCCTGCCGGAATTGATCAGGCTTGCCAATGATCCCGAATCTGCTCCCATGGTCAGGGCGACGGCGGTCTCACTCTTACAGAATTACCAGGATGCATCCGTAATCAGGACCCTTCAAACCAGCATTACAGATCCGGATCCCATCATCAGGTATGCGGCTGTTTCCGCCTTGTATGTGGCTGATGAAAATGCCATCCTGGAGCTGGCCATCCCCAGGTTGAGCGATTCTGTCAGGCTGATCCGCACTGCTGCAGCTTTCCAGCTTGCCAGGATTCCACCCGAGTACCTGGGGAAGGCAAATATTCGTCAACGTGAAAAAGTGCTTGAAGAATACAGGAAGACTCAGATGATCAATGCTGACCATCCTTCAGCACATATGAATCTCGGAATACTGGCCATGAACCAGGGAGATTATTCCGCTGCTGAAACCTCCTACCTGAAGGCACTTGAAGTAGAACCGGCGCTGACTACAGCCTATGTCAACCTGGCCGATCTCTACCGCATGTTGGGACGGGATGAGGAAGGGGAACAGTTGCTGCGTGATGCCATCACACAGAGCCCGGATATGGGCGCCGTGCATTATGCCCTGGGACTGAACCTAGTACGGAAGGGAAACCATGACGGCGCCATGAAATTCCTGGAGCAGGCAGCCAGGCTTGAACCTGCAAACGCCAGGTATGCATATGTTTATGGGGTGGGACTCCATTCCACCGGGAAAAAGCAGGAAGCTGTTGATTACCTGGAAAATGCATTGATGGAAAATCCGTTTGACAGGGATCTGTTGTATTCATTGTCAACATTCAACCAGGAGTTGGGAAATCGTGATCAGTCCCTGAAATATGCCGAGCAACTGCTTGAATATTATCCCTCGGACCAGAATTACCAGCAGTTGATCCAGTACCTGAAAACTCAAGCTAACTGATACGGATTTTTCAAAACCGCTCAATTTGAATAACTTTCGCTGAAAATATAAACCTCACTTAAGGCCATGAAGAAAATTATCCTGTTGTCGTTAATGACCATTCTGCTTATCCCAGCAGCCAGGTCCCAAGTGTTGATCGCCATACTTTTCGGAGACAAATTGAATACCCCGAATATTGAATTCGGATTGAATGTCGGTGGGAACTTTACCACCCTTACGAACTATCCCGAAGCAAAATTCAAGACCGGATTAAATCTTGGTCTGTATTTCAACTTTAAATTATCAGATCACTTTTATTTGCATCCTGAGATGCTTTTCATGAACCAGATGGGATCGAAAGGGGTCAATAACAGGGAACTACCAAACCCCGGATTACAACATGAGACACTGGAAACCTGGGTCGAATCAAATTACTTCACCCTGGTCTTCATGCCCCGCTATAAACTCACCAATCAATTGTATTTTGAGGCTGGTTTGTATGGTAGTTATCTTTTAACGGCCGATGACTATTTTTTAATTAAACCTGAATCTGATACGGAACTGCAATATAAGGTACATGCCAAACCCAGGATGAATAAATGGGATGTGGGAGCGCAGGTAGGACTCGGTTACAAATTCGGTAAGGGCGAAGGGATGAACCTTTCCCTGCGTTATTCCCATGGCTTCATCAATACCCTGAAGGATGAGAGTCTTGATCCTGAAAAGAACCGCGGGTTCCATGTGCATTTGGGTATCCCCATAGGTGTAGGTAAGGAAAGTGTTCAAAAGGAAGTGGACAGGATTGAAAGGTAATTTTTCTTAATCCATACAACCCTGATGGTTTTTTCATGTCTTTGGGAGTGATAGATCTGATTTGATTTTTTTTCCTATTTTCACCCCTGATTTTGAATACAAAACTAATGTCAAATGAGAAAGTACTTATTCATTCTGTTTCTAGGTATCGTTTCGCTTAACCTTTCTGCCCAGGATAGTGGATTTGGACTGGGTATCATTATAGGTGAACCAACCGGGGTAAGCCTGAAGACCTGGGTTAGCCAGAAACATGCTATAGACGGGGGAATCGCCTGGTCATTGACAAATGACTGGTTCCATATCCATGCAGATTACCTGATACACAATTTTGAGTTGATCAATGTCAGCAAAGGAGAACTGCCCTTTTATTTTGGCTTTGGGGCCAAAATTGGAATTGGTAATGAGTTCAGTTTAGGCGCCAGGGTACCTGTGGGACTGGCATATCTGTTTGATGACGCACCGTTGGATGTATTCGTTGAGGTGGTCCCGGCTTTACAGCTGATAAACCAGATACAGTTTCAAATGAACGGAGGCATCGGCATCAGATACTGGTTTTAATTTCAGGTCTGGCTTTCTCCATATACTTTGATGATGCTCTCTCTCAGCTGTTTGCCTGCCGGGGTTGACAGATGATAGACATTGTCTGCTATCTCCGATGCTGATACCCAACCAGTATAATCAGCATCGGGCATGGCCTCCCTGTTCTGTGGTGTGTCAATGGTACCTGGGACGATGACGCTGGCAGTGATTCCGGAACCTTTCCCGTCTTCATTAATTACTTCAGCAAGCCTGAAAACCAGGGATTTGCTCAAAGCGTAAGAGAGCATGTGTTTGGCTGATCCGGGATGCATAGCCGGACGACTACCTGTAAAGATGACCTGTCCGCCATCTTCCTGTTCCTGCATCTGCAGAAATACCTGCCTTGCTATATGATAAGCTGTAAGAAAATTCAGCCGGTACATTTTATTTAGTTTTTCCTCACCGGTATCTGCCAGTCCCCCCATAGCAAAACCTCCGGTCGTTAACACGGCCAAATCTATGTTGCCAAAAATCTCAACGACCTGCCTTACGGCCTTTTGCACTTTGTTTTCATCCAGCAGATCAAGTGGAAAGGTTTTCAGCTTGGATGTGGTTTTCAGACTACTTCCATGCTTTTCCGAGACAAGGGCTGCGATCTGAAAATCATTTTTTAGAAATTTCTTCAGTACAGCACCTCCCAGGTTACCCGCTGCCCCTGTGATTAAAATCGTTTTACTCATATTGTTTCTCTAAGTTCTGTCTATAATATATTACTTATTTTTGCATCCATCAAAGATCGGTATCGATTTTTAATGAATTCATATAACTTTAAAATCTTTATAGTACATCACAAATCAATCATGATAAAGAATTTCCATGTTCCATCTGCATTCGCACTTGCCCTGTTTCTATTTACTTCATCAATTTGTGCTCAAAAATCAGGGTTAAAAAGCATCACGATTGAGGAACTTGAAACTCATCTTACCTACCTGGCATCAGATGAACTGGAGGGCCGTGCCACAGGGGAGCCCGGTCTTGACCTGGCAGCCAAATACCTTGCTGAACAGGCAGCCAGGATCGGACTCGAACCCATTGATGAAAACAGGGATTACTTCCAGGAATACACCCTGGTAAAGAAAGTCCAGGACCAATCAACATCCAGTATCAGTATCACCAGCGAAAATGGATCCATTGCTGAAGTCAGAAAACCGCTTTATTGCCTTAATGCGAAATCCGATACGATTGATCTTAGTGGAGAGCTTGTATTTGCAGGCTATGGTATCTATTCAGCAAAAGATAACTACAACAGTTTTGAAAATATAGACCTGAAGGATAAGATCGTACTGGTAATGAGCCGGGGACCGATGGATCATGTCAATGATATCAGCCTGCTTCAGAACAGGGACTGGAATGACCTCAGCACATGGAGGTATAAGTTAAACGGTCTCGCCATGCGTATGCCAAAAGCGATATTATTGGTCATGGATCCAAGGTCAGGTTATCAATCCATCGATCAATATGCAAGTGGAATGATCCGCTATTTAACCAGTTCAAGCATAGTCAAAGAACTTGGCGGCCAGCAAAGAAGCATGATACCTGGTATGTCTGCTAAAGTACTATTCATCCACAGGGCAGCCGCCGATAAAATGTTGCAAGCCTCCGGTAAAACCTTAGATGAATTACAGGACAACATTGATTCTTCCCTGAAACCCAATTCATTTGTAATTCCCGACACCCGGATACACATATACACCAGGTACAACAGGGAAGAGAAACCAATCCCCAATGTGGCCGGACTGATCGAGGGTAGTGATCCGGAAATGCGAAAGGAAGCCATAGTATTTACGGCGCATTTTGACCATCTCGGGCAAAACAAAAGAGGTGAGATTTACAATGGCGCAGATGATAACGCCTCAGGCACAGCCGCCCTGATTGAGATCGGAGAAGCCTTTGTAAAGCAACAGAAGGATCTCAAAAGAAGTGTCCTGATCCTCTGGTTTTCCGGCGAGGAGATCGGCCTTTTGGGTTCAAAATTTTATGCTGATCACCCACTTATCCCCCTGGAACAAACCGTTGCAAACATTAACCTGGATATGATCGGGGCAGTCCGGACGTCCCGGGATACCGGCTTCATTTACCGTGAGAAAGTCAGTGTCGTTGGAATGGATTCGATCAGTGTGATCGGGGGACATCAAAGTGCGGAACTACTTGACATCCACAATAAGAGCACTAAGAAAATGGGCATGGCCAGTGACTTCAGCATGAATTCTCCGGACCACCCCTACAGGTATTATTACAGAAGTGACCATTACAGTTTTGCCAAGAATGACATTCCGGTCCTGTTCTACTCTACAGGCATACATGTTGATTACCACAAGCCAACAGACAATTATGAACGGATCAATTTTACGAAACTTGAAAAAGTAACAGAACTTGCCTTCCTGGTTGGTTATAACCTGGCCACACAAAAGAAAAGAATCAAGATTGACAATCCGTTTTCCGAATGGTAGGCGGAATTTGAAATCAATAAAATTTTAATGAAATTCGTAGCATTAATAACCTTAAGAAATCAATTCATATGCCGGTATCCAAAAACTTCCTTGTCCCGATAGACTTCCGCCCTGAATCCGAAATGGCCCTGGAATATGCTGCTTTTATAGCAAACAGGATTGGAGCCACCCTCCACCTGATCTATATCATCGAGGAGGAATCGCCTTTGCTCAAGCTTGTGCTGAAAGATGACCAGCGGGATATGATCATCAGGGGGGCAGCGGATAAACTTGATGATGTTGCAGGCAAAGTCCTGACGGGTAAAAACATCCCATTTACAACAAAGATCAAACAGGGCAAAGTCTATGAAATGATCATTGAAACTACCGGCGAAGTTAAGGCTGATTTCATATTTATGGGGCGTACTGATTCATCCGATATGATGAAAAATTTCGCAGGTACCAATACCATGCATATTATCAGGGGAGCCGATGTACCGGTGATCACCCTCCGTAAGAAGCCTGAATATTTCGGTAGTACACATATCATTCTGCCCCTGGATCTAAGGAAACAAACCATTAGAAAAGCCACAAATGCAGTAGCTGTGGCTCGAATGCTGGATGCCAGGCTCACCATCTTATCTGTCTTGCGGGAAGATAGTAAAGGCAAGGAAATCAAGTATATTTCCAAACTCGATGAGATACGCACCAATTTAAGAAGCCTGGACGTTGACTGCGATATAAAACTTATCAAGAACTCCACTGATGCTCCAAACATAATCCTGAATGACGCAGTAAGGGAACTTGAGGGTGATCTTGTCATGATCATGACCCAGCAGGAGTTGCATATCACCGAGTACTTTGTGGGATCTGTAGCCCAGGATATCATAAACCTCTCCGATTTCCCGGTTATGAGTATCAATCCACTCGTCAGGGAAGAGAAAGGGATCCCTGATCCAATGACCGAAGTTTTTATCAACCCCATACAGATGCTGGATCACTGATCCGGGTCAAAGATCCTTTTGAGAACTCATAGACAGGTGGTATTATATGTCCTGATGATGGTAGTCCTGGCTTCAGGTATAAAAGCCTTCCAGTATCCATAATCTGAGCTTATCTTCATCAATCTCATCAATTGATTTGAATTTCAGGTATTTCATATGCTTGCCTGTCCCCAGCAACAAACCGTCCGGGTCTTTCAGCATTTTACCATCATGAAATGCAAAGGTCACATGATTCATGAATCCGGCTATATAACAAATCGTTTTATGCAGGCTGAATGTCGGTACACGCCATTTTATATCCTCGGTGGCATCCGGTACCACCTCGTAGATCAGTTCTCTCAACCGGAGTATAATGTCACGGAAAACCGGATCAAACTGATCAATGTATTCTTCAACCTCCGGATCAGATCTCATGATTCAAATTTAACCCAATTATTATATTTATAATATTTCAGAAGGGGAAATCGAATGCATTGCTTGCGAAATTCTGAGTCAATATTGTCATTTTGTCATGTTTATTTAATATGCACCTGTCTTTTTGGCAGTATTTTGGTACTGATTGACAGTAAAACCTCGTTGGCATAAACTTTGACTTTATGCCCTCAGAATTTATGACATTAAGTTTAATTAAAATAAATGGAGGACAAAGTCATGTTAGCTAAATTCAACAGAACATATCCAGGTTTTATGGATGAATTCTTCGGAAGGGATTTCTATCCGGCTCATTATGAGAGAAATGGTTTCAAAAGCCTGCCGGCAGTAAATATCACTGAAAGTGATAATGGTTATACCATTGAGGTTGCTGCTCCGGGACTGAACAAGAAAGATTTCAAAATCGACCTGGACAAAAACTCTCTGACCATTGCATCTGTAAGCGAAGATAAGCAGGAAGAAAGCAATGAAAGGTATACCAGGAGGGAATTCCGTTATACCAATTTCAGCCGTTCTTTCACATTGCCGGAAACAGTTGATGGTTACAAGATCAGTGCTGTTCATAAAGACGGGATCTTGTACGTAGATGTTCCAAAAATGGAAGAAGCAAAAGAAAAACCCGCAAGGCAGATTGCTATCAAGTAATACAAGTTCAGGTTTGATTTTCATGGTTAAAGGGGCTGTCGCAAAATGACAGCCTTTTTACTTTGTATAAGTGCTGATAAGGATATTAAGCCTGTTTATATTATTTGTCAGTGATTTACCAGAGAACGTAGCGCCAGAGATGGCATCAATATTTTGTCCATAAGTATATTCTGTCCCAACCGGATTATCTAGAAATTGCTTTAACCAGCCCCTGGAGCTTACCTGGTATCCAAATTCTGACCGGTAAACCAGTATGTTCAGGTCTGTTATTGTCAAGTCTGCATTATAGACAATCATAAAATCGAATTCTTCAAACCTGCCCATTGCCGAGGAGATCACAAGGTATCCAATCAATTCACCTTCTTTCTGTATCAGCCTGAAGACAGTATCCGTCTTCTCGTTATAATATACTGAAAGATCAATACGAACTGGTTCTTTTATGATCTCAGTATCCCTGAAGTTCTTAACTGCCAGTTTCTCTGCTTTGATAATCAATTTCTCAGGGTGAGTTGCTTTAGCAGCAAAAGAAATGGCAAGAGTCAGGATTAACAGCAAGGCAGTATTATGGATATGTGGGTTAGTCCTCATTACTAAAACATAAATCCGATACCAAGATTTAGCTGTTGTGTCTTCTGATCAGCACCATTGAAGAGCCACTGATAATCCGCCTTTACAACAGCACCTTCCGTGAACCAGAATCCCAATCCCGCGGTCAGGTCAGTCCGATCGAATGCTGTATTGATGATCATGCTTTTATGCACACCATGATGTGTATTGTACTTCTCATAGCGCAGAAATGGGACAAGTTTTTCAAATTTTGTATCAACATGCTTGAAGATATTATAGCCAACCTCCATATAATAGCCAAGCATTGCTGAACCAAGGTCACTTCCTGTGAATTCATTATAGTCTAGTGAGTTGCTTATGGAATTATAAATTAATTGTCCCCTCAGTTTCAAACCGTCATTATCATACCTCAGGTCCAATCCGAGCATAGAGGTACCTATTATGGATGAATCAGCAGTAATTTTGCCATACTGATCATCCTTGTTTAGTCCATTTTTCAGGGTAGATTGGGATTTCCCAAAATATCCTGCAAAGCCGATATTGAGTCCGGTGATACCGAAATAATCGACCTTAAAAGAGAAATTTGGTGAAGAAATAATGGATTCAGCTCCTTTTTGCCTGCCTCCTCGTAGTCCGTTTTTGCCATTGAACTGTGCATCGGGGCCGTAACCCTTGAATCCATTAACGATATATGCCTGATATCTCAGGGAAGCAGAAATTATGGTACCACTTACTCCCGCACCAATTTCACGCCACGTTGTGGGTACAATATATTTATCCACATTTGGTCTTTCCACACCGTTAAATGTCGGGGGTTCATGGTACTCATTTATGATCCCCATCGGGATCAATAATAATCCCCCTTTCAGATTCAGACCCGTGCTGAATCGATAGTTAAGGAAGGCTTGTTCCACATATACCTCTTTTACATGTTCAAACTCAATTTCTGAAACCAGCTTAAGTTTATCCGTAAATTGGTATCCAAATAACAGGACAAATCTATGAACATCCAGTTTCCCGTTTTGAAATTCACCTGAAGTAATGGGCTGGTTGTAATCTATCTGCCCATATCCACCAACAACCAGTTTTGCATCCTGGCGTCCATCCCATAATCCGTTTGCCCTGTTAATCGGTACTTGAGTCCCTGGTGCAATTTGCTGGGAAACAGCAGTATGCATGAATACAACCATCCAAGCAAGTAGAATTAATATCCTTTTCATCTAATCATTATTTTTAAATAATAGATGTAAATATAGGATTTTTAGATCTGTATTTATTTTTTTACATTGCACAAATTAATTACAAGACAGGTGAGGCGAATATGAAACTGCTATTTATCACAAACCTGAAGGCATTTTTGCTGTTTTTTATTCAGTATTTATCACTGGTTCTGCTGATGGTTACCGGTCCTGTTTTCCCCAGCAGTTCGCCTCTGTGGATCTTCTACATTGCAGGCTGGATCCTGGGCATATGGTCAATACTGGCCATGGGGATTGGCAATATTAATGCCGGTCCGGATCCCTTGCCGGAAGGAAAACTAATTAGACGTGGACCATATGCCGTGATCAGGCATCCCATGTATGCTGCTATCCTGCTGTTGTTCACCCCACTGCTCTTCGACCATTTCACAATTCCCAGGCTATTCATAATGATGGTTCTGATAATCAACCTTCTCCTGAAAATCAGCTACGAGGAAAAGCAAATGAACCTCTCCTACTGCAATAAGTATCGGGAATATTCAGCGGGCACCTGGCAACTGATCCCCTATGTTTTATGATTTTGTGATTCTCTTAGCTACATTTGTATGTTAGGAGAAGAACAGACCTGATGGAAGAATACAAACCTGATAAATATATTACCGAGGATCAGATCGAGTTGGCAAGGTTTGCAAAGGCGCTCAGCCATCCGGTTCGAATCTACATTCTTCAATTATTATCCCGGCAAAGCTGTTGTTACAGTGGAGATCTTGCAGAGATCCTGCCCATTGCCCGATCAACACTCTCCCAGCATCTCAAGGAGTTGAAACGAGCTGGTTTGATCCATGGGACTACCAGACCACCCAGGATCATGTACTGCTTGAATCCCGAAGCATGGGAAAAGGTTAAAGATTCTTTTGCTGATTTTCTTGAAAAATAATAATTTTTTTAAATATATTTCGTATTTTTACGAAATACAAAATACAACCATCATGAAGGAAGCTGAAGAACTCAAGAAAATAGTTAAAGAGAAATATTCGAACATCGCCATCCAGAGCAATCAAACCAGTGCTGGTTGTGGTTGTGGCTGTGCAACGGAAGAAGTTGTGGATTACTCCGTATTATCTGAAGATTACAGGCAATTAAAAGGATACGTCCCCGAGGCGGATCTTGGATTAGGATGCGGTTTGCCGACAAAGCATGCTTTCATCAGGCCCGGAGATACCGTGGTAGATCTCGGTTCGGGGGCAGGGAATGATTGCTTCATTGCCCGGAGGGAAACCGGCGATAGCGGCAGGGTCATAGG
>SDBS01003151.1_pt1 | contig 16151 bp, 13 predicted proteins | sample 2277091 | NCBI WGS metagenome assembly SDBS01 (sample SAMN10404972, study PRJNA504765) | marine sediment metagenome | isolation source: marine sediment core GS10_PC15, 163 cmbsf | place: Arctic Ocean: Southern Knipovich Ridge | collected 2010 | reverse complement strand
AATCCAATTATTGAACCGGCATTAAGGAAATATGTATTCTTCAATCGTGGTACAAATCCAGGTGATACAACAGTCACAACCAGTACAGCAATAATTACATCACTTGCTCTAAGTTTTCTTTTAACAAGTTTCGTTGCGGATTCTTTTTCCTTTACTAATTTAATTGGTTCCGTTTTCTTCAATCCTTCGGGAGTGACATCAAATATCCACGATAAAATAGCCGTAATTGGAAATCCTATTGCTAATAGAAGTATAACTAGTGTTGTTGTCCAACCAGGCAAGTGGAGTGGTTCTGTAATGTTGCTAACCAATTCAATGATGATATATGCTGCACCGGCATACATAGCAATGACACGAACTACTTTCCTTCGTTTCAGCTCCTGCCAGAACTGTATAAGATTGCTGGGTTTACCAGGCATTAGAACTAGCTGCGTTGAATTTGGATATATAAAATTAAACGATCCTAATGCCAAATCCAATTGGGTTTCAATGAATTATTCGGGCTTTCTTGATTCCAAGTCTGGTATATCCATTTTTGAATAATTACCATTTTCAGAATGTATCATCATTTAATGTAATCTGTATAATGATTTACGGAAGAAATCCGTAATTTTATTATCCTGGGACAGGAAATAAAGACGCTGAAACCTGGCACATAACTTGCCAGACGGATGCAGCTTTTATAGGACGGTGAGGAAGCGAAAGATTGGATCCATTCTGGCATGGATCACATTATATTCAGTGCAGGGGATAAAAAACTGTGAAGATCAATAAATCCTAATAATCTATAACACATGGATAAAATCGCACTTATTACCGGTGCCAACCGCGGGATCGGGCTTGAGATCGGCAAACAATTGCTGGCAAAAGATTTTACGGTGGTTTTTACCATGCGGAATATGGCCATCGGCCGTCCTATTGTGAATGATATCAGAAAGGATTATAAAAAAGCCTGGTTTCACCAGCTGGATGTTTCCGAAGAACAAAGTATCGACGATGTGGTCACCTACTTTGAAGAAGTCTGTGAGCGGCTTGATGTATTGATCAATAATGCAGCCATCCTGCATGATCATAATCATGCTTCCGTTCAGGTATCCCTGAAAGATATGAGGGAAACCATGGAGACCAACCTCTACGGACCTATGATGGTTACACGTGCGATGATCCCATTCCTGAAGAAAAGCGATGATCCAAGGGTGATCAACCTTTCCAGCACCATGGGGCAACTCTCTACCATGGGTGCAGGCTACGGCGCTTACAGGATCTCCAAAACGGCCCTGAATGCACTTACCGTAATTCAGTCCAGGGAACTGGCCAGGGATGGAATCAAGGTCAATTCCATGTGCCCGGGCTGGGTGAAGACGGAAATGGGTGGACCCAATGCAATCCGCTCCCTGGAAGAAGGGGCCGATACAGCTGTTTGGCTTGCCACTTCCGGTAATATACCAAGTGGGAAATTCTTCAAGGACAAAAAAGAGATTCCCTGGTAATTATCCTAGGATTCATTTTTCTTTCTCAGCTTCTTCGTATAATATAACGAAGCTGCAATAGATATGGCTGCAAGGAACAGGAAGGCAAGCACCCTGTATCCCACCTGCAGGCTTGCCAGGTCAACAGCAAACAGGTAAATGGCTGTGGCAATAAAGGTAAAGATCGCCATCCAGCGGTACTTGATATTCTGCAGGATGAAGCTCATCACCAGATAGCCGGCTGCAGCGAGGGTCCATGAAAGTGTGACATACTGAACCGGGACAACCTGCTGCAGGCTATACAATACCATAAAAAATGCCTCAAACAGGTACAGGTTCCTCAGGAATTCCGTCTGCAGGGTGAGCCTTTCCTTTTGCCAGTTCAGTATCCGGGCGGATGCCAGTGCTACCAGCGCAAATACAATGTTAATGCTGTCTACGGAAGGATAAGCGGTAAGATATATCAACAGGATCATGAGGTACAGTATGGTATTAACAACCACAATGATCTTCGATCTGTACCATAAGGCCATGGACATTACCAGCAGGCTCTGAAGGGCAAGCAAAAGATGTGCGTTGGGCAGACCTGTATATCCGTATACGGAAACGCTCATCGCCATAAAACCGAAACAGGCAAAAAGTGCCGGGATGAACTCCCTTGTACCCCGGTAATAAAGAATCACTGAATACCCAAGGCAAATTATCGTAATAAGGGCAAATATACCGGCATAGCTCTCCTCATAGAATGCCAGCACTACCATTAGTACAAGCAGCATGAATAATATTGCATTCCAGATCACCAGGCTGAGATAAAACCTTTCAGGGATGGATTCCTTCCTGGGTGCCAGTGCAACGAATGCGTAGATGGCGGCATATGCGAACAGGTAATACAGGTTATTCTGATGCACGTCCAGCACACCTAAGGGATTGCCCAGGACAGGATTGCCCATTAACCATATCAGGTGTGAAATGTAGACAAGGAAAAGAGAAACCATAAGCAGATGCCTCCATTCTTTCCGCAGGAAAAGAATTGTAGAAATGCCAGCAGCCACAACAAACAAAGTAAGAGTAACATGGGTTACACCCGAGAAAAGCGCCGTGGCAACCAGGAATATAATGGCCAGGGCAGCAAGGAATTCAGATTTTTTTCTTAGTGCAAATCCCAGGAGCGATGCGATCAGGATCAAGATCATTGCCAATCCAATACCAAACTGGCTGATCACAGGATCAAGTGTAAGAAAATGAAGCCGTAGCGTTACATAGAAAGCCAGGATATAGCCGCTGAAGTTTAACATGAAATCAAGGTGGGAAAGGCTCTTTCTGATTTTATGGGCCACCAGGAAGATACTGCCTGCCAGCAGATAACCGAGAATGCTGGGCAAGAGTGAATAGCCCAGGTTCTGGGCATATGTCATTAGAAACATGATGCCAAATATCATGACAATATTACCCAGCCATGCAAGTCCGTGACTGCCAATTTTGATCTCAATGTCGCTCCCCTTGCCAAAGGAAATATCAAATTCCTGGTCCTCTTCCTGCGGCTTCCGAACCGAGATATCCGCAGCCCCAAGCCTGGCTTCAATCAGTGAGATCCTTTTTTCAAGTGAATCATACTGATTGAGCAGTTTGTCAATATTTGAATCATTTTCACCAGAGGGATGTGTCATAATTTACCTCCTAGTTGCGCCGCAACTTTTTAATTTTTATCATTAAATAAAATACATAGAGATAATGGAACCAAACAACAGAAAGCAACACGATCAGGGTATAAACCATCCAAAGGGGGGCATCTGTATCTCCGAGTCCCCTTCGCTTCTCAATAACTACACGCGGCATCGCTAATCCCCAGTCCTTTAATGCAACTGCTTCAACATTGCCATATAACTCATGATCCTCAATTCTTGCAATGATGGTAAGATTCCCGATGGAATCCCCGGGAAGTGAAGTGGGAAAATTCAGTTGCGCCCTTCCCTCTTCGAACCATTCTTCGCCAACAGGCAGAAGGCTGAATGACCTGGGAACATAAAAATAGACATCTGTCTCTTCCAGGGGAATAGGGTTACCCTCCTTGTCCAATTCGAAAGCCTCTGCCAGGATGGTTTTGACTGAATCTATTTCAATAAATTCAAGACGCATATTCAGGGGCCTCACTTCCACCATGTCCTCCGACTTTTCATAAAGATGATTTCCCTTGAACAAGGCCCTGAAAGTATAATTGTCCCCCAGGCTGATGAGCCTGTCAGAACCCTTTTTGATTTGGAATACCGCCTCCCCGTCCATGTTTGTCGGAACGGCCTCAAGTTGCCTGGTGTCCTCCCCGGCCATATTGTAAAAAACGACCATTGCCCCGTTGATAAATACATCACGCTCACCCGTCCAGTAGCTGAGCCTGGTTTTGAGGATGAATTCCTCATCATTCTGTACACAGCTGAAATAAAAATCCGGAGATACTTTTGATTCATCCTGTGAAGCAAAAACGGTTAGGCCTGTCCCCCAGGTGCCAAAGAGCAAAATCAAAAGGGTAATGATCGGTATCGGGGTCGTCAAGGATCTATTTTGGGTCGGATTGCTCATGTCGTAAGATTTTTCTCTTTATCATTCGATTCTGCAAGCTCGCTTACCGGAATAATGGGAACGAATTTTGAACTGAAATAAAAAAACAGGAAAAAGGCGGCGATCCCGCTGAACGTTAAAGCCCATTCCACCCATGTTATGGAATAATGCACATAAGCCATCCTGGATTCCTGCATGGGAAGGAGGGGTGTTTCGAGCGTTGGTATGATGATTATGTACCTTTTGACCCACATGGCCGTGATCACGATGACCGAGGCAATTGTGATCCCGTTGATGGTCCTGGTTTTCGGTATGGCCACAATTATTAAGGGCAGAAGGACCCCTATAAATGCCGCGTAAAAGAACATTAATCCAAATTCCTGCCTTGAAAAAAGTTTATAGATCAGATGAAGCTCCCACTTTTCAGATCCATACCAGCTGGTCAGGTATTCACTGAACGTAAAATAACCGTAGAGGCCCCCCAGTACCAGCAACACTATACCCAGGTACTGGAAATGTTTCTCCTGCAGGTATTCCTCCAGGTGGTAGAATTTCCGGAATGCCCACATTGCAATGATCAGCACACCTGTGCCGGAATATACTGCAGCGACGACAAAGTAGGGGGCAAATATGGTGCTATGCCAGCCCGGGCGAAGGGTCATCCCGAATATCCAGGAGAGCACCGAGTGGACTAATACAGCCAGGGGTATGATAATGATCGATGTGATTGTGATCCCCTGCCGGAGGAAGTATCTCTGCTTCTCATTGTCCTTATACCCGATCGCAAAGAACCTGTAAAAGCGGCGTCGCCACTTGCCGAACATGGGATTCCCGGAATCCCTTAAAATAGCAAAATCAGGAACCGTGGCAAGGAAAAGGAATATCGCACTCCCGATCAGGTAGGTAGTGATGGCGATGAGATCCCAGGTGATGGGGGACTGTATCCTGCCAAAAAGTATCAGGTGATCCAGCCTGTCAAGACGTCCAATGCACAATAAAATGTAAAGAGGGCCTAATATTGTTGAAATCACCGTGATGATCTCTGCGATCCGGATAATGGGCTTCCTCCATTCCACTTTAAGTAAATACAATATTCCTGAGATCAATGCACCTGCATAACTGATCCCGATGAAAAATATGAAGTTCACGATATAAACTCCCCAGACCACATTGTCACGCATTCCTGTCACGGAATGTCCCTTCTTAATCTGTATATATAATGCATAAAACCCCCATAAGACCGTCAGTCCACAGATAGTGACAAGAACCTTTTCCAGCCTTGTGGTCCGGGTCATTTGCGGGGCGAATTTTTCCAGTAATTCAGTTACCTTGCTATTGTCTTTCACGTCCTATCTGTTAAGTTCCTTATTAATTTTTGTCCGCGCCACCTCATACCTCTTTTCTACCTCTTCACTGAGATTCTTGAAACCTGTTTCCGGATGAAATAGACGGTTGACCGGGGGCAGGTAGTATACACTCGGATTTGTGCCCAGCTCCTCCATATACCTGTAGCCGGCCCTTTCATAAATGAGCTCACTAAAACGTACGGTCTCAACCCCGTTTGTTACGGCATCCTCGTTCTTGTCCCCGTAATATAGTACTCCATTCGGACAGGCAGTCACGCATATAGGCAATTTGCCCATCCTGGCCATATCGGGACAAAAATCACATTTCCCTACCGTTCCGATCTGGTGGGGAACGCTGGTTTCGGGTGAGAATTCCACATTCTCCGCCGGATTGGTTTCTGGTTCATTCCATTGAAATACCCTGGAGGAATAAGGGCATGCTGTCATACAGAACTTGCAGCCAATGCATCTCTCATTGTCAATCAGTACCAGGCCATCCAGCCGCTTAAAAGTGGCACCTACCGGACAGACATTTACACATGAGGGACTATTACAGTGGAAACAGGGTTTCGGGAACCAGTAGGATGCAGTATCCTCGCTGTCTTTCATCAGGAAGACCTTGATCCATTCATCCTCGGGCGGCAGAAAATGCATGCGCTGGCATTCTTCCACACATTTCCTGGCATTCCTGCATTTTGCCAGGTCAATGACCATTACATATTCCTTATTCGGATCGCCTTGCCTGGCTTCCTCCGGGGAAACCTGGTTATGTACAAGATGGTGTAGATGTGCCGGATCAATTTCCATTAGTTTTCCTTCCGTGGTCATCACATTTACTTTCTCCCCGGAATTTTTGGCTTCGGGTGTGGAACACCCGCCTGCACAACCGGCGCCAACAAGTGCAGTAGTCCCAAGTGCCAGGCTGTTCCTGATAAATTCCCTGCGGTCCGATTTCTTGCTTTTTTCTGAAGACTTCATAATATTATGGCCTGTTATGCTATAAATTTATTAAGATTTTATTTAATGATGAGTATTACACCCAAAACTGTCAAACGATTATTTACAATGGAATTAGTCTAAATTAAATCGAAAAATTTTGATTATGTGATACAGCTGTATTGCAGGCCATTTGCAGACAGAAATATGGCTGTTCTTATTTAGAACTTATTTATAATGAAAAAAATAAACCCGGACAAAGAATCCTTTGAAATCCGGGCCAATTCATGGATTCCGGCATACGGGGCCAGTCCTGACAAGCAGCATTTTATTTAGAATAGGACGCCCGGGACTGGTACGTTATAGTGAATAAAAAATCCCGGCTCAGGTTCAATCCGAAAGCCGGGATATTGTAGAGAAAAAGGAGATCGGCTATTCCTGCATCTTTATCAGTTTAACAGATTGAAAAATATTACCTGTTCTTAAATGCAGAAAATAGACGCCGGCTGGCAATTGATCTGTCCTGATGCTAACATTTTCTCTGGCATAAGATCTGTCGGACATTACCAATCCGCCTTGCAGGTTGTATATTTTCAGGTCTACGGGCCCTAGAACCCTGCCCGCCAGTCTTATGGTCAGCCTGTCCTGAAAAGGATTTGGATAAACCGCCAGTGAAACCGGGTTATCAAAGTGATCTTCCACTGCAGTAGCCACTGCGCAGGGAGGACCGATCTTGGCTATAAAAGCATCCGTAGAACCATTACTGATCAGGGTATCGTCATCAAAAACCAGAATGGGTGGTCCCGTGCCCGCGACCAAACCGCCGGCAATCAGGGGCCTGTTCCCATAGGTAGTGACTGATATACCCTCAGCCAGTGCTGTGTTTGCCTCCGGCATTTTTGCCCACAAGGCATTCCCGGACTGATCTAGTTTTGCCAGGTAGAGATCTCCGGAAGTATTGATCAGGGTGATGTCATCAAAAACAATGGTATCATTGAAGGTGCCTGTAATATAGACATCCCCGTTATCGTCAACCGTGACATCATTGGCATAATCATGCTCCATTGAACCAGCCCTGATGCCCCATTGTGCAGCACCACTGGCATCAAATGACATCAGGAGTATATCCCTTCTTGGAGGTGAAGTGTTTGCATTCTGCAGGGTTATCCCGCCGATAAGGGCTGAAACGGACTCGAATTCACCGGTTGCATAAATATTGCTGCCAGTGGCATCAACCGCCACCTTGTTGAAAAAATCATTCCCGCTTCCACCTCCGGTCACTGCCCACTGGGGAGAACCGGAAGCGTCGTACATAGCCACAAAGACATCCCGGTTGCCCTCGGTTGAATGAGTAGTTTCGTTGAATACAAATTGTGCTTGGAAGTACCCGGCAATAAACACACTTCCCAGGCTGTCCACAGCAATCCCGGTGCCCCAGTCCCCTGAAAGCCCACCACTGCTCTCTGCCCACACACCATTTCCGTCGGGGTCATACTTTGCGGTAAACACATCCTGGGCAATCGTACTATACACAACATTGCCGTCAAAGCTTGCAGAATCATAGAATTCCCCAATAATGTAACAGTTTCCTGCCGGATCAACGGCAATATCATTGGCATAGATATTACTGCCCCCACCGGCCCTGTTGGCCCACAATAGATTACCGGAGGCATCATACTTAACGATGAATATATCCCCCACACCGGCACTTTCCAAAGGCACATCATCGAATGTAATGGTACCTTTGAAATTCCCCGTGATAAAAATGTTCCCGTTGGTGTCCGACGCAATTCCATTGCCAATGTTAGTTCTGCCATCTCCAACACCAGCCATGCCTTTCAATACTACACCGTTTGAATCCAGAATGGCTGTAAAAACATCCCTGCCAGCAGAGGCTGTAAGTGTGTCGCTCCCGATGATGGCGGTCCCCATGAACTCCCCGGTGATTGCGCTATTGCCATCTGGTCCCACAGAAATGCTTGTTGGGATTTCCAGAGAAGTGCCGCCCATGTTAACCGCCCAATGCCAGCACTGGGCATTTGATTGATAAGTTGAGAATTGTATGCCAAGCATCAACAAAAGGCCTGCAATTCGGTATAGTCCATTGATCTTCAGGAATGGTAAATTTCTTTTCATAATTGCGAATTTTTTTGAGAAAGGTTAATTAACAGTTAATTACAAACAAATTTTAATGTAGCTATTACCCTGTAAACTGTCAAGCCACTATTGATAATGGAATTAGTCTAAATAAATTCGAAAAACAGCCATTCCCTGCCCCATGGCTTATGTGGCAGTTTAATTGAGGAAATACAGATGGATCTATTTAGATGTTATTTAGAATGACAGAAGAAATTACAGAAAGGAGAATCTTTTAAATCACGGACTAATTCTTGGATTCCGACAAACCGAACCACTCGCGACAAGCCAAATCTTATTTAAAATGGAGCACCGGTAACAGCTCAGGGAATTGAGCAGCATGATCTAACAATCGAAAGACTTAAAAGTCCATTTAATACAATAATCTACTCCCTCCTATTGTAGATTCATAAATAATATTTATATTTGTACTACTAATATGGTAGTACAAGTAGTATAGTTATAAAAATTATGAAATTCAACACAAAAACGAGATACGGTTTAAGGACCATGATTGAACTTGCCATGCATGGAAACGACAAAGGGGTATATCAAAAAGAAATATCCGAAAGGCAGGAAATATCATTCAAATATCTCGACCAGATCATTGCCTCACTGAAAGCTTCCGGCCTGATCGTTAACTCCGAAGGCAGGATGAGCGGTTATATCCTTTCCAGGGATCCTGAAAAAATCAATGTCTATGATATATATAAAGCCTTTCAGCATGAGTTAATGATCATTGACTGCCTGAAGGGTGAAGGGAATTGCAGCCGTGAAAGTAAATGTGCCACAAGAGAATTCTGGAATGATCTGAACAATCTTATTGTGGATTACCTGAAGTCAGCGAACCTGAAAGACCTGGCCCAAAAACAGGAAGCCACCAATGAACGTAAATCAGAAAGTATGTTTTATATCTAAAAATTAATATGATGAGTTTAGTATGCCCAATATCAGATAGTTATATCGATGAAAATATTGCAAGATTAAATGCATTTATTACATTCGGTCTTATTCTTGTATTTCTCATAACACCATTTAAGTGGATCATCTTCTTAATTGCAGCAGATTTTATGTTAAGAAGGGTCTTGCAAGGAAAATTTAGCGTGATATCCCGGATAAGTATTCTAACAACGGGTGCCCTTGCATTAAAAAAAATAAACATCAATGCCGGACCTAAACTGTTCGCCGCAAATGTAGGTTTCGTACTCAGTATCCTGGCAGCATTGTTTTATTACACAGGTTTACCCTATGTGTCATATGCACTGGCTGGCACTTTGGCCTTTTTCACTTTACTTGAAAGCGTTTTCAACATCTGCGCCGCATGTATCCTGTATCCCTTTGTCTCTAAATATTTATCATGAAATCTTATCAGGTTCTTTTTCATGCCAGCTACAATCTGTAATACATTGAACGGCCTGATCAGAAACCAGTAAACTGCAACTGAATCCGAAACTGGGCAATTACAAATTTATCGACGTTAGGGGTTCAGGTTCAACTTCAACTACTCAACCATTTTAACCATTTTTAATGGATTGAATTGAGTCGTAAGTACCACTCCGGCACCCACCACCAGGTTCACCTACCACTTCAATAATGGAGCCCCTTCCCCGCCAGACAGGACCCCGAATATCATTCCCGGAAAAATCAGTTACAGATGATAAAACTCAAAGTTTTCCTTCAAGTCTCTGCAAAACAGATACGTCACCTTTCCTCCAACCTTTGCTCTCTTTCCAGGAGATCCCTTTCCCTGCTGATCTCTTCCTCCAAGGATTTTTCGTTCGGAAGATATAGCTTGTATTTGGATGCAAAAATTTGTTTACCCTCACTCAGAACACTGTATTTCACAATGGTCCTGTTTTTTCCCGTACATAAAATAAGGTCGATATAATAATGGTCGTTGTCCGCAGTAATCCTTTATTGACGGCCCATAAATGTAAAACCGTTGCCAAGTTCAAGTAAAAACTGCTGCAGTTTTTCTATGAGTGCAGATTCCAATGATGTTTCTGCCAGCTTCTCATTTTCTTTCAAGTCCAAGAACTCAAGCACGAATGGGTCTTTTATGAAGTGAGATAAATGCATTTTCTTTGGCTTGCTTTCAGCTTCAACGTTAAAATTCTTATTGCTATGATTCTTGCTCCATAATATCCTCTCGAAATACAGGCTGTTGATTTGTCTTTCTAGTTACCTGGTGCTCCAGTTTCCGGTAATGGCCTGCTCGATGTAGAACTCCCTGGCATTCTCATTATCAACCTTTAACAACAGTCGGTAATGTGTCCACGACAATTGGCCACGCAGTGCGTGACCTTTTTCAAATATCTGGTAGAACTGCCTCATATACTTAAGGTTACTAATAGTAAAACCTTTACCGAATTCATGTGTTAACTTAGCAGAGAGGTTTCTAATTAAATAATTACCATATTCTGCACGATCTTTACCTTTTTGTTCTTCTTCCACAATTTCTCTTCCTACATTCCAGTATGCCTGAAGCATCTCCTGATTGGCTGTTCGGTAGACCTTGTTTCGAGCATCCTCCAGTATTTCTTTTATACGTACATAAAAACCATCAAATGATGTGATTAATGATTTTGTCATTTCGCATTGATTTTGTCGTTTCTCCTTTATGATTAAATTATCAGAATATCATACACAATTCATTTTGGAACTTTTAAACAGTCTTACAGCACCTTAAACAGGAAATTGTATGTTGAATATCAAAATGCAATGAGGATAGAAGGGATAGACAGTAATGATCATCCGGTAAAGGTTCACTGAGCCTACCCGGGCAGTTCGTAATAGATCCCTGCTCCGGGTCCCAGGGGAAGACCCAGCAACAGCCAGGCGATCAGCAGCAATGACCAGACAATGAAAAAGGCAAATGTATAGGGAAGCATGGTCGCAATGACCGTCCCGATCCCGGCCTTCTTCTCATATTTCTGGATGAAGGCTATGATCAGGGCAAAGAAACTCATCATGGGGGAAATAATATTGGTGACACTGTCCCCTATGCGGTAGACGACCTGCGACAGCTCCGGGGAATAGCCCAGCAGCATGAACATGGGAATGAAAACCGGCGCCATGATGGCCCATTTGGCAGAGGCGGATCCCATGGCCAGGTTGATGAGCCCGGATAAAATGATAAATAGGATCATCAGGGGAATGAGCCCGAGTCCAGATGCCATCACCAGGTTGGCCCCCTTGATGGCGAAAATGATCCCCAGGTTGCTCCATTTGAAATAGGCGACGAACTGGGCGGCAAAAAATACCAGCACATAATACATGGCCAGGGTTTTCATGGCATCCGCCATCCCGTTCATCACATCTGCATCCGATTTGTATTTTTTTGTGGTGATGCCGTAAGCAATACCCATCAGGGAAGCGGTAATGAACAGCATGGCAACCACCCCCCTTATTAAGGGAGATGAAAGCACTTCCCCGTCAACGCCCCTGAAGAACCCATTCGCCGGGATGATCGTGAGCATCGTAATGGCGAGGATCAGCAATCCAACATAGCCCGCCCGCCTGAGGCCCTTTTTTTCAATGGGATTCAGTTTATCCAGCTTCTCATCTGCCCCGTCCCCTTCGTATTTTCCGAACCGCGGGGCAATGAACCGTTCCGTCACCCAGGTCCCGGTAAAAGCGATCACCACCGTGGATGCCACCATAAAATAATAGTTGGCAGTGGGATTCACCAGGTATCCAGGATCGATTATCTGGGCAGCCTCTTCTGAGAGTCCCGCGAGCAGCGGATCTATGGTCCCCAGTATCAGGTTGGCCGAAAAACCGCCCGACACCCCGGCAAAGGCGGCGGCCATCCCTATCACCGGGTGGCGGCCGACAGCAATGAAGATGATCCCGGCGAGGGGGATCAGCAGAACATATCCCACATCGCTGGCAACATTCGACATGATCCCTGCAAGCACAAGTACAAATGTCAGGATTTTCCGGGGAGAAGACAGCACGACGAGCCGGATAAATGCCCCTATCAGTCCGCTGCTCTCTGCTATCCCTATCCCCAGCATGGCGACCATCACGATCCCGAGGGGAGCAAAACTGGTAAAGTTGACCACCATGTCCGTAAGGATGCGGTGGATACCATCTTTCGACAGCAGGTTAACCGGTTCAATAATTTCGCCGGTCCCAGGATGAAGGGCAGTCCAGTCCACCGCCGCAGCTATGGCCGAAAATACCAGGATCAGCACGGCGAAAAGTCCAAATAGGGTGGCAGGGTGCGGGAGTGCGTTCCCCACCTTTTCCACGCCATTCAGAAATTTATCGAAGAGTTTTCCCCGGAAGGCCTTGAACATTTTTACTGCCATAGAAACTGAATAAACAGCTAAAATAAGGGTTTTTTCCAGTCCCCCTTTAATTTGTCATACCAGTCCAGGAAACCCAGCGCATGTACAGGACCCTGATCCAGTTTGTATTTATTTGCCTTCCAGGTAGTTACGGAGATATCCAAAATCTGCGGTCAGCTCCCCATCCCTCAAAATGGTGGCGCGCCAGATGATCCCCTCATGGTCAACTTCCACCAGGGAAGGCACTACTTTTTTCAGCAGCATATTCCCGAAATCCTCAGAAGCATCCCTGGGCAGTTCACCCGGCAGGTTGTCCACCGCCATCACCGTGATGCTTCGCAGATCAAACGGAGGAGTTTGAGATTCCGTCATCGGGTCGTATCCATAGAACGGATCCGCAATAGTTGAAGCCCGTATGGTTGAAGGGATGGGATCCTTGATATCACAGCTTACATCAGCGATCACCCGGATATGGAAATCAGGTTCCCGCATATCTGTGGGGGTCATGAATACTGGTGATTTAGGATCCCAGAAATGACAGGGGATAAACAGGTCCGTGACCTTGGTATAGGGTTTGAAAATGGATTCGTACACCTCGGGGTGCCGGAAAAAATGCTCCAGTGTGACTGCCTCTTCGTCCTTCCTCCGGACATAATCCCATGGATCGATCCGGCAGATCACCGGTTCCTCGTATGATCCCCCAAGGAATTCTTCCGGGAACACCTCCTTCAGTCCCAGGCAACCCAGGGTCTCCATGGCGCCGCCCGCCACCCGTCCTCCTCCCGTGACCAGGATCTTTATTGGCTGGAGGGTCAATTTCCGCAGTTCAGTTTTCATTTCCTCAAAATCCCTGCACTCGTGGGCAGGCTTTAGCAGGTATTGCCGGTAGCGCTCCCCATAGGCCCTGAGCCCGTTGTACGCCCCGACGATCCCGGCCCATCGGCCAAAGGCCACCAGCCTGATATGCAGGTGGTCAGTCAGGTATTCATAATCCACCAGGGTAATTTTCCGGGCGGAAATTTCCTGCAATAATCCCCGGTTATAAGACTGTTCCTTGGCCGTATGGGAAAAAAAGAAATAGGTCTTACCGGGGATCATCTGATCGATCTCAACCTCCTTTACCCCGAACAGTACATCACAGTCCGATATATCGGTCCGGACCTCCTGGCCGGCATCTTCATATTCCTTGTCTGTAAAACACCTGATAACGCTGGACTGCACCACAAAATCATGATCCGGGTATGCAGACTTAAGCTCCGCCAGCTGTTTGGGAGAGAATGGTACCCGCCGGTCAGGCGGGGACTTAGTTTCCGCGATAATTCCAATCCTCATAAAACAAATATAACCAAGGTGATCCAATTCATTAAAGCAACGAAGCAGAATCCCTGAAAACCATTCCCGGATCTGCCTTATTTAAAGCCCACCTTGGGTTATTTAAAGCCAACCTGGGGTGAATTGTAGTATCCCATTGTGGCATCCGCTACGGCCATGCGGTACAGGTGATTCTGCATGAGGCAGACTTTCCTGTTGCCGGCCGGTATATTGGTGGAATAGATACGGAGTTCACCCGGCAGGCTGGTAACGATCTCTTCCCGCCAGTCCCCTATGATATCAGCAACGATCAGCAGCTTTCCTTCGACCTTCATTTTTTCCTCCCCGTCGAATTCTATCACATTGCCACCGTAGCAGATCTCCTTCTGCTCATCGGCATCCCACCATATGGCCCTGGGTGAGTGTCCCCACAGGTTTTGGTCCGAAAGCCTTTTCCCCTGTGCAGTATATAAAAAGAACTTATCCCCTCCCTTGGCCTCTCCGGCATAACATTCTATGCCCGGGTATTCATCGGTTAAATCTCCTATCATGCCCTGTCCGTGTACATGGTGGGTCCTTCCCTCGTATCCCCAGATGATTTCCCCTGTTTCAGCATCCACCACGCAGACCCCGTTCTTCGGGGACCTTGATTCTATGGCATAAAAGATCTCATAACCGGGGCGGTCCGGGAGAATATCTGCGATATAGCCCCCGTCATTGTGCCCGAGCCCGGTATACCACATCGGCTTCCCGTTATCATCCAGAGCTGAGGTACCGATCACCAGTTCATCCTTCCCGTCAAGGTCAATATCACCGGTCATCAGGGCATGCCCCCCCTGTCCACTGTACTTTTCATATTCCCCCGTGCTCTCCCATTTCCAGATTGGCTTAAGTTCCTTGTCCAGGGCCTGGGTCTTGATGACCGTATAGGTTCCCCGCTGCATGATCAGGGAAGGATTTGTCCCGTCAAGGTAAGCCACGCTCAGGAAATTCCGGCTCCAGTAATTGTAGGATCCGTGGCCCTCCCTGGAGATCCAGTCCTGCTTTTTGAGCAATTCACCACTCATCCCGTCAAGCTTGATAAGGTATTCGGGTCCCCTGAGCACATGCCCGTCCAGCTCCCTTGGATCACCCTCACCTGCTTTGGCATAAACCTCCGCCTTCCCGTCCAGGTCCACATCAAAAACCATATAAGGGGAGTACCAGGTACCCGCTTCGATGGACCACCCCATGTCATGGCGCCAGAGGAATTCCCCTTTGGAGGAGTAGGCATCCAGTTTATAGGAAGAGGGACTGCGGGACCAGTATCCCGGGCGGTAATAAGGATCAACGTTATAGTCCGGATGCTGCAGGACAAAATCATAGGCCCCGTCCCCGTCCAGATCCCCTATCCCTATCCTTTTCAGTGTCACCTCATCTTTCAGCTTGATGGAAAACCAGGGTTGGTTGCCGGTAAGGGCAAAAACATATGCCTCTCCGGCTGTTTCTACTTCATAACCCATTGTAAGCAGAGTTACGCTGTAATTATATGCATGACCCGGAGTGACAGTACTATCCACATAATTGGTTGAATTGACCACCGGCACGGAATTCACCGGTTCGTAACCGCCATAGCCGATATCCCGCCGGTAAACATTGAAAGCCACATCCTCCGGGTCATCAATGAGCAATCGCCAGCCAACATAGACAGTATTTTCGTCAATGGTGAGTGCCACAACCCCGCGGTCGATTTGCTCCGCTTGCTGGGCCATGGTTACAATTGAAAACAATATGCAAAGGGAGGAAGCCAGGATATGTTTTATGGATGAAGTCAGGTTCCGTTTCATGAGTGTTTCGGGTTTGATGATTCAAACCCTTAATTTACTCAAATTTATTTTCATCTCCGTTCTCTACAAAATACCGACCTCTTGATTTTTTTTCATAACTTTACTAATAATATCCCACTTTCCAACTTCTCAATTCCCATTTCCAGTTTTCTCAACTAGTAAAAATCCACCTTCTTAGAAGGTGGCTTTGATTCACCCCCAAAGGGGGCTCTAAAAATCAAAACGATGTTGCTGTTCTTCTGTACGTTTCTCTTCTTCCTCCTGATACTTTACGTATCT
>SDBS01003150.1_pt1 | contig 16157 bp, 11 predicted proteins | sample 2277091 | NCBI WGS metagenome assembly SDBS01 (sample SAMN10404972, study PRJNA504765) | marine sediment metagenome | isolation source: marine sediment core GS10_PC15, 163 cmbsf | place: Arctic Ocean: Southern Knipovich Ridge | collected 2010 | reverse complement strand
TAGGGATAGTATAATACACTTTTGCTTCTGATTCATCCACCTCAATCCTTTCTACAAAGGACTTGAGGAAGCTCCGTTGCTCAGTTATGGAGGATTTCGTCAGCAAGCTTCTCAGGTCATCGGCATATTCCTGCACTACTTGAGGGTCAGCCATATCTACATTGTTATAGCGTAATATTTCCTCTGCATCAGCCTTTGCCCGCAATAGCTCCTCCTTCCTCTGGGAAAGAGCTTTTATCCTTGGTGAAAGCTCCATACTCTTGAAGTCTCCTATCTCTAAGGCGTCGTAGAGTTTGCCCAGCCTGCCATCCATTTCTTCGATTTGAGCCTGAATAAGCTCCAGCCTTTCCCTATTCTCACTACAGGATTGGCACAACTCCTCATTAGTCAGCCTCACCAGCTCCTCCAGGTTCTCTTCAGTAAGAACATAGCTCTTAATGCGATCTATAATAAACCCCTCGACCTTATCCTTGGGCAGAATGGGTGATGTACATACCTCCCTGCCCTTTCTACGGGCATTACCACACATGTAGTAGCGGTAGCGACGGCCACTTCCATGGCCTACCATGGCTGCACCACACACTCCACAGCGCATAATGCCGCTCAGTAAGTATGGGCTGTCTACCTCCCTGGGATGGATGACCTTGGGTGCCCTGGCTGCCAGCATCACTTGTGCTTGTGTGAAAATTACCTTGTCAACAAGAGCGGGCCAGGCCTCCTCAGTCCGCTGGGGGATAAAAGTATTCCCCGCCTGTCCTGTAGTCTTCGCCCGTTTGCCCCATACCATTGTTCCCGTATAGGCTTCGTTATGGAGTATTTTCTCAATTGAAGTTGCCCCCCATTTCTTACCTGTACTGGAGGATATTCCATCGGCATTAAGACTCCGAGCAATGGCCTTAAGTCCCTTGCCTGCCAGGCACTCTCTAAAGATGCGCTGCGTTATGGGTGCTGTCTTTGGATCCGGCTCAAGCCTGGTCCTTGAGGTAGCACCATCATTCACCTTCACCCGGACATATCCGCAGGGGGGTCTACCACCATTACGGAAACCCCTGCTGGCATTCTCTCTCAGGCCTCTTATCACATCCTGGGAGAGATTGGCGGAATAGAACTCATCAATGACCTCGATGATACCCTCCAGCAACTTCCCTGAGGGGGTATCATCCACTGGCTCATTTATGGAGATTACTTGAACCCCATGCTTCCTGAGCAGGGACTTATAGATGATAGAGTCTTCCCGGTTTCTGGCGAATCTGGATAGCTTCCATACAAGAATAGCCTCGAAAGGCGTGCCCTTCTGACGCGCAGTGGCAATCATATTTTGGAAGCCCGGCCTGTCTATAGAGCGACCGCTCTCCGCTTCGTCAACATACTCTTTGCCCACCATATAGCCATTTCGTGAAGCATACTCTCTGAGGGCTTTGAGCTGTGCCGATATGGAAAGATCGACATCCTGGCGGTCCGAGGAAACTCGAGCATATAAAGCAGCATTCATGTTCATCCTCCCTTCGTTAATATCTTTATACTCCTAAACGCTTACACACGCGACATCGGTTAGGAAGCATTCCCAATAATCTGATTTCTTCGGCAATTGTCCTGGTTTCTTTAGTAATATTTCCAGCCGTGATGCAGGAATTGGCAACCTGTTTTACTTCCGGTGAGTCATAAAGCTTTTCCAAAGCTATCAAGATCTTTTCCTTACATTTATCCTGAGTGCCTGGTGCATAGGCATACTCAGTACCACCTGGACCATTTCTGACATAGCCATCCGGCGTTGCTATCAGTCGTTCTTCAAGATTTGTCTTGTCTTTTATACTTAGTGCTCGGCGCAGAGCAAGCTCATAGAAGACCTGCGCTGCTGTAGGGAATATCCCTGCCGACTCTGGTATTTCAGTAACTTTCTTAATCAATTTCAGACCGGTCTCACCTTCAAGCAATCTCTGTGCTGTATCCATTAAAGCTATCCTAGCCCTTATATGCAGGAGAAGTGCATCCTCCCACTGTCTTAGCATCTTCCATAATTTGTCGCCCTTTAAATGCTCCTTGAGGAGTTCCCACTTTAATGAGTCCTCATCTTGGATTATCAAGGTCAATTCGTCTTCTTCCCCTTGTTTCACGATAGCTCCTGATAACGGTATCGGTGCTATTCGCTTATCCTGGTCCCGTCTTATTTCCAATCCTTCCCTCGGCTTTTCCAGCATTGAGACAATACCATCGATGACACCAAGTAATTCTTGCTGATGATTGCGTATAGTCTCTTTCATCAGTTCAATTCTGGCGAGGCCAGCCTCTCTCTCCAGACGAGCTTCCTCGACGCCCTTACTAATTGTTCTGATATCACACTTAGTATTGTTGGCTATCCATTTTTCGCTCTTGCCCTTTTCACGTTGCTCCAGCCACTTCCTTTTCTGCTCTATTCTATATTTTTTCGGCATAAATGTCTCCCTAATCTTGTTGCCATATTATAACTCATTATATACATTATAGTGTTTTTAGTTACATTTTACAATACATTTATTTGCTATATTCTGCCGTGACAATATTTTAATAGGCACTTATAATTTTTTAATATGATAAGGAAACTCCAATGTAGTACCCACAAGATAGAGGCTAATCTATCGCCACTTTTTAAAGATGACAACGAAGCCGGCCTTCGTATTCTAGCAAGGATAATCGCCAGAGCACATCTAACGGAAAGGGGACATATACGAAATACAAATGACGAACAGAACAGCATTATTAAACAGTATGATGGAGCAAAGCAGTGATTGATGGGAAGCTAAGAAAAAGCCCTGGGCGACCAAGAGCCATACCTGAGGCACTAATACCAAATGTGCTTTCCCTTTACAACCAAGGGTTTGGCTACCGGGCGATTGCTCGTGAATTAAGGCAAGAGGGTATATCTGTAGATTGGAGTACTGTCCGCAGATTAATAAAGTCAAAATCAGGTTATGACCTCCGGCAGTAATGGCTGTCAGACGCTTTCTAACACTATTTTAACACTAGGTTATCGGACTGACGTGAGGATTTCTATTTACAAGAAGGTGAAGAGCATCATAAATGGCATGAAAGTCTTTGGTAACAGAATAAGCAAATGTTACTCTGGCTGCACACAATGAGTCCTTGTTACCTCGATCATGGCAGCAAAATAGGCTTTTATAGGTAGAAGCACTTTGTGCACATTGTCGGGTTCTGGTTTAAGGCTTAGGTGCCGATTCTCGTCAGACCCAGTAAGATGAAGAAATATTGTAGCTCGAATAGCTCGTGGTTGAGGTATCTGGCATATTAACCGAGTATCAGCCGACGGGGAAATGGTCTCTTCAGCGGACCGCCACACTGGGTAGAACTGTAATTACCGTAGATAAGGACAGAGCCAAGAAGCACTTGTCAATTCGTTCGAACCGCATACCTCATTACTGAATTAGCTCGAGACACGGCCTTTCTAAGTACTCTAGCACCTATGGCTTCTCAGAAGTCGGCCTTGCTTTATTGTCCACACGAGAGATTTCTATCTGCTGTAAGTCGTGTCGACACGTGACCTTGGCAATCACCTGGCCTCGGCGTATTTGGTAGGAACCCGGACGCTTAACAAGCTGAGACCTACCTGTGTATCTAGCTGTGGCGCTGGCATTGGTTTCCCGTTCCCATATCTGTTCGGGATGTTCAGGAACACCCCGAAACAGAAAACGCTCAAATTGACGAAAGGCCCGGAAATAGTTCAACATTCAATATTTCCCAACAAGACTTTGGCTCCGATTTGGAGCCTTACGCAACAATCGAATATCATATCATACTGATGGTGAGTTGGCAAGTGCAATCGTGGACAGGCTGTGACCTGGTCAGATGCGTGGTTAGATACTTGCACGCTTTGCAGCTTCCTGGCAAACAGTGAAAAGAAATTGAGCTACCTCCTTTTTTGACGAGAATTCAACAGGCACCACGCGATTGTTGAGGAAACGTTTTCGGACCGGTTCAAGAATTCTGTGCTTGAGCAACCAGATCCCAATTGGTCTTTGGGTGGACATGCCATGAGCAGCTGGTGTCAATAGAGTAGCTAAGCTGGGGTCCATGAAACTACGCTCAGACAATCCAACAAAGAGACAAACGCTGGATCTGATCAGATACCGCATCATTTCGTACCATACATCACCTGGAGTCCCAAGTCGGAGATTTACGGAATCGGAACCGAGAATAACGAACTTGCTCGCCTTCATTCTCAACGAAGAATGAGGGAGGAAGCCGAATGCATGATAAATTCGTACATCTTCAGAACCTTCAAGTTCAGGCAGGTGAGAAACAACCCGAACGACAAAACCATGCTGCGAGAGGAACCATTCTAACATACTATCGAAATTGAAGGTAATAATGTGCTTGATGCTTCCTCTCTTACTACCCATTAGCAGTGCTCCTATCGCCATAAAGAGGTCATTCTTTAGGACATCGAGTGACAATTCGGGAACACGCGCGTATAAAACTCTTCTCAGGAGGTCGAAGTACTCACTCTCGGTGGCGCATTCCTGTCTTACCTCATCGGCCGCATTCTGTAAACGTAGAGAATCTAGGTTGCCCCGTAGTGCTGATAAACCGACCTCTTTCCTAATGCCGTTCAAAAACTTCGGCCAGCTCGGCACTCGTAAGTCAACGGAAGCGCCTGCTCCCAAGAAAAGGGCCAACGTACCTTCACGCAGACGTCCGGCTAAGAATTGCCGCGCGAAACGTGGGTTGACCAGGCGGTCGTAACTCACAATGGTCACAGTTCCCCCTCCATATTATTGACTTTCTTGCTCTTCTTTGGCCCTGTGCAACGGATTTTGTGAGGCTCTGCCCAAACAATTCAGTGAAATCAATTGCTTAAGAAGGTGTGGAATGATCACAAGATTCCTACCTCGAACATGAACATAGAACTTGAAGTTCCCGAACTGGTCCATGTGCATTCTACTGCGCAAATGTCGTTCGACCTCTAACGCTTCGTCTGGCTTGTCAGAAGAACGTTCGAGTTCACAGGCGAGAATACATTCTTCAAGCGTTGATTGACCTTTTCGTATTGGCTCCTGTAGGTAATCTTTGTACAGGTTAGAACTCATAGGGTCGTCACCGCCCAAAGTCAACGATGTTAGAAGAGGATCACCCGGAATAACCACATGGAGTCCAACAATCTTGGTTCGGAATTGCCCACTCTCCTCTGATCGCCCTCCATGCTGAACTAGATCTGAAAGGTCCACTTTAAGAATGTCGCATTTCATGCGCAGACCATAATTGTTTATCAGGTTGTCAACTATCACCCGACCCAAGGCTACGAAGGGGAAAGCAAAGACGAAAAAAGTGCTTCCGCCGCATTTGATTCTTAAAGCGAATAGATCATAGAAGTAAGGCGGCGATCCGTCGTGAGAAGCTGAGACAATTTCCAATAGCTTACCGCGAGGGTATGGGAAGTTATCCCGCAGACGGCGATGTTGTATTTCAAAATCAGGATGCGGGACTTTGTCCATTTGACATCCCGCAACGGTGTTGCCAAGCTGCCTCCAATATTCCGAGATACTGTAGCCTCCAGTATCTCGCAATACTACAGAATGGAAGTGCCGTTGATCCAATTTGAGTTCAGTACCAGGCAGTTGTTCTGACATATCCACCTCCTTCTAAGATACTGAATGCGAACAACAAGCAAGCACAAGTCTAGCTGTTTTTGCCTCTATGTTCATCTCCGAATCTGGGTGCCAAAGCTGTTGTAAAGCTGCGCCGAGTAACAAAGCTGCGGGACTTTGTACTTTCGTCTCCGAGAACCCGTTGGGCAACCTGTACTCGTATGTTTGCTCGAACCATTCTTCGGTATTTAGCCAATGACCTAAGGGGTCAGCCAGGAGTTTGGCACGAATAGACTTGGATAACAACACGGTGTTAGCCAAGTCAACCAGTATTACACTGGCTGAAAATGGTAAGACAAGATCGTGCCGGAATTCTTCGTTGTTGATGTAGTCTATCACTGTTTGAGTCAATGGGACATCCCGCAGACCATCGGCATCACTTCCCAATATTTCAACTAGCCTGCTAACCGACGTGTTGAAGCGCTCGTATACGGTCCCCGTAACTGTTGCAGAAATAGCCAATAAACTTCGCAAAATGTACTGTCGTAAGTCGCCGCTAACGTGAGGGACTGTGGCCCATGACCGCCAAATTAGGGGAATATAAGCGGTCAGGCGACTACCGTAAAAATAGTGTAGGTCCAAAACGTGCACGAGAATTTCGCTGATATTTCTGGTTTCAGCTTCGAAAACGTACCACAGGTCTTCTTCCAAGGGCAAGGTGATGTCAAATTCCTGGTCGTACATATCGACTTTGGTCGTGAGTGACCCTTGTATAACAGTCATACAGCAATAGGTGAGCACGATCGCTCTCAAGGACTCCAGTTCACTGCGAGCAACGCTGGTCTTACTGATCACCGACGCAAAATCTCGATAGAATTCAGCGAACTTGTCTTCTGGTGGTTTCTTCGGGTCACCTTGAAACAAGACAGAAATGATGTTCCTAACATGACCGTGCAGGAGTTCGTGTGTGAGAGTCAGCAGACTCCACTCCGTGCTAGCAGCTGCCGCAAGCGACTGAAGTGCTGCAGAAATGGTGTATTCCGTTTCTCGGAAACCCAAACGTCCACTGAAGTATGGCAGCTTAGGATACCAAGTTCTTGCGTTAACCTTACCTTCCCACCGGTCAATCGAGTAATCAGCCCAAGTCGAGTGATCATATGCTGGCAGTTGGTCGAGACCAGGCAATGGCTTTGCCTCTGCCATTCGGACACCAAGGATCTCCTCAACCGAGAATTCGGAAAACGCGAGCTCAACGGATCGAGCCATTCGTGTGAGAGCTAGAATTGCACTTCCGACCCCTAGTAGTGAGTGACGGCGAATCAAGCTCCTCCTTTCGAGTATTGGGACAGCACCAGAAAGCATCTGAGTAGAGACGTATGACAATGCTGCATTAACTTGTATAATGCGGTCTATTGCCTGATGGGAAATCCTCTGGCGTAGAAAGGGATCAGTCCGTATCATCTCTTCAGTATACTCATTGAGGGTCGGTGGAGGAGAGCCCTTCGGGTTCGATACGTACACTAACTCTGTAATTAATTCACTCATTTGGCCGGCAAGTTTCGGAAAGGTTTCAAACTCGTCTGGTACGTGCAAGGCTATCTTCGGCGCGACAATGGCTAGAGAAGCGAGAAACTCGTCTATGACCGCCCGTTGGGCAGTCGGCAGGTTTCCGTACGCAGGCACGGCAAGAGTCTGCGGGTCGTAGGTTTTTCCTGCTGCTATTGTCGGGGTTACTCGGAAGATTCGTTGCCGCTTTATTTCCCAAGTTTCTACGGCTTTCGGGGAATATGGAGCTCTTTGCAAGAGTTCCTCGTGAAGCTTAGGATCCTCAGAAATTAAAAGGATGGATGCCAGACCAATGTTATACCAAAGACTCCTTATAAGTGGTTCGGAGCCTACGTCGTGCAGTCGACCCAAAGTCGGAAAAGAAGGATGGAAGCAGTAGAAATAAATGAAGCAAGAGTCTAGGTTTGGGTTGATGAAGTCCTCACGAAGAGGAAATATTGGACTTGTACGAAAGGGACACGGGTGAGCGCATTCCTGCAGGGTGGTGGTAGTGCTAATTACCACCTCATGTCCCTCGACGGAAGGCCATGAAGAATCAGGTTCGTCATATAGTACCGTAAGCCAATGTTGTCGTTCGTGCATATCACTAGACTCTTACCTGAAAGAACACGAGATGCCCCGAGTAAGCTAATATTATCAGAAAACGTGTCTGTAATCAATTCATCTAGCGAAACTTGTACAGTCAAAACCAACCTAAATGTGGTTATTATTGTACGGAATAGCGAAACACGAGAGTTGTCCTCGGCCAATTGCTGGCCCGTAGTCTTTGCCTCACCTTTCTAGCATCAGGATCGACTTCTTTACGGAGGTTTTTCTTTTTTAGTTCTTTCCGTCCCCAAGGGAGGGAGTCAGAAAGTAGCTAGTTCTTGAAATTTCACCTTATGGCTTTTTGTTGAATGCATAGAGATTGCACAATTGTCAGGATTGTTGGGTCACAATCCACTATTTTGTGCAATCGGGCAAACGAACGTATCAACAGTTGGAGCCTCGATGGGGTACCAAAGGAGAGGAGGAAGAAATAGGAAAGAGGGGCTTCGACTCTCTTAAACATCCCGCTTCTTGACGAGCGCAGATATTCTGAATAAAATTGAAATAATTATTAAGGGATAAATCAAAAGGGAGGATTAAAAACTTGTCAGATAAAGAACGTGTGAAACCTTTCGAGAGAAAAGTTGGACGACCACCGAAGCCAACAAAAGGTTTTGGCAGGAAAGCCAAACCAAAACCTCACTAATAAGTCAATCGATAAGGAGGCTTCTAAATGGGATTTTTCAAAAGAGACAAAGAGAAAAACGAGAAATCCAGTGAAGATAAAGAGTTGAAACCTAGGGGATCTGGTGAAACAGCCACGCCCTTAGTTGAAATGACTATTGACAGCATAAGACCAGGGTATAAGAGCGATGACGGCAGAATAATAGATTTACCCGAAGGGGTTCCTTTCGACTATGCAAACCATGTATGTGCAGTGATACTGAAAGAGATAAAAGGAGAACGCTATCTCCCCATGTATATTGGCGGTCATGATGCAGATGCACTAGCAATAAGGCTGCAACATTTAGAGCCGCCTAGACCCCTGACTCACGATTTCCTATGTGCAGTCATCCGTTCGGTAGGCGCAAGTGTTAAAAATGTTATTATTAGCTCCCTTATGAACGATTGTTTCTATGCTAGGACAGTTCTTGATTATGAGGGGCAGCAAATAGAATTTGATTGCCGTCCGTCTGATGCTTTCAATGTAGCAGTAAGGTCAGGTGCGCCGATTTTTGTCAATGAAGAAGTCTTACGTGAAGTTGGCGTGCGTCTTGACCCCCTAACAGGTCTACCAATTGAGGAGGCCTGAGCAGAGGTTTCCAGAGTTATTATTTCAACATTACCCCAATTTATCTTAATTTCAACCAGCCCTTTCCATAGTGGAAGGGGATAGAAAAAGAAAGAAGGGGCTTACTCCCCCCCTTAAACACTATGTTTGTAGTTTTCCTCTGTTTCTTTTATTAATCTACGTATAGCCTATTATAAATCACTCCGTTGATTACCTGCATAATAATTCCTACTACAAGGAGCCAACCTGCATACCGTCTCTTGTGGAAGGCAATATAACTTCCTATTCCGCCTAAAAGCATAAACAAAACAGGGAACAGCCATGCCCAAGCTGGCAATGGTTTTTTCAAGCTTTCCCGCAATTCTTTCTCTGTCATCAATTCTAGTTCTGCTTTCCTTAATTCTTCTAGGTTAATTTGCTCATCTTCATCTTGATGTGTTTTCATTAGAAGCCCCCTTTCGCCACTTTACAATTTCAAGACGATTCTTTTTCAGGCTATTCTACATGTTGGAGCTTGAGCTTAGTTCTTGTATATGAATTTGTCAATACCAGAATGAAATAGGGCTATAGGTTATTTTTGGTTTATGCAAAGTTACACAAGGTAACAAAACGCTATTTTGTGCAATCATTTTCTGTTTCTGCTTAATTCTCTTACTTTGTAGAACGATGCTCGCCCGTGTAGTATAATGCGCGCAAGGATGAGTTTTTGCTAATGGGGGAAACACAGGGTAGCATAGAGTCATTTTCTAGATATATACACGCCATCGAGAATAAGCTGGCGATGGATGATGCTACCGAGCATACCCATCGTGCAGCACTTCAGGCTTTAATCGAAAGTCTCTTTTCGGGAGTCAGCGCCACCAATGAGCCCAAACATATAAAATGCGGCGCTCCCGATTTTGTCATCAGGAAAGGCGCAATCACCGTCGGCTATATCGAGGCTAAGGATATCGGTAAAAGCCTCGACGAGACGGAGAAGACTGACCAGCTTAAGCGCTACTTAAATTCCCTTACCAACCTTGTCGTTACAGATTACCTTGAGTTTCGCTGGTATGTGGATGGGGAGAAACGTCTGTCGGCTCATCTGGGCACGCCTGCCAAAGACGGAAAAATCAAGCGTGATAAAGAGGGGATTCAGGCAGTTGCCGAACTCTTAGCCACTTTTCTTGACCATCAGGCCGAGAAGGTAGGCACGCCACAGGAGCTTGCCCAACGGATGGCTAGACTGGCGCACATGATCCGCGACCTGATTATCGAAGCTTTTAAGCAGGAGGCGGAAAGCGGCAGCCTTCACAACCAGTTAGCGGCTTTTCGTGATAACCTCATCCCTGACCTGTCGCCTGAGTATTTTGCCGATATGTACGCCCAGACCATCGCCTACGGGCTGTTTGCCGCCCGTTGCACCGCTCCCGATAATAAGGAATTTACCCGCTTCGACGCTGCTCAAAACCTGCCTAAAACCAATCCCTTCCTCAGGAAGTTATTCCAGCATATCGCTGGCTATGAACTTGACGACCGCATTGCCTGGCTGGTGGACGACCTGGCGCAGGTGCTGGCGCAGGCGGACATGGAAGCCGTCCTGAAGAACTTTGGCAAACACAGCGGCAAGGAAGACCCGGTGGTGCATTTTTACGAGACCTTCCTGAAAGCTTACGACCCCAAAGTGCGGGAGATGCGCGGCGTTTACTATACACCGGAGCCAGTCGTTTCTTACATCGTGCGCTCCATCGACCACCTGCTGAAGACGCGCTTTAACAAGCCGATGGGGCTGGCCGATGATAACACCCTCATCCTTGACCCGGCCACCGGCACGGCTACCTTCCTCTACATGGTTATCAATGAAATCCGGCAGGCCTTTGCCGGGCAGGAAGGGATGTGGAACGACTATGTAGCCGGGAAGCTGCTGAAGCGCATCTTCGGGTTTGAGCTGCTGATGGCTCCCTACGCCGTCGCCCATCTCAAGCTAGGGTTGCTGCTGCAAGAGACCGGCTACGAGTTCCAGAGCGACGAGCGGTTGGGCGTCTACCTGACCAACACGCTGGATGAAGCGATTAAACACTCCGAGACGCTCTTTGCCCGGTGGATAAGCGAAGAAGCCAACGCCGCCGCCGAGATTAAGAAGGAAAAGCCGATAATGGTGGTATTGGGCAACCCTCCGTACTCCGGGCATTCGGCAAACAAGGGAGAATGGGCAAGGCAATTAGTGGAACGCTACAAGACTGTTGATGGTAAGCCTCTGGGAGAGAAGAACCCCAAATGGTTACAGGATGACTACGTTAAATTCCTCGCCTTTGGACAGTGGCGAATAGAGCGCACCGGGCAGGGTATCCTGGGCTTCATCACCAACCACTCCTACCTGGATAACCCTACCTTCCGCGGCATGCGCCAATCACTGATGAGCACTTTCACCGATATTTATATACTTAACCTGCACGGCAACGCCAAGAAAAAAGAGGTTGCCCCGGAAGGCGGTAAAGACGAGAATGTGTTCGATATTCAACAGGGTGTAGCCATCGGCATATTCGCCAAGGAGCAAGGAAAGACCAGCCCGGCTACGGTTCACTACGCTGACCTCTGGGGACTGCGGGAAGACAAATACCTTGCTCTCCTTGAAAGCGACATCGCAGCGACAGGCTGGGCAGAGCTTAATCCTAGCAGCCCATTTTACTTGTTCATACCGAGAGATGAAGCCCAATTAGATGAATATGAAAAGGGTTGGAAAATAACCAATATTTTCCCCATCAACAATATTGGCATGCAAACTCACCGAGACTATTTCGTTACGGATATGGACAGAAAGATTTTACACGCTCGTATTTCAATGTTTCGCGACACCGTAATCAGCGATGAAGAGGTACGGACACAGTTCAATCTTGGCGAATGGGATGTAGCAACGGCTCGTAAAAAGGTGCATGACGATAAAGACTGGGAAGGTAGATTCGTTTCCTGTTTATGGCGGCCATTCGATTTCAGGTATCTTTATTATCATAAAGACTTGATTGACCGACCTCGATCTCAAATTACCGAGCCGTTACTACAGCACAATATGGCTTTGTTAGCTATGAGACAAATTGCTTTACAGGGTGGCTGCTCTCATTTTCTAGTATCTAGTGTTCCATCCATTGATAGAGTATTCTATAGCGACAAAGGGGCAGCAAGCGTGTTTCCCCTCTACCTCTACCCCGCTGAAGGCGAGATGCAGTTTGATGGCGGTAACTGCCGTCCCAACCTCAATCCGGAATTCATCAAAGCTGTCTCGGAGAAGCTAGGGCTGAAATTTGTTGTAGACGGTAGGGGAAATCTTGAGCAAACCTTCGGCCCGGAGGATATATTCTACTATGCGTATGCCGTCTTTCACTCACCCACTTACCGCACCCGCTACGCCGAGTTCCTCAAGATAGACTTCCCGCGCCTGCCCCTCACTTCGGATAAAGAGCTTTTCAAAGCGCTGGCGGCCAAGGGTGCCGAATTGGTATCCCTGCACCTCATGGAATCGCTCGCACTGAATAAACCCATTACAAAATATCCCATCACCGGCTCTAACACCGTGGACAAGATAAGCTACGATGACAATAACCAGCGCGTCAATATCAACAAGACGCAGTACTTTGAGGGTGTGCCGCCGGAAGTCTGGAACTTCCACATCGGTGGTTACCAGGTCTGCCAGAAATGGCTCAAAGACCGCAAAGGCAGGACGCTCACCTATGATGACCTGACCCACTATCAGAAGGTAATAGTAGCGCTGAAGGAGACCATCCGGCTCATGGTGAAGATAGACGAGTTGATTCCGGGGTGGCCGGTGGAGTAAAAGCAGGAGAGGAGGCAAAAAGTATGGACCCTCTGTGGGTATCAGTAGGTGTAACTGTCGTTTTAGTAGGCATTACCGGATACTATGCATATGAGACAAGGAGAATTCGTCGGCAAACTTTGCTTCCGAGACTATCCTTACACACAGGAGTTTATACTGATGATGGTGGAGTGCACGCTCTGAAGCTGAGAAATACCGGGCCGGTAGCCAGAAACCTTGAAGTCGTAATTGAATGGAACAAAGGGACACCCGACAAGGAGAAAACTGGCCTTTTCATCCCCTCTCTTAATACTGGAGAAGAGATTTATTTACCACTTAAACTAGACCAAGTCAAGGCTGGAAAAGGTTCAGTGACTGTCAGCCTAACTTTCAGGGATGCTTCTAATAGAGAGAGTAAAGAGACTCTTCCCCCTATTGACTTTGCGGAGTTGGCATCAAAGGGAAGCGAAATCTCCCAAGTATCAAATCCCGTGCTTGATACTATTGATTCAATTAATAGAGATATCAGGCATTCTCTTAATGACATATCCCAAAGGATTGGCAAACGATGATGCTATTTGTCTGAAGCGACAGCAAAAAGAAAAAGGTTAAACCATGAAAGTAAAATGCCATAACTGTGGGTTTGAAGACGAAGGCAATTTTTACAGCCATTGTGGGACGGCTTTACCCAAGCTTGCCGCTTCCAGCGATGCCAGTCACACATAACGTCATAATGTTACTTCAGAATACGTTGACTGTGCTTCCATAGTCGAATAACTACAGTGACAATATTGAAGGGGGAGCATACTTGCGATTAGGCTTTGTATTTCGTGTGGAGTAGGAACAAAAAAGTAGAGATCGTGTCCAATGAGCACGAATTTACAGCTTCAGAATATCTTGAAGCCCATCCTGCGGTACCATATCTGGTCATGAATCTAGAGTTCACATTAACTTTAGGCTCTTTTCTGGACCAGCCGATTAACCAGGGTTGCAGCACTCCCTTTTCAATTTCTTCAAGGCTTTTGCCTTCAACTGATAGGTCTTTCGTAATGTCCACAATGCGCTGTGTCCTTCTACGATTTCTCCGTTCGTACCGTTTTTGCTCAAACGAATCAGAGAAGAAATTCCTACCCTGTTCCAGTTGAAATGCATCGCCCCTTCCATAAGTATATATTCTGAAGTTGTCGTATTTCATCAACATTCGTTCTATTAAGGAGGCCTGCTGTTCAATAAAATCGAACCCGTAAAAAAGACAATCAAAGTTGAAGAACTTCTGCTTGAAGATTTTGCACGGTTGCTCACAGAGATGACATGGAATCGGGAAGACATTGATAGTAGTAACTAGTCCATGTCTCACGCCTTCCCAAACTACACTTGAGAAAATGCACGGAAAGACGAACGACCTTGTAAGGTCAGTCGGATACGGCACATGAATGAATTCAACGTCCATAACCATCATGCGAGAATTTTTTAGACGCTCGGAGTCTATATATCTTTTGTATTTACTCATTGTTTGGCTAAGATAAAGTATGTTTTCTCTTCTCACTGTTTCTATTACATCTTGTAGGTCTTTCACCATTCTAGGTTGATTAATCTGAGAAAGAGAAGGTGCATTAGCTGACTCAAAAGAAGAAAATAAGTCCTTGTTAATTAAGAGTAGACCCAAACGAACAAATTCATGAATCAGTCCTTTTTTAATATGATACGTTGCCTGCTCTTCGAAGCGAAAACCGTAGTCATCTTCATTATCGAGGTTCATGTCTTCAATCAGTTCCTTGCCAACTGAATACCAAATTTCAGAAGAAAGATCATCTAATTCCTTGGAACTGTATATGGCTTTTAGGAAATGTGTAGTTGTGTCAACGTACATATAATATCTAGGTGGGAGGAACTCACCTTTCATATAGTGAAGACCTATCACAGGCTCTACGTGCTCATGTATATAGTCAGTCTTTTCGAAGCACCAGATTTCGAGCCCCTTAGAACCTAACAGGGTGTCAAACATTCTTCCTTCAAAACTTGGGTCGAAACAATCGTCAGGTAGTCCGAATATCCCGCAATATTCAGGCGTTTTCTCAAAGACTTCGTATCTTCTGTTGGACAGTGTCACGAAAGTTCTAGAACAACCCGCCAATGTTGCGCCATCCACTTTGATAATAGGAATTCTGTTTCTACTAGACCAAGGATTGTCTTTGTTATAGCGTTCAGGAAAGCATTTGGTGGGATGAATATCCCATTTCATCGTCACTTTATTACCATCAGAAGTAAAAAGTGCCCAGACCATCGGGAATTTCGTAACCGGCTCGTTATTAAGGGACTGGCCTTTCCAAGGCCAGTCGCGCGCTTTAATATATGGCAGCACAATAAAAAGACCGATTTTACGTTCGGCAAGGAGACTCACAATACCTGAAAGCGGAAAAGTTGCCAACTTTAAGAACACGGTATCTGTGGAGATCAAAACATCAGCTTGCATAATCTATAGAAGTTCCAACCCGAATTTTCCCGATCCGAAACTCGTCGGATTAATTCCTTGAGACTGCATGGAAGGAGAGAGGGTTTTTCTCGAATTGCATGTTGTCCTATCAGAGTCTGGATAAGGACAGGGATTACACTCATCACAATAACAATCTCTAATGCTCAATGAAAAGTAGTAACCTAAAGAAAAGAAGGCGCTGTGAATAGTTTTCAAAGCAACGTTATATCTATTCTGTTTCGAATTATTTTGCTTCCATTTCCATAAGATCGCATTTTCCCACAAGTTCAGGTCAATCTTCTGCGAAAAAGGAGGGCAAGAAAAGTTCTTTCCGCGTTTTTTACAAGCGTAACAGAGTTCATCACGGCAGTAACTTACTATTTCAGCTAACGGGACTAGTTGGACGGAATCGAATAGATGAGGATACTCTCGAGACAGGTAAAGGCACATGGACGAGGCGTCCCGTTGTGTCGGTTTTTTCAGTGTTTGTAGTGACTCTATACTGTTAAAGTGGATTCCGGACAATTCACGTTCGCTTGTAAGAATACAACCACACCTGTTAATACTCCCCTTTTGCGGCATTTGAAAGTCAAACCCGGCCGAATGTAAGGTCTTTTGGCAGTCTATGCCGACTGCCTCCATACTAATTAGCTTCAACTGAGGTTTCTTGCAGACTTGACCGTAGATATTTGAACATTTTTGGCATTGTTTGCATGATCCCCCAGATAATACCATATGAGGCGTGTTCTCAGCATTCAAAATGCCTTCCAAATGGTTACATACCCTTTGTATTTCTATTTCTTTCTGTCGATTCAAAGCTCTCAATCTGTATGTACTGTATTCGTCGGGTACCTGACTTGTAGTGGCGAAGATAATGGCCCATTTATAACCTTGTTTTTTGATCTTTTCTAATGCCTTAAGTGATTCAGGTGG
>SDBS01003149.1_pt1 | contig 16166 bp, 8 predicted proteins | sample 2277091 | NCBI WGS metagenome assembly SDBS01 (sample SAMN10404972, study PRJNA504765) | marine sediment metagenome | isolation source: marine sediment core GS10_PC15, 163 cmbsf | place: Arctic Ocean: Southern Knipovich Ridge | collected 2010 | reverse complement strand
CGCGTGTGCCTGATTATGAGAGGAGTCTTATAGAGTTCTGAAACTTCAAAGGCCTCCCTCATCATCGTATAACCTTCTGAAGGACTTGCCGGTTCTAACATCGGTATTTCCAGAAAAGAGGCCAAGGGACGGGAATCTTGATCGTTCTGGGAGCCGTAACCACCCGGATCATCCCCCAAAAGAATAACAAGTCCCCCATGCACGGGAGTTATGTTTAAAACCATAAGTGGATCGACCATGGCATTCAGGCCGACACTTTTTGTGCAGACTAAGGCACGTCGGCCGGCAATAGAAGCTCCAATCCCCATCTCCATCGCCACTTTTTCATTGCACGACCACTCCACGTAAATATCATGTTGTTTTGCATGATTAATCAGAGATTTAACCGTTCCAGAGCTGGGAGATCCCGGATAGCTTGTCACGAGTTTAACACCGCTATCCAGCGCACCAAAAGCTAGGGCCTGGTCTCCTGTTAGTGTTTTTGAATCCATTGATATCCTTGTGAAGAATATACATACCACACGCGGAAAATAAAGGTCAATTGTTCTTTACCTGCACCCTATGTTCTTGTTGGTGTTTTAGGGATATGATATAATCGTTTTCCTCCCGCCGGAGTGGCGAAATTGGTAGACGCGCTGGACTCAAAATCCAAAAATAGACAATAGAGCCTTCCCAGGCAAATTTCCTAATGTCTTTATTTTTCAACGAGTTGTCTTGTTTTTGTGTTCCTTTGTGTTCCGATATGTTCCGATATTCACCTATTAGATATTCACAAATTATTCACACCTTAAATGAAGAAAAGATTAATAAAGTCATCAATCAAACACCGTATCTCCAAATAAGAATAAAATCAAATAATGTATTTTTTCTTGATTTTAATAAAAGTAGGAAAATATGACAAAAAAGGGTGCTAAACATCGTCTAATTTAATAAAGGGAGGTTTTGTGTGTTGAATAAAATAAGAGGTGTAAGCCATATCGAAATCCTCGAAAAAAAATATGATTGCTTATAAAAGAAAATAATATTATTAGATTTCTTGACTAATGTGTCATTATAATTTTGTTCGGCCACATTCAGTCTTAAAATTCGGGGATGAAACACGGACGCCTGCGATGCAAGCCGGATTGGTTAAAAAACAACTCAGTTTTAGGGAAATCTTCACGACATTGGAGATAATTTTTTGGTGGATTTTCATGTTTTTTAGAATTCAGGTCCGAATAGAGAGGTTTGTGGTTTCCCGTTCCGTAACAACAGTTGCTTGAGTAAGCACCCAATCTTTCATGGCTGTTTCCTCTTCTTTTTGTTGCTAACGTATTATATATCAATATGTTATGAAGGGAAACAGCTTTTTTTATGAATTATTCAGGCTAGTTGTTGATTTCCTTTTTTATGTTGTGATATTCTCATTCCAGGTTGTCAGCAGGTGAAAATTGAGGAAAATTGTAGGGGATTATTAGGAAGGAAAAAAAAGAAATTCCTATCCTTCTGAATTAAATAATTCGCTGATCATAAATAAATTGGAGGGAAGAAAATGAATGCAAAAAAACAAAGACGCATCGTTTTTTATCTTTTTTTGCTTTCTGTTTTATCAATCTTAATCGGCTGCTCGAATTATAAATCATTTGATGAAGGGGAACTGGGTGTTGAAGTAAAAAATAATTGTATCCGATCTTGGGACCTGCCTTATAAAAGTGGAGAAAAGATTGATATTGAACTATTAAACAATAATGGACTGCTGGTTACTGAATCAAACGAGGGATATCATATTACAAAACTGAATAAAGACTCCGGATCGAGCCCGCAAAAATATTTAAAATTGGAATGCGGTGATTATTATGATTGGTATAAAAATAATCAATTATTGGTGTTTGGAGATAAGAAGAATAATAAATATATCCACCTGGTTGATTTTGAAAATCTTACATTAGTCTATACTCAAGAAATCGATACTAAGAAATATGGAGACATAAATATTCCTGGCCAATATGTTATACATGATAAAATACTTTTCTTTAGTTCTGATTTTCAAATTGAAAGATATTCTTACTCTCATACAGTCGGCGATACAACATATACATATAGAATCCCTTATCTAAAATCATTTAGATATAATTTTAATTTGCTGAATATTGATAATGGCAGATTGAAGACCTATGCAGGCATATCGGAAAAATCATTAGGCGATCTGAATGGAATTTGTGAAGAAACTTTCTCTAAAGCAATATCATCGGCATTATCAAAAGCAGATCCTTTAGCGGAGTTGGAGAATTTAGATGAAATTCTGGCAACTTACAAAGAAATCGCAAAAAATATAAACATTGATGAATTGTTAAAAAATATTGAGGACAAAAAAGCTAAAGATAGAGAATATGACGTACAAAATTATTTATATTATATTGAAAAATGTTTTATAGTAAATAATAACAAAATACTTGTTTTCAGTTTGAAAAACAACTTAGACTGGATAAAAAATTACGCTATGGATTTAAATGCAGGTGTTTCATCAATTCAACAATATACGGCACGAGAGCTGGCTGAGATGTTTCCAAATGAATTAGTCTTAAAATATGTAACGCCTAAGAAAAAAACGGAAAAGGATAAAGACATAGTAATCTCTGGCAAATCGTATAAATTAGATGATATGGCGATATTTACTGATGGAATTGTTCTTGCAGTGAGAGAATCTGATAAGAAAGCAAAATATTCTCAGGTACTCAGTGTGGACCAACAAATGGAAAAGATATGGAGCTACCAAGTGGAAACACCTTATATAATTGGTAATCTTATACCTGACAATCTACACAATATTGTTTATTTCCCTGGATTATCTCACGAAAAAAAATATATATTACTTGGATTAAATATAAAAAATGGAGAAATACATTCAACGCTTCCCGCTAATTTTTTTATACAGAAAATAGAAGGCAAATCATATATTTCAGTTACAGGCACAAAACTAGATTTTGAAAATGAGATGATCTATATTCATGATAAAAAAAATAATAGGATTATTTGCTCGAATTTTCCACAAACAAAGGCACCGCATCTTGAATAATATTGACCCTACTTCGGCCGATAATCTTTAGGGAAGACCCGATGTATGTCTTCAAATGGTTTCGGACACTTTTGCTGATTCTTTTAGCAGCATTACCTTATAATAAACTCACTTTACAGTTCAACAATGCTCATATGCTTTGATAATACTGTAGATATCTCTGAGAGGTGCTTATCTCCCCCCTCTCTCTCTATACTATAATATTATTTATATATAGGGACTCTATTAGGTTGATTCTTTGGAATTGCCCCCGAATATCCAGCTAACAGCGAATAGACTTTAAATGTTTGAGATTCATTGTAGATGTAAGAAAGGGGATTATCTCATATTTGCCCCTGAATTGGGGGATATGGGTCCCTCCATGCAAAATTTAGTCTGGTCAGAATGTGGTTGGCCGATCTCGGAGTCACCACACTGTTTATTGAGCCGGGCAGTCCTTAGGAAAATGGATATGTTGAATCTTTAAATGGGAAGCTGTGAGACGAGTTGCTCAACGGAGAGATCTTTGATATGCTGTTAGAAGTCAGAGTTCTTTTAGAATGTTGGCGAAGGGAATATAATTGCTATTGGCCTCATAGTTCTTTGGGATACAGTCCACAGGCTCCAGGGACTTTTAGGCCAAATAATCTCACTTTAAAGGTGGTATATTGATTGGAGGCAAGTTAGCTCAGGTTAGCGCGGGGTTTCGCCGTCTGCCTAATTTCCTGGGTTCCATCTTGGCAATAACCGTAGCAGGACTACTTTTAGTCCGTGTGTAACCGCGCAAACTTCTACCAAGCCCTGGCGATCGCTTGTCGCAGCCTCAGAGACTATCTCCGTTCCATGGCCGTACGACACACCGGCGAGAATACAGTTGGTAAAACTCTTTGCCTTTTGCAAACCGACTTTGTTGTCTTTACTACCCCTCACGGGGATTGCTACCATCGCAGAACATGTGGAACCATCTCCCACACTCGGAATCACGGCACGCAAAAAAAAACGTTTACTAAGGGAAGCTGTAAGACTACAGTACGAATTCTGTGATAAATGTCAGCCTTCCCTCGAGAAAATCGACTGGACCTGCTAATGGAAATCCTTTTTTGGTGGTTTTCGATTTTTATGAGTGCTCAGGTTCGGATGGAGAGATTTTGTGTGAGAGGGTATGAAATATTACAATTGAAACAGGTGGAAATCTGATGTAATTGAGAATATTAAAAAACTACTGCTAATGATTTTTTTGAGGTTTTAATGGATTGTTTTAATGAACTAGTGAGAAAATTGGTCCTATGCGAATATCAAAGATTAGTAAACTTTGATTATCATAAAATTAGGGTCATTTCTATGAAAGACTTATTCATTGAAAAAAAATTTGACCAGCCTAGTCCTCAATGATATAAATCAGTTAGGTTAGAAAGATACTGAACACATTCCCTTAAGGAGCATTTGGTGGAGTGGGATTTATTTATTTGTCATGCAAGTGAGGATAAAAGGGCTTTCATCCAGCCTTTGGTTAAAAAACTCGTCTCTTGTGGTTTAAAAGTCTGGTATGATGATGACATTCTTGTGTTAGGAGATAGCTTAAGGCGGTCGATTGATAAGGGTTTGTCGAAATCGAGATATGGAATTGTAGTTCTCAGCCCTTCTTTCTTTGAAAAAGAGTGGCCACAAAAAGAGCTAGATGGACTTGTCGCAAGAGAAAGAGAGGGTATAAAAGTAATCTTCCCTATATGGCACAAAGTTGAATTTAACGATGTGGTAAAATATTCACCAACTCTTGCAGATAGAATTGCTGCAAAAAGTTCTGAGGGGATCGATGAAGTCGTTGATAAAGTAAAAAGATCGATTCGAGACAAAAGCGAATCCACTACAATAGATAGCTCGGAGTATTACCGCGATCTTTCGGAAGAAGAAGCTAATGTGCTTCTGTTATCTCTCCATTCCGGGGGAGAAATAAAAATAATTGAGACAGATCAAATAGGTAAGTTCCTTCAAATTGGTGACCGAGATCATTTTGACATTAATCATCCTGAAATACGAATATCATATCTCGAAGCTTTAAAAAGATTAATTGAAAGAGACCTTGTTTTTCAGGAGACTGAAAGATGGTTTAATCTCACCAAAATCGGTTTCGAATATGCTAGAAGTTTTGAGACAAATGACCTAATGGAAAAAGCTTGGCACTATTATGATAATGAAAAGAATTATACTGAATCCACAAAACTTTATAGAGATATTGTTAAGAAGAATCCAGAATCTGGAACATCTAAAGAAGCTCAAAAGATGATAGGAATAAATTATTTACATCAAGATGATTCAATAAATGCTGAATTAGAATTAAAGAAATGCATTGATATGGGGAATGGTTTTTCCAGTGCATTTTTTTATTATGGAGAAGCTCTCCTAAAAAATAAGAAATTCCAAGAAGCAATAACTGCTTTCGAACATTCTTTATCTAAACCTGATACTCCAGATTGGATCAAGGCTAAAGCACCAGAGAAAATGAAACTATGTGGCAAAGAGATTATTACAAAGATGGCTTTATTGGCCGATAAAAAATATGAAGATAAAAAATCAAAAATCAATGCAGAAATTGAAATGGAAGAAAAAAATTTAATAGAACAAAAGAGTACTCAAGGTCTTCGTGGGTCGAGTGTTTTAGCCAAAGAATTGTTGAATATGAACATTGCAGAGACTCGAAGGAAAATAGGTTTAAGACTTGAATTAGATAAAAATATCATATTCTCAGGCCAGCCGATAAAATCAGATGAGGACATTGAATTTTTATATAACAGATTAAATGTAATTGCAGATTCTGAAAGAGAGGCTTTAAAAGGGAAAATAATGGTTATTTATAAGGAGTGTCATGCTGAAAACTTATTGAGTACAGATACATGCAAAATAGATAAAGAAATTGATATGTTATTGCAGGGGTGTTTGACAGATTTAAAAATAGAAAAAGAGCAGGTCTTAATAAAGTCTGAATGATTTTTAGATACTGACAAAGCATATTAAAGGATATTTAGACAAATATGAAAAGGGTCCTGACATGAAAGAGAAAGATATCAATTTTGAAGACAAACTGTGGAAGGCCGCTGATAAACTGACAAATTCACTGTAATGAGAACTTCAGCGACTAAGGGCGAAATTGTTTTTCAGGGTCTTAGATAATAAAAAATAAGGGATAAAATAATACAACATCTTGAGGGAGGCATTACTAAACTACTCTGTCAAAGTTGTGAAACACTATATATTATTTTATCACAAGGATCTAATGAGAGGAGGAATGTTAAATCTATGAGTAAGAAGAATTGAAAATATGAAGAGTACTGTCCTTTAGACAGTAGTAATAAATAGAGGAGATTCACATTGCCAGTAAGAATGTTTATTTCATATTCAACGAAAGACATTGGATTTGTTGATAAAATTAAGCTTCTCTTGTATGAGAAGTTTCCTAAAAAAATCAAATATGTAATTTCTACTGAACAGAAAGAAATTGGAAAAGATATTCCTGGTAAAATCATTGGACAAATAGAAGACTGTGAATGGTTTCTTATTTTATTAACAAGAAATAGTGTTTCAAATCCAACTGTTATATCTGAGTTTGGATATGCCAAGGCTCTATATAATATTGGAAAACTAAAGAGAATTATTCCTATTGTGGAAAGATATAAGGATGAAAAAGGAACTATCAAACTTATTGATACTGGTGTTTTCATTGATAGGAATATTGAATCAGCAAAATACTTTTTTTATAGGGAAAGATGGGAAGATTGTATTCGAGAATTAGAGATTTACCTTGAACGTGCATACGAAGAGTACAAAAAACCTGAGTTTAAAAAATTGGAACTCGAAGGGAAAAGATTATCGAATTCTGAATATTTTTGGGAGGCAGCAGAACATTATAAAAAAGCAGCTAAGATTCTAGAAAAAAAGGAAAAATGGAACGAAGCTATTAATCTTTATAAAAAAGCAGCTGAAAATTATGGAAAGGGTGAAGAATATCTTTGGGAAGCATCTAGACAGTATTTACGTATAGCTCAAATTTATAAATCTTTGGGTGATATTAAACAAGCAGCTGTGCATTATTTAACACAAGGAGAAGCATTAAGCACAGAGATGGATAGTTATGCTTGGGAAGCAGCAAAATCCTATGAGGTGGCAGGAAAGCTGTATAAGAAAATTGGCAAGATTAACAATGCAAAATCTGCCTTCAGAAAAGCAATAGAAGCCTATGAAGAAGATGAAAATTTTTTTGAATCGGGAAAGATAAAGAGAATTTTAGCGAAAATTTAGGTATTTTTCGTCCTTAATAAGTTGCAATTTCCAAGGCAAAAAAGTAGAGATGAAACAACTAAAAAGACTAAAACAAGGCCGCAGATTTCACTCTAAGATTCAAAATGATTGGCATAAAACCGCAGAAGGAATAGTCTCATCTGAAAAATCCTGCATTAAACCGAGTGGCCGCAAAGGGCGAATGGATATTCATGTCCATGATGAAGATGAGAATAAATTAGTTGCTTGTGTTGAGATTAAGGCTTCTGATTGGGATAAGATGACTGAGAAAGCAGTTAATAAAAATGTAAGACGACAAATACGTCAGGTATGGGATTATATAGAGTCCGAATTAGAAAAAGGAAAAGAAGTTTCTCCAGGCATTATCTTTCCGCATCGCCCCAAAAACAAAGCAAGAATGTTCTTCATTGAAAAGTTATTTGATGAAGCAGGAATTCCTGTGGTTTGGGAGGATGAGAGCATTGAAGAAAGGAGAAAAAGACACAATCTAACTTTGATAAATCATAATAAGCATTATGACAATTGAATTGAAACATAATCAAAGGAGGGAAGCAGTCCCTTCAATATCTGGTTATGTATATCAATTTTGGCAAAGCATTTATAGATGGATTACGCTCAAAGAAAATGAAATATTGGTTTTAGAAGGCGCAGAAGATCTTGACATATTAAATCGCGAAAATGAGGCTGCTACAACAATTCAGGTTAAATATTCTGCAAGGTCGATTTCTCTTAATTCAAACGATGTCATAGAAGCAATTAATAACTATTGGAAACATAGAAGTGAGAACATTGACAAAGAAATCGAGTATCACTTTATTACCACTTCACAAAGAGGAAAGGAGAGAGACAATCCTTTTGGGGACATAAGCGGCTTAGAATATTGGGAAATATGTGCAAGTCCGAAAAATGATATTACTCCATTAAAAAACTATTTATTAAAAAATGAAAATCTTTCAGCTGGAATCAAACAGTACATCAATATAGCCGAAGATGATGAAATTAGAAATATATTAATAAAAAGAATTAAATGGCTAACGGGTAGCAAAGATTTAAGATCAATTCAAGAACTCGTAGAAAGAAAAATTTGTTTATATGGAAATTTGAGAAATATTCCATATCAAGTATCATTAAAGGTTGTACCAAAATTACTTGAACACTTAATTAGCGTTATCTGTCAGAAGAAAAATCGGCATCTGGAGTATTTCGATTTCATAAAAATCTTCGATGATTCAACTGTAGTTAATCTACCGTATCAATCGCTCGGTGTAAGCAATCAAATATTTACATTGAATGCAGCTGCCCCAGTGGTCGTGCCGGTTGGATCTCCGGAGAGTAGTCCCGAAATTCAATTAAGAAAAAGCTACGCTTTTATACCTACTATATTGCCAGATAAATGTATTAAGAGGGCGGATCTAATAAAAGAACTTTTAAAAATATTAGATAATGAATGGATATTGGTGATTAGGGGATCTTCAGGAACAGGAAAATCTGTCTTAGCGAGACTATTAACGGATGTAGAAAATTCAAAATGGTTATGGATAGATGCGAAATCACTGAATTCAATTGAAATAAAAGAATTACTATTTCGAATTGCTCTAGGTAATAAGGGAATAAATCGTAGGATAGTAATAAATGATATTAAGTTAGGACCTGGCACTGAGGAATATCATTCTGCTTTAGAAGCATTATTTTATAAAGTTTATTCTTCAGAAGGCAAAATAATCCTGACTACTCAAGGAGATTTGCCTGTAAATATATCCCTAAATATGCGAATTACTTCAAAGAGTATAGTTGATATTCCACTATTAAGGTCTGAAGAAATAAAACAATTGGCAACGGAATACGAATGTATAGACAAAAAACAATTGGATATTTGGACAAAGGTGATTGCTGCGAGAACGCATGGCCATCCACAACTAGTACATGCGTGGATAAAAAACTTAAGTATGAAAAAATGGCCCAAATTTCAAATAATTGATCTGTTGAAGGAGGAGGATATTGAAACCGTACGACGTGATGCGCGACGCAAATTAATAGAACAATTACCGTCGGATAGAGCACGAGAATTAGTTTATAAATTGAGTGTAGTTGGATTGTCATTCCGCCGAGATCACGCAATTGAATTAGGGCAAAGAATCGAAGGTCTTAACAATCCTGGCGAAATATTCGATTACCTTATAGGACCATGGATTGAAAAAATAAGCGATAAATATTATAGATTATCGCCGCTTTTGGAAAACTCAGGTAATAAAGTTTTGGGAAAAGATCAGATTACTGCTATACAGAAAGAAATAGCGGAAATATTTTTAGAATGTCGGTCTCTTACTCTGTTAGAAGCAAACATAATTCTTCTAAACGGGATTATCAGTGGATACGGACGGCCAGTCTGCGGAGTGGTTACAGCTCTACTCAGAGCTCCAGCTAAATATTGGAGCAAGATCCATAAAGAAATTAATTGGATTGCTGCAATTGGCCTGGAACCGGGAATGAAAGTATTTCCTACTGAACCTATGATAAACCTCTATTTAAGACAAATTCAATTTAAAATAGCAATCGAAGCAAATGACATTAATTTAGCCAAAAAAATAGCAAGTCTCTGGGAAAATGATCTAGAGTACGGACAAAAACAGGAGATTCAGTTGGTAGACCGTCTTATGTTCATTTTGCAGACTATAATCCACTCTCAATTACAGATACCTCAAGGAGTAGCAATTTCTCGCATTGCTGAATTAATAAATAGAGAAAGTGAAATAAAAAAAATAGTGGATTTGTCCTCAATATTTGGAGCTCTTAAGTCAAAACAAAACTTATATGAAAATTTGTTTCTATTCACAATTATCAGATGTAAAAATCGAAACGATTTTGGTGAGCTACTGAATGCCTTAGAAAAACAACCAGTTGAGATTAGGAATAAGTTAATATCTTTGTTTAGATCTTTGAATGATCCGTCAGAGGTTTTACTAAATGAAGTTTTCTTAGGTGAAATTAATTCCAAATCTCCAGATTGGCAGAGCTGTATTGGAGAGATTAAGAAGAGTATTGAATTAGCTTTTTCTTGGAATGTTGATAAGGTGGCAATAGCAGCATATCGGATAATTTCCATAATTCAAGATGAACAACTAAAAAATAGTGAAAAAGGATTAGAAGTGTTGAACATAGCTAGATCTCGGCTAGGATATGAACATCCATTTCTTGCCAATGAACGTGCTACTATTCTTTATAATCAAAAAAAATATAGAGACGCTTTAAAAATTTGGAACGATGCTTTTAAAGATTGGCCTCATGATACTGTTTTTAAACCAATCTACTATTTTTCAAATGCACTAGATTGTGCAGCAAAGTTGGACGATTGGAGTAAAGTGAAAGATTTGGCGCTCAAAGGAAGAGAAATTGCGACTCAGCAAAAAAATGTTACATTGGCAACAGCATTCCGTGTTGAATACGCCTTAGTCCTTTGGAAAGAAAGAAGCTACCAAGATTCAATAAATGTCTTTTCGGTGATACTAGATGAGTTCCCGGGATTGCCTGATCCATATAAACATACGCATTCCTATAAGCTGCAAAAATTAGTCGGTCACACATTAGCTTGGATGACCCAAGAAATTGGGGATAGAGTTCAACTTGCAGAGCCGCAGATAGGCTGTTTCAGCAATCAAGATATAGATGAAAAGATAAGAGAATATCCACTTCAGCCCGCCGGATTTATGTGGTATTTCCTGGCCGATTTAGAGTACAAAGTTGGAATAGGGAAATCAATGTTAAAAAGGTTAGAAAAAGAAGGCCAAATTTTAAATATTCCCTTTTTAAATTATCAAGTTTGGCATATAAAAATTGGCCACTCATTGCGTGATCTTGATCTTAAAAACCTAGTCTTGGATTTTGAAAAATGTTATCGTAATTTTAATATCTCTCAGAAGCATGCTACTTCTGGAAAGAGCTTATTTGAAAAGGTAGATACGAAGCAGACTAACCAGGATAATGATAATCTTTTCAAAGATTCACAACTTCTTCCTCTTTTAATTCTTGGAGGTCTGATAAAGCTTACGAATATTGGAAAATATTTGGATGCTCCAGTAGCAAAATGGAAAGATCATGCAAACCGCCTTCAATATAGTATTTTCGATGATTATTTTCAGTTCATACAGGATGCCCCCAAAAAGAGCACCCAAGAATTAATTCATTTGATGAAAGTTGGGAGAACCGAAATAAGATGTATCGCTGCGCTTATCATTTCTTCTCGTGAATTAATAAAGCCAGTTTATCGCCTTTATGCAGAATTCTCATTAGTTCATATGATGAAAATATTCCCTTGGATCGAGGCCGTTGAGATGGATATTGAACAAATTATATCAAGAAATTGGAAGAGGGTAATAACTCAGCAGTCTTTTGCACTATTAACACCGAGGACAAATATTCCAATTATAGCTAAAGCATGTAGCGATCCCAGCAAAGGCCTCAAGAAATCAGCAAAAATATTGCTTGCTGCAAGAAATGCAGTTAGCTTGCTGATTCCAGAAGTTGAATTGAAACAGCTCAAAGAGCTTGCTCTTGACGAGTGAAGAAAACATATTTATAAAAGTTAAATTTCTAATGCCAACGTCCAATAACTGAGATAGAGTTTTTCTCAAAATACTCCATATACTCAATTGCAGGAATAATCACATAATAGCAAGGAGTAGCGCTACAACAAAAAGTTACCTCCAGGTCCGAATTCCCTTTGGTCAGGTTAATTTGCAGGCTGGTTTTATTCAGATCGAGCATGCAAAAAGCAGCAAAATGAGAAAGATCCCGATGAATGCCACATTGACCGAACTGTTTGAAAATGTTAAAAAAGAAGGCAGTGAGTATGTTTTTTTAAGATATGGCAAACCAATCAGGTCTGTAAGAACAGCCTGGGAAAATGCGTTGAGAAGAGCAGGAATTGAGGGTTGTCGATTTCATGATCTAAGACATACATTTGCATCTTATGCCCTGATGGCTGGAGCTGATTTGGTGTCAATAAGAGATATTTTAGGACATTCTGATATAAGGATGACATCGAGATATGCACACAGCAATGATGAGCTTAAAAAGAGGGCAGTGGAATCTATATCAGATCTAATGGACCAGAACAAAAAAGGCGGTCAAATATTCACAAATAATTCACAATTGTCCATGAGGAAAGAAGAAGACTCTCCTAAGTTATTGAAAATAATGCGTGCCGGAGTGGCGAAATTGGTAGACGCGCTGGACTCAAAATCCAGTTCACTTCACTGTGAGTGTGGGTTCGACTCCCTCCTCCGGCACCATCAGGTTTTTTTTAAATGAAGAGCAGAAGGGGTAACGGCTAAACCGCCAAGGGATGTGCAGAGCAGTTCGGCAGGCAACATTTTCCCCGATGAGAATACGGCATCGATAGTCTCATCTAGAGGAATAGGATTATTGTAGCCGCCAAGGACAAGATCTGCGCAGACAAACGCACTGGATGCGGCCGTGGCATTTCTTGTATGGCAGGGAATTTCACATATTCCCTGGACCAAATCGCAAACAGAACCCATCGTGTTCTGGAAGAAAACGGCTGCGGCATCGAGAGCCAAATCAGCGCGTCCTCCCACGGTATCGACTACAGCAGCGGCTCCCATGGCTCCCGCGGCACCAATTTCGACTTGGCACCCGGCGATCTCTGCAGCAAAAGTGGCCCTTATGGCCAAAATCAGGCCGACCGCACCGGCGGCAAAGAGCGCCAGGGCGGCTTGGGTCTCGTCCAGGCCTTTTTCTTCGATGAGGATTGATATTACACCCGGTAGGATGCCTGCAGAACCACCGGTCGGGGCGGCGCACACGATACCCATGCTGTTAGCCGTGTGCATCACGGCCATTGCCCTGGCTGCCGCTCTGGAATGGGGTCAGCCTATGGCTACAGTTTTTGTTTTTATGGCTTGATCAATCCGAAAAGCACTCGGCTCTAGAAGCTGCATATTCACATTTTGATCTTGAAAACCGGCTGTGATGGAATCCTGCATTACCTTCAATCTTTTTTTCATCTCTTCAAGACAATCTTTCTTAGAAAACCCAAGCAGAGAGGCTTCGTATTGAAGGGCGATTTCCCCCAGAGACAGGTCCTTCTCTTTGGTGATACTGCAGATATCTTCGGCTGAGGAGAAAATCGGTTCGCCGTTTTTAGGAAAGACAAACGGAGAAGCCAACCATACCTCTTTTATCGAAGACAGAGTTTCTATTTTCGATCGTATGGCTGGATCAAGTCGGGATTTGAGCGTGGCATTCAAGAGCATCTGATGGTTCTTTTTTTGGCTGTCAATTTTCGATGAGACTGTCTCTAAAATGGCTCTGAGATTTGGAGCATTCGATTCTGCACAGGGCACAAAAATCACATAATTTTTTCCATTGAGGTCAATGTCCCATTCATTCAGCTGGACGATCCTGACAGATCCTCCCCCTGTGGATTTGGCTACTGCTGTCAATTTTTTTCCTTCTTTCGACTGCAGCGTTATCTTGACACTGTTAGGGTGATCGGCCTCCGGGAAAGAAGATATGAAAAAACGAATATGGAGATTTTGGTCTTCAGCGATTTCAAGAGATTTGTGGAAATTCTCATCAGTGATGGACCATCCCATCAGGCCTGCTGCAAAGCCCAAATCAGATCCCTGAGCTTGGAAAACACGGGCATATGATCCGTCAGGAGCAAATGTGATTAAGGCCTCTGTAGGAGTTGCCCCAAAGAGTTCTCGCATGAGTCTTCCGATATAGTAGGAGCCCGCCGTGTGAGAGCTCGACTGTCCCCTCATCACCGGGCCAAGAACATCATTGAAGATACTGGTAAATGTTTTATTTTGAGATTCCATATGGAATGAATATCACAAATCCTATAAATGAGTACAGTCATTTGACTTTCCTTACTCAAATTGATATTTTTTCTCAGGCATAATCACTCCAGGAGGTAGATCAATGACGAAACGAATGAACCTGACTTTCATCCTGATTGCACTCGTTACCGGAATGATCTCAAGCGTTTTTTTGGAAGGGGCCCAGCAGGACCTTTCTCTTCTGACATTGGATCGGATCTTTTTAGGCCGGGAGTTTAGCACCGAGCGTTTCGGCGGTGTACAGTGGCTTGAAGACGGTTCGGGATATACAGTGCTTGAATCCTCTGGGATGGTGGAGAGGGGCAGGGATATTGTCAAATACGATCCAGCAACCGGAAAACGAGAGATTCTCGTCCCTGCCGGGTTGCTCGTGCCGGCTGGAGACTCGGAGGCATTGGCTGTTCAGGGATACTTCTGGTCAAAGGACATGAAGAAACTGTTGATCTATACCAACAGTAGGAAAGTCTGGCGGCGAAATACAAGAGGCGACTATTGGGTGCTGGATCTGGGAAACGGGAAACTGGGCCAATTGGGTGGGGAGGCCGAGCCTTCTTCTTTAATGTTCGCGAAATTTTCTCCTGGAGGAGACCAGGTGGCCTATGTCGTCAAAAATAACATCTTTGTGGAGAATGTAGATACGGGACACATCAGGCAGTTGACCTTCGACGGATCTGAAACGATCATAAACGGGACTTCGGACTGGACGTACGAAGAAGAATTCGGCGTCCGCGACGGTTTCCGCTGGAGCCCGGATGGCAATCACATTGCCTTCTGGCAGTTCGACAGCAGCAAGGTCGGGGAATTCACCATGATCAACAACACGGATTCCCTATATCCAAAAACCATAACGTTCAGGCATGCCAAGGTAGGGACAACTAATTCGGCCTGCCGTGTCGGCGTAATCGACTCCAGCGGAGGAGTACCGCTCTGGTTTGATCCGTCAAAAGTTAATTCCCGCGATCACTATATCGCTCGGATGGAGTGGGCAGGTTCCGAAGAAATCGTTTTCCAGTGGTTAAACCGCCTCCAGAACAAAAATCAAGTTATTCTGGGTGACATTGAGACTGGAGAGATCCGCACTGTTTTAACTGAGAAAGACGAAGCCTGGGTGAATGTGCAGGATATTACCTGGATCGATTCAGGAAGGGCTTTTCTTTGGCTGAGTGAAAGGGACGGATGGCAGCATCTCTACCGGGTAGGCAGGACGGAAGGAGATATGCAGCTGTTGACACCAGGCGAATTCGATGTCGTCAGTCTTCAATCTGTCGATGAAGGAAACGGTTGGGCATACTTCACTGCCTGTCCGGACAATCCCACACAAAGATTTCTGTATAAAGCCGCTCTCGACGGCAGCGGGAAAATCGAACGGATCACTCCAGCCGGAGAAGTCGGATCTCACGGCTATCAAATTTCCCCTGATGCCAGATGGGCCATTCATACAAGGAGCTCTTTCGGGGTTCCTCCTCAGATCGAACTGATCGATCTTGCCGGATACAAAACCGTTCGCACCTTTACCGACAATGAGGAATTGATCACCAAACTCAAAGAATTAGTCAGAGGAAAATCAGAATTTTTCCGGGTGGATATCGGTGATGTGGAACTCGACGGCTGGATGATGAAACCGCCCGACTTCGATCCGAAGAAAAAATATCCGCTGCTGTTTCACATTTACGGAGAGCCGGCCGGATCTACCGTTCGTGACAGCTGGGGAGGACGTAATTACCTGTGGCACCTCCTGTTGAATCAAAAGGGTTACATAGTGGTCAGCTTGGACAACCGGGGGACAAACGTTCCACGCGGCCGGGCCTGGAGAAAGAGCATCTACCGTCAAGTGGGAATCCTGGCTGCCCAGGATCAAGCTGCAGCTCTGCGCCGAATGCTCAAGGACAGACCCTACATCGATCCCGAACGAATCGGTATCTGGGGATGGAGCGGTGGCGGACAGATGAGCCTGAACATGATCTTCCGCTATCCCA
>SDBS01003148.1_pt1 | contig 16166 bp, 12 predicted proteins | sample 2277091 | NCBI WGS metagenome assembly SDBS01 (sample SAMN10404972, study PRJNA504765) | marine sediment metagenome | isolation source: marine sediment core GS10_PC15, 163 cmbsf | place: Arctic Ocean: Southern Knipovich Ridge | collected 2010 | reverse complement strand
CGCTGGAGCATTTGGAGACGCCTCTTGAGTTGGGGTGGCAACATCTACGCCCAGCTCATAACGGGCCTCCACATCCACGACGTCACGGGGGGCTTCAAGGCCTTCCGCCGCCGGGTGCTGGAGAGCATCGACTGGTCCCGGATCCGCTGCGATGGCTACTCCTTCCAGATCGAGGTCAACTACATTTGTCAGCGCAAAGGCTTCCGAATGACGGAGGTGCCCATCCTGTTCGAGGACCGGGTCATCGGACGCTCCAAGATGTCGGGCCGCATCGTGGTGGAAGCCCTCTGGCGAGTCTGGCAGATGAGATGGCGCCATTGAGGCCCCGGCCAGGCCTCCGGGACCTGCTTATCGCACTGAGCCTCTTCATCCCCCCTGTGATACTGCTGTGGCAGGTCGTCCTGGGGGGGAGGGTGCTGGTCCCGTTCGATAACCTATTCGCTTTCCCCCCCTGGAAATCCTTCGCCCAACAGATGGGCGTCAGCGTGCCTCACAACGAGCTCCTCAGCGACCTGCTCCTGGAGAACTTCGCCTGGAAGAGCTTCATCGTCCAATCTCTGGCCGAGCGACAGATCCCCTTGTGGAACCCCTACCTCTTCTGTGGGGTGCCCTTCCTGGCGGCGGGTCAGCACTCGGCACTCTATCCGTTGAGCATCCTCTTCTACCTGCTGCCGGTGGCGCAGGCCTATGGCCCCTTCACTGTGCTTCAGCTGGGTTTGGCGGGCCTTTTCGCTTACCTCTTCCTGCGGTCTCTGGGCGCAGGCAGGCTGGGTGGAGCGGTGGGCGGGTTGGCTTACAGCCTCAGCGGCTTCATGGTCACCAGCATCGATTTCCCCATGGTCATCTCAGCCGCGCTGTGGTTGCCTCTGGCCCTGATGGCGATGGAGGGCATCTTCCGCCAGGCCCGGCGCGAAGCCGCGCCCTCGCCCGTGGCCTATCTGCCCTGGGCCCTGGGGGGGGCCACCGTCCTGGGCATCCATTTCCTGGCAGGTCACCCCGAGATCTCCTACCTGGTCCTGGCCGTCCTGGGTTACTACGGCCTCTGGAACCTCGCCTCATTGGCCCTGGCCGGCCCACGGGATTGGAGGCTGGCCCATGTGGCCGGATCGCTGATCCTCATGGTAGCCCTGGGGATGGGGCTGGGAGCCGTCCAGCTCATCCCCCTGTACGAGCTGGTCCAGCTCAACGTTCGCCAAGGCTCCGCCTCCTATGACCAGGTGGTGGGGTGGGCCTACCCTCTGCGACAGGTCATCACCTTCCTGGTGCCCGACTTCTTCGGAAATCCCAGCCATCACAGCTACTTCGACCTCCTAAGCTGGCGGTCGGTTCTGGCGACCCAGGACTTCGCGGGTCACCCCATCAACACCATCTTCTGGGGGATCAAGAACTACGTGGAGGCCGGGAGCTACACGGGCCTGGTGCCCCTGCTCCTCGCGCCCCTTGCCCTCGCCAACCGGACACGACGACGGGCATGGCCTTTCGCGGTTCTAGCCATCGTCTCCCTCCTCTTCACCTTCGGAAGCCCCCTCTACGCCCTGCTGTACTACGGTGTCCCGGGCGTGGGACAGCTCCACACTCCCTTCCGGTGGGTATTTCCCTTCACCTTCAGCATAGCGATCCTGGCTGGCCTGGGAGCCGACTCCCTGGCCCGAGGCCGACGGGGCGGCCTGGTGGAAGCCATCCGCTATGGCGCCCTGGCGGCAGGCGGAGGCTTGCTCCTGGCTCTCGCGGGGATCCTTCTCTGGCCCCAACGCCCGGCGGCCTGGGCCCAGGTGCTGGTGGAACGCTCGGACTTGGCCCAACGCGCTTTCACCGATGGAGCCATGTTCTTGTCCTATCAATTTCCGCACTTCCTCAAGCTGGGCGGCGCCATCGTGGCCGCCGGCTTGATCCTCACCTTACGCAAGCGCGGCTGGCGAATCCGAGGGGTGCCGCTATGGAAACCCCTGCTGGTACTGACCGCCGCCGTCGAGCTTCTGGTCTTGGGGATAGGCTTCAACCCGGCCGCAGATCCGGATCTATATGACTTCGTGCCCCCCTCCATCCGATTCCTCCAGGAGGACAGGGGGGTCTTCCGCATCACCAGCTATAACGCCGACGGCGAGCAGACCTTCCAGGCCAACGCAGGGATGTTCTACGACATCTCGGATGTTCGAGGTTATGACTCCATCATACCCAAGCAGTACGCCGAGTACATGGGCCTCATCGAGACCCAGGGGGAACTGATCTACAACCGCATCGCTCCTGTCTACCAAGCTAGCTCCCTGGACTCGCGATTGCTCGATTTGGCCAACGTCAAGTACATCTTGAGCACCAGGGACATCCCCAACGATGGCTATCGACTGGTCTACGATAAAGAGATCCGCATCTACGAGAACCTGGACCATCTGTCCCGCGCTTTCCTGGTCCCCCGAGGCGAGGTCATCCGCAACGACGACCTCCGCTCGCGGACCCTGCGCTCCTTCGAGCCGACCGAGCTCGTCATCCTGGAGGAGGCCCCTTCCGAGGCGAATCACCTGTTGGGGGAAGATGCGCCCTCAGTAGCGGTGCCGGGCCAGGTCGAGGTGACCAGCTACGGCATCAACGATGTGCATCTCCTCGTGGACTCCCGGGCTGACGCTTTCCTGGTCCTGGCGGACAGCTTCTTCCCCGGATGGAAAGCCTACATCGCCCCGCCGGGAGAGAAGGAGGTGGAAGTCCGCATCTATCGCGCCGACGGGAACTTCCGCGCCATCTACGTGCCAGCGGGGCAGCACCAGGTCCACTTCAAATACACCCCCATGAGCTTCAAGCTGGGCCTCTACTTCAGCTTCCTGGCCGCCGTCACCATCATGCTGCTGTTCGGGCTTAACCTGTGGCGACGATTCTACCGCGAGGACGAGCAGGTCTCCACCCTCCGGCGGGTGACCAAGAATAGCCTCACGCCGATGACTCTCTCCCTGATCAACAAGGCGATCGACATGGCCTTCGCCATGCTAATGCTGCGCATCCTCGCCCCTGAGGGGGCCGGCCGTTACCAGTTCGCCGTGGCCTTCATCGGTTACTTCGAGATCCTGGCTCGCTTCGGGCTGGGAACCCTGATGACCCGTGAGGTCGCCAAGGATCGCTCCCAGGCCAACCTCTACTTAAGCAACACGGTCGTCCTTCGAACCTTCCTGCTGCTGGGCTCGCTGCCCCTCATGGCGATCACCGTGCTGCTCTACGTCGTCCTCTCCGGGCTTACCCCGGACGTGGTTGCGGCCATCGGCCTCTTCGCCGTCGCCCTCTTCATCAGCAACCTTTCCGACGCCTTCAGCGCCATGTTCAACGCCCACGAGCAGATGGAGCATCCCGCCGCCATCGCCACCGTGGCCACGGTGGCTCGGGTCAGCCTGGGCGCCATCGTCCTCCTGGCGGGGCTGGGCTTCGTGGGGCTGGCCGGGGTCTCGGTGGTCGTGAACCTGCTTTCGGCCACCATCCTCTTTTACTTGATGCGCGAAAAGCTCCTGCGCCCCCACTGGGAGGAGATCGACCTGGGCTTCCAGCGGAAGATGCTGGGCGTCTCATACCCGCTGATGATAAATCACTTGCTGGCTACCATCTTCTTCCGGATCGACGTGCTGATCCTGCAGCCGCTTCAGGGCGACGCCGTGGTGGGATGGTATGGCGCAGCCTACAAATACATCGACGGCCTGAACATAGTCCCCGCTTATTTCACCATGGCCCTCTTCCCCCTCATGTCCCGCTACGCCGAATCCTCGCGAGAAAACCTGGTCCGCACCTACGTGTTATCCGTGCGACTGCTGTTGATCGTGAGCTTGCCCCTGGCGGTGGCCATCACCTTCTCCGCCCGCGAGTTGATCCTGATTCTGGGAGGAGCGGAGTACCTCCCACACTCCATGATCGCCCTTCAGCTCCTCATCTGGTCCATACCCATCGGCTTCATCAACAGCGTCACCCAGTACGCCCTCATCGCCATAGACCAACAGCGCTTCCTGACCTGGGCCTTCATCATCGGGGTGGCCTTCAACGTAGCAGGCAACATCGTCCTCATCCCCATCTACGGCTACAGGGCAGCGGCTGTGATCACCGTACTGTCCGAGATCGTCCTGCTCATTCCGTTCTACTATTGCGTGCGGAAGAACTTGTCAGCCATCCCCTGGCTGGACATCTTCTGGCGGCCATCCCTGGCGGCGGCGATCATGGCAGCCACCTTATGGGGGCTGGGGCTTTACACGGGGTTGCTGGCGCTGCCCATAGGAATTGTGGCTTACGGCGCCGCTTTAACCTTCCTGGGGGCTTTCGGGCCAGAGGAGCGGGAGATCATGCGCAGGATGCTGCCGCTGGACAGATGGAGGCCGCAAAAGGGTCCCGATTCGATCCCCAAGGAGCGCTCATGAAACCCGCCTCCCTCTCCACCATGTGGCTGGCCGGACGTTTCTCCCATCTCTCGGACTTCGTGACGGCGGGCCTGGAAATGGGATTTCCTTGGTTCGAGCTGAACTATCAGGTGACCCCGGAGATCCTGGGAGATGCTCGCCCTGGTCAGGTGCCTGTATCCAGCGTCCATTATCCCTGTCCACGGACCCTTCCCCAGGAAAGCTTCAAGGCGGAGGATATCTTCTTCTCATCCACGGATGAGGCCCGGCGAAGCAGAGCGGTACAGTTGGCCTGTGACACGATCGACTTCGCCCGGAAATTCGGCGCCAGCACCATCGTCCTCCACATGGGCCAGGTGAACGGCTGCGCCCAGCTGGAACGCGAGCTGCTCCGGCTGGCCCAGGAGGAAGGAACGGACGCGCCAGCCACTCTCGAGGCGAGGACGGCCCTGGTGGAAGCCCGCGCCCAGGCGCAGGAGCCCCACATTAATGCCGTCCAGCGGAGCCTACGTGAGCTATGCGAGCATGCCCGACGCTCGGGGATTCGCCTCGGGTTGGAGAACCGCGTCCACCACTTCGAGATCCCGTCCCTGCCTGAGATGGAGCTTCTGCTCAGCCATTACGATGACGGCACCGCAGGCTACTGGCACGACGTCGGGCACGCGGAGATCACGGCTCTGCTCGGCTTCCATTCCCACCTCGCCTGGCTGGAGGCCCTCGGCCCTCGCATGTTCGGCATCCACCTGCACGACGTCAGGGGATTTCAGGATCATCGAGTCGCCGGCGCAGGGGACGTGGATCTCGAAATGCTTCGGCCTTACATCCCCGACGAGGCCCTCCGGGTGTGTGAATTCAACCAGAGTCAATCCGCGGAGGAGGTTCGCCAGGGCCTCGCTCACCTGAAAGACCTTGGCCTGGTCTCCTGAGCCCCCCCCTCTATTCCGTCAGCTTCTCGATGGGCGCGTAGCCCCCAGTATAGTCCAAAGCCTCCAGGACATGGCTGAAAACTCCAGTCGCCTGAGGGGTCCGCCACTTGGGATCGGCAGGCAGCCCTACGAAAGCCACCTCCAGCCCTTCTTTCATGTCGGCGTTGGTCAGCGGATGTCCCCCCGTGTCCAGGCAGCAGATCAAATCGGGCACCATCGCCACCGGCGAGCCACCTCGCCAGGCGAGCATGCTCTCATTCTTGAAGTCCACCCGGAGCCCATCCTCCACCACCACCCGACCGTAATCGAACCCGCCGCGAGTCTCGCTCACCACCTCGGTTATCCTACCCTTGCCCAGCAGGTGCCCCTTCGTGTGAGCGATCACGGCGTCCACCGGATCATCGCCCCCAGCTTTCGCCTCCCGCAGGGCGCGACCCACCTCCTCGGCCTGGGTCAGTGTGTGAGGAATCAGGACCTCCTTCATCCGCCCGCCGGTCATAGGGTGGGTGGCGAGCCCGGCCAGCATCCCCAACTGAGTGGTGATCGCCCGGGCCACATCCTCGCACTCCCTTGGATCCTCCACGTAGAGCACGGCCGAGACCGAGGCCTCGTTGGCTATGGTCAGGGGGGAGAGGCTCTCCCCGAAGATCACATAGGTGGTCATCTCGAGTTCGGGAATCGCCCGCCCGGCCCCGTCTCCATCCACCAGCGGAATACCTTTTCTGGCAGCCACGAACATGGGGCTGATGCTGTTGCCGCCTCCCACCTCCAAAGGAAGGACGTAGAGAATGGGATGGCCCACCACGCCCTCCAAGGTCTCGAACGCCCTCACAGGGGCGTGGATGAAGAGCAGATCTCTTGCAGCCACAGGGGAGCCCATGCCTGCCACGACGGCAACGTGGGCATCATCAGGCATCTCATCAGGAGATACAACTTGGATCTCCGGGGCGATCTCCGTGACCCATTCAACCAACCTCCTGCCTTGAATCGGGGACCCCCCACCCCCTGCGCCCAGGAAGGTGGCTCCTTCAACGATATCCAGCATCTCGCTCCTGCCGATCGTTCGCACCGCTTGTCTCCTTTCTCCAGCCAAGTATCCGCGTTTTTCAGCGCTGGGGGGCGTTGTCCGACACGATGCCGTTCACAGCATCATCCCAGCATTGACAGGCCGTCTTAGGTAACTCGCCCTCCTTGGTCAGGGTGCCCTCGTAATCGCCAGGCCCTCCGGCCACCCATCCTGACAGAACCAGAGGCCATGGACCATCGGCGGCGATCCACTCGCCGTTGTACATCCGGGCAAGATGGAGGTGAGTGGCGTTGGCGAAGCCTCCCTCACACGAGGGGTGTCCCACCCGCTCCCCTCGCTTCAAGAAGCTCCCCTGCGGGACCCTATCTCGGGCGGCAACGTGCAGATACATGATGACCCATCCGGTGTGCGGATCTCCATCTCCATCCAGATCCTGTAGCACCATCCCATCTTCGCTCACCACCACCAAGCCATCCGTCGCCGCCACCACCCATGCCTCGGTGCGATAGCAACCCTGATTATCGTCGGGCGGAATGAAATCGAGAGCGGCCCAGCCGCTTCCGTCGCCCCAGCCCCCGTGAGGGCCAGAGGTATAGTACCAGCGCATCCCCGCTTCCCATGGCAGGGATAGAATCGGTGACTGCAGATCGGAAGGGATCAGCGGGTCCACGGCGTACTGAAAGGGGTCGCCGAACAGGTCCACATACGTCTGGTAGAAGCTCCCAGGGCCCTTTCCACACTGGACTTGCCATTCCTCCCGGGTGGCACCCTGAGCCAGGAGCCGCTGAACGGCCACCGTCCCCGGGTTGAGCGAGTCGTCGAAAGCTACCCTGCTCCAGTCGGCCAGCTGAATGAGGGGAGTCCCCCTACCTCGCCAGTCGTAGTAACCCAGATTCAACTGGTCGGCTGCCCAAGATAGCTGCTTGAAGAGGCCCTGGCGCCAATCTTCACGCTTGCCCATGGGATAGGCTAAGGTGTCGGAAGGCGGCGAGGGATCGTCCAGCCATCCGCTTCGATATTCCAACAGGGCCAGCAGAAGCCGCGGGCCAACGCTGAAATGCTCCGCCACCCAGCGCACGATCTCGGCCCCCGTCCACTCCTCGCCATCCACCAGCTCGGAATAGCCCTTGAGGTAGCCAGGTCGACTGTTGATGAAAGTATCCACATCGAAGCGACTGAGAGCAGGACCATATACGAACTCGCTGTCGGGGATGAGCACTTCCCCCGGACCGTAGTCCCCCGTGCCGCGAGGGATTATCAGGCGCTCGCCGGGCTGAAGGGTATCGGCATCGGTCAGGCCGTTGTCTACCATCAGCTCCTCCACGGTGCAACCCAGCTTGGTCGCGATGGCACTCAGGCTGTCCCCCCACTCCACCCGGTAGATCTGAGGTGCGGGAGTGAAGGTGGGCTGAGGAGTAACGGGAGGGGCAGCGGTCTCCAGGCGGCTGGCTTCGGAACTCGGCGAAAGCTGAGGAGGGGACGAGAGATCCCCCTGTTCGGAGGTAGCAGCCCCGTTGGAGCCGCAGCCTGCGGGCACCAGAATGAGCCCGACGCAAAGCACGGCGAAGACTAGTCCCCTCAGCATGACCCCTCCGTCTGAAACGCTGGCGCATCCTATCACACCTACAGCGGAGCGTCAAATGGAGGACTTTTGAAACGGCGAAGCACCTGTGCTATAGTGACCCCGCGAGGGGGACTGTCGGCTAATCTCGTCGCGGTTGCCCTCCCATCCGCAAGTTATGCTCCGAGACAAACCTAGAGAGGAAGGCCAGATGAGCGAGGTCGCCGCTTTCTTCGACGTGGAGGGCATCCTCTACACCGACAACACCTGGAAGGCGTTGATCCGCCATCACTGGAAGCAGCGCAGCAGGGTCGTGGCCTACTTGGCTTTCCACCTGGTCAAATGGATTCTCTTCTACAAGACGGGCTTGAGGCAACGCGAGCCCACGGCGCGCGAATGGGCAGCGCATCTGCCCTGGCTGATCGCCGGGTGGACGGTGGAGGAGGCGAAGGAAGTCTTCGACTGGATGCTGGACCGCCATCTCGTCCCCTCCGTCCACCCGGCGATCGCGGAGGCCATTCGGGCTCATCGAAGCCAGGGGCACTACGCGGTTCTGGTGTCCGGAGCGCCCCAGGACCTCCTGGAGATGCTGGCGGAGCGCATGGGAGCCAGCCACGTCCTGGCGACCAGATGGGCGAAGGTCGATGGCCGCTACACCGGGAAGGTGATCCCGCCGGTGTGCATGGGAGAGGACAAGGCCGTCCGGGTCCGGGGGCTGCTGGCCGGAGAGCTGTCCCAGGTGGATGTTTCAGCCAGCTATGCGTACGGCGACACGCTGGCCGACGTGCCTCTGCTCTCCCTGGTGGGCCACCCGGTGGCCACCTTCCCGGACGACGAGCTGGCCTCTTATGCCCAGGAGCGAGGCTGGAAGGTGCTGGGGACTCCCGCCTAGAACCGGTAGCGAGTCCCCACGCTGTTGAGCACGAAAGCTTGCGGTATCTCCCGGGCGAACAGCTCAGTCGCCTCGAACCCCGTGCAATGCATCGGGGCTACCCTTCGGGGCTCCAGAGCCTTCACCTCCTGGACGGTTCGCTCGATGAGCGAGCTCCTGGCTCCCGTGAGATGAAACCCTCCCAGGACAGCCCAGACCCTATCCACGCCGGTGATCTCGCGCGCGTAGTGAAGGATATTTACGATGCCCGCGTGCGAGCAGCCCGAGATGACCACCAGCCCTTTCCCGCTGACGCTGAGAACCACCGATTGATCATCGGGTATATCATCATGGATGAGCTCGTTCCCCTCCTTGTAATACGCGTGAGGCACACCCTTCTCGAAGTCGGAGCGGCGGGGGACGGGGCCGGTGATCCAGCAGCCATCTGCTACCTGTGCCGGGCCCTCGACCAAGCGGATCCGCGCTCCGGCCGCTTCCCATTCCTCTCTGGGCAACCGTTGAGGCCCGATCCTGCGGCCATCCTTACGTACCGTCCAGCGCTCGCGGAAGGCTCCCGGCGCCACCCACACGGACAGGGGTTCGCCCACCTCTCGAAGGAAGGGAACCAAGGCGGCCACATGGTCGAGATGGCCATGGCTGATGATCACCTGGTCCACGATGTCAGGATCGACCTTCATGGCCGCTAAATTGTGAAGCAGGGCTTGAGACGTGTAGCCCGCGTCCAGCAGGAAAGATTTGCCCCTTCCCGCGAGCTCGATCAGAGCCGAGAAGCCATGTTCAGCCAGGGGGACACTCTGGTGCTGGTCCATGCGCTCCACGCCCGGCTGTCCCTTAAGGATAGCGTTGCTGTAATTGTCCACCAGGATCGTTATGGTGGCCCCAGCCACCTCGTTAGAGAAGCTCATGTCTGTCATGTGTCCTCCTCACGGCGTCAGATGAATGCCTGCCAAAGCCTACAACCCCAACCACTTTCGAGCCCACACCACCTCCGAAGGGAACCCCATCTGCGTCACGTAGGCTCGCTTCACGTCCACGAAACCCGCCTCACGCACGTGGGGAGTCAAAGCGATCCCACGGCAGCCGCCCATGAGGCGGGGAGACAATCGATACAGCGCCTCGAAAACGCCGTGCCAGGGGCGTCGAGGCAAGGCCATGCCCACCAGCACCAACCGGCCCTGGGGGTTCAGCACCCGCCGGAACTCCCTTAGAATGCCCGGAAAGTCCTCCTCGGGGAGCAGGTCCAGCAGGTAGCTGCTGAAAACCAGGTCGAAAGCCTCATTCGCAAAGGGGAGGGCCAGCGCATCCGCCCTGGCCAGAGACCACCGCTTCGATGTGAGCTCGGCCAGGATCCCTTTGGCCTGCCACAGCATGGCGGGCGAAACGTCCACCCCAACGGCTTGTCCAGCCTCGAGCTGCATCGCCACAGCCCGCAAATTCGTCCCCGTGCCCAAGCCCACATCGAGCACGCGCTCATCGCCCTCGACGCCGGCCACCCGCAGAGCGAGTCGCAGCGCCCGCCCCTCGGTGAATCTGGTCCACCATCCATAGAAAGGTGCGAGTCGGTCGTAGAGGGCCAGCGCCTCCTGGCGATCAAGGCCAGCCCGCTGGCTGTCACCGAACATGCGATCCCCCCGCGGCAATTATATACCAAATCTTCCCCATTAACACTCAGCCTTGAGAAGACCTTCCCCCTCCATCCGCACCAGATTCCTCGCAAAGATATGGTATAATAGGGCGAGAGTAGTCAAGCAGGCTGACGATGCACCTCGTTGAGCTGAACATCTTGCCCACAACGCTGCGAATGCGAGGGGAGCCTCAACCGCGTTCCGCCGAAACGATTCTGCCATCTCTACACTCGGGTCGATCGCGATCCCTCCGATGGCTCGGCGCTCCCTCGCCATCGTTCGATCGGTGAAATAGGTGGATCCTTTAGCAACGAAACGGAGGTGAGTGAGATGGTGACCATCGATGCTCTAAGAGAGGCGGAGCTGTTTGGAGGCTTGTCGGATGACGAACTGCGCCTCATCGCTGAGGTGGCCCGGGAGGAGCGTCACGAGGCCGGCAGCGTCTTCCATCGCGAGGGAGTCGAGCTCGAAGCTCTCTACTTCGTAAGATCCGGCCGCGTCAGGGTCGAGCTGGACCTCGACCTGAAACCCCACCTGGAGAGGAGCACTTTCCTGGTGGATCGTCTGCGAGACGGCGAGGCCTTCGGCTGGTCGTCCCTGGTGGAGCCCTACGTGAGCACCGCCACCGTCAAAGCCGAACAGGATACCGAGGTTGTGGCCATCGATGCCGCCGAGCTACGCCGGATCCTGGAGGAGCATCCCCATATCGGGTTGGTGGTCTTTCGAGCTCTGGCCAAGGTGGTGGGCAGCCGGCTACGACACTCATGGGCCCAACTGGCGGGGGCTAAAGGCCTGGCGGCCCTTTCCGATCGCTATTCCTATCCCGGAGCGACCGGTCCGGGAACCCATTCGCGATAAGAGACGCCCCGTCGCCTGAACCTCCTCCTAAGCGCTGGGCGCGAGCCGCTGAATCATCAGCTCCCGGTGGCCCAGAACTTCTGACCGAGTCAACCTGCCGCTGAGAACATCGAGTAGAAGCTGGAACAGTCGCTCCCCCATCTCATCGACGGTGGCCTTCCCCTCCACGATGGGTCCGGCGGAGAAATCCATGTCATCCCGCATGTGCGCATAGGTCCGAGGATTGCCCGTTATCTTGATGACCGGAGCGATGGGATTGCCCACCGGATTGCCTCGCCCCGTGGTGAACAGGACCGCCTGGGCTCCGCCCGCCACCATGCCGGTGACGCTCTCCACATCGTGGGCGGCCGTATCCATTACATGAAGCCCCGCCCCCGCCGGCCGCTCCCCATAAGCCAGCCCTCCCCTGATGGCGCCCATTCCAGCCTTGCGAATATCTCCTAGGGCCTTCTCCTCCACCGTGGTGACGCCACCAGCCATGTTCCCCGGAGAAGGCTGCGTGCCCCTGAGGTCCGCTCCCATGCGCAAGGCCCGCGCCTCGGCTTCGCGGACGAAGTCTCCTATCCTTCCAGCAACCTCAAGGTCGACGCATCGCCGGGCCAGGATATGCTCGGCGCCCATCAGCTCTGAGGACTCACCCAGGATCGCGGATCCTCCCATCGTCAGCACCCGATCGGCGACCGCTCCCACCACCGGATTGGCCGCGATGCCCGACGTGGCATCGGTGCCGCCGCACTCCGTGGCCAGGATCAGGCCGTCCAAGCTGCAGGGCTCCCGCTTCCACCTGCTGAGCTCCCTTGCCAGAGGCTCGGCCAACTCGACTCCGCGGGCGACGGCCGCCAGGGTCCCTCCCGCCTCCTGAATGGTCAGGGAGGCCACCAGGCGTCCGATGGAGGCCATCTCGCCGACCAGCGGGTCGACTTCCACCATCTCGCAGCCCAACCCCACCACCAAAACCGCCCCCACGTTGGGATGGGTTCCCAGCGCCAGAAGCACCCGCCGGGTGAGCTCGTAGTCTGGTCCGAACTGCGAACACCCTGCCGAATGAGGCAGGGCCACTGCCCCCGCCACCCGGTCGGCGATCCTTTCCGCCACCAGGTTGGCGCAGAAAACGCTGGGCAGCACCGCCAGGTGGTTGCGAACGCCCACCCAGCCGTCGGGGCGCCTGTACCCGAGAAAAGTGGAAAGTCTAGCCAAGGGGAGAACCTAGCTCATCCAGCAAGAGCCGGACTCCCAAAGGGATCAGATCCCCTGCTACCCCGCTGCCTTTGACGTCCATCCCCGCCAGATAGAGATCCCGGATCGGGGTCCGAGGATGGAAACGATCCTCTCCCACCTGGGCGAAGGTCTGAGCCGTCTCGGCGCCCGTCCAGTCCCCCACGAAGAACATTGGCACCACCATCTCCAACACATCGTCGAGCTTGGGGAAAAGGGCGCGGAGATCCGCCATCGCCAGTTCCAGCTCCGCCTCCCGGTCCTCCGTGCGCACCGGAAAGAAGACGTCCAGCATGGTCCGACCCGGTGGAGCCATCGAGGCATCAAAGAAGGTGGCATCGAGGAGTCCCACCACCCGCTGGCAACCCGGGGTGAGAAGCACAGGCGCGCCTTGGTAGAGAGGCTCGGTGGCGCCCAGGATCAAGGCGGCGCAGTCCACCGGCTCCAGCGATCGAACGCGCTCCACGAACTCGTCCGGCAGATTCCCGGCCCTCGCCGGCTTCTGGCGCCGGCGGGACAGCTCAGAAGGCAATAGCCGCAGCCCGTGCACAGCTCTTCGCGTATCGAAACGTCCAAGGTCAACCCTCCTGGCGAGACCGGACCAGTATCCGCCAGACGCCCCGCTGCACCACCTCATCCCTCTGATTCACCACCGAGAGATCCAGGTCCACGATGCCGCCCTTCAACGCCTTCATGGGCCTCTTGCGCACCACCTTCATACGCACGCGGATGGTATCGCCGATCTTGATGGGGCCTTTGAACTTCCACTCCAATCCCAGAAAAGCCTCCGCCGTCCCCTCCATGGGAATGGCCCGCATGAGCAAACCCGAGGCTATCGACAGCCCAAGCAGCCCATGGGCGATCCGTTCGCCGAAGACCGTGCTTTGGGCATGCTCGGCGTCGGTATGGACGACGTTGTAGTCGCCGGAAAGCCCCGCGAATGCGACGATATCGGCTTCCGTGATGGTTCGCCCGGGACTGACCGCCTGCTGGCCGACCTCCATATCTTCGAGATAAGATCCCTCCAGGCTCAAAGCGCTCATCCCTCTTCTCCTTTCGTGGATTCACCCGTCGCCCCGCTTGCCCATGTGCCCACGGCGGGGGATGCAAGATTCAACCGGATGGGCGAGATTATACACCAGAGACCCCGCCGCGGATACCGCTCCCGTCGATGGTATCTTAAACTCGTCAACGTCGCCATCCTCCCCTGGGGGTCGAGCCACTAGCCCATTGAACCCGCGGATGTCCTGATGTAGAATAGGCGACAGAGGAACGAGAAGACGCGATGGACCAAGTCCTGGTTGGCGGCAGGTACAGGATTCTGGAGCCCCTGGGCGAAGGCGGCATGGCCCAGGTCTTCAAGGCCGAGGATGTGCAGAGCCGGCGCGTGGTGGCGATCAAGATCCTTCGCTTTCAATACGAGGAAGATCCCGACGCCTTGGAACGCTTTCACCAGGAAGCCCGCTCCCTCCAGTCCCTCTCGCACCCCAACGTGGTAACCATCCTGGACCAGGGGCACCAGGACCACCTTCATTATCTGGTCATGGAGCTAGTGGACGGGGTCTCCCTCCAGCGGCTGATCCGAGAGGAGGGCCCCTTGCCCTTATCCAGGACGCTGAACCTGGGCATACAGATCGCCTCAGCGGCGGGAGCGGCGCACCGGGAAGGGATCATCCACCGCGACCTCAAACCCGCCAACATCCTGGTAACCTTCGACGACCGCGTAAAGGTCACCGATTTCGGGATCGCCCACTCGTTGTCCGGTCCGCCGGTGACGGATCGAGGGGTGGTTTGGGGCACCGCTTCCTATCTCGCGCCCGAGCAAGTTCTAGGGCGGCCCACTCGATTCTCGGTCGATGTCTACGCCATAGGCGCGGTGCTATACGAGATGATGACGGGATGTCCGCCCTATCAGGACGGCGAGGCTTCTCCCAACCCGCATCAGATCCTGAAGCGCAAGTTGTTCGAGGACCCCACTCCCATCCGAGACCTCAACCCTCAGATCCCGGAGCAGATGGCCCGAATCGTCTCCGGCGCCATGGCACGAGAGCCATCGCAGAGGTACCGTACCGCCCGGCAGTTGGAGCAGATCCTGCGAGGTTACAGCGACCGGGGAGCCTCCACCACCCGAGCCTATGGAATCGAGGAGACCGCCTCAACGGCGGAGAGCCGTCTCTACTGGACGATATTGGCCATCCTGGCCCTCTTCCTCCTGGCCGCCGTGCCCATCGGGGCGTTCATATTCTACCGCTATCGCCTGGCTTCTCCCCAGCCGACGGCCACCCCGGCGTCCGTCCTTCCATCGGCCTCCGCTGAGAGCCCCGGCCTGGAGGTCGCCGTGCCCCTGCTGATAGGAATGGGCCAGGAGGAAGCCCGACGCACGACTGCGGAGGCGGGGCTCAAATTCTACGTACTCTTCGAGGAGTACCAGGAGGGTGTTCCTCCCCTCACCGTGCTCACCCAGACCGTGAGCCCGGGCGAACTGGCGCAGCCGGGAGCGCCCATCGGCGTCGTCCTCAGCCGGGGATCGGAGTTCGTCGTCGTGCCCTGGGTGGTGGGGACCGCTTCCCAGGGGGCCGCCGAGCGCCTGGAGGAGTTGGGCTTCCAGGTCGAGCTGGAAGAGAGGCGAAGCACCGAGCACGAACAGGGCGTGGTGATGGAGCAGATCCCTAAAAGGGACTTCGTGGCGCTCAAAGGATCGAAAGTTCATCTGGTGGTGAGCTCTGGCCCCAGAATAGACTTGAATGTACAATTCGCCGATCAGATCGTGCTCCGATCCTGCGAGCTGAAAAGCGACTCGTTTCGCCCTGGAGACGAGCTTGAGCTGACGCTGAGATGGGAAGCCCTGAACGAGGTTAAGCAGGACTATACGGTGTTTGTGCATCTGATCTACGGAGAGGACTTCATCGTGGCGCAGCACGACGGTCAGCCCAGCCAGGGGAGCATGCCCACCTCCTCCTGGAAGGTGGGCGAGGAGGTCCAGGACGCCCACACGCTGACGGTGCCCGCCGGAGCGGCGCCTGGGCTCTACTGGATCGAAGTAGGTTTGTATCATCAGCCGACCATGACGCGTCTGAAAGCCCTGGATTCCGATGGGGCGGAGATAACGCCGGACGGCGCGGTGCGAGTCAAGCAGGTGGAGATCCAACTGTGAGCAGGGCCAAAGGGGGGAAATCGAAAAGATGAGAGACCAGAAAAAGCGAGCCGACATCCTGCAGCAAGCGGAGGTGGAAGGAGTAGAGTTCGTTCATCTGCAGTTCACCGATATGCTGGGCATCGTCAAGAGCGTGACCATCCCCGCCGATCTGCTCCCCGGGGCGCTGGAAAGCGGGGTCTGGTTCGATGGTTCCTCCGTGGAAGGATTCGCCCGCATCGCCGAGAGCGATATGTACCTCATGCCTGATCCGGATACCTTCAGCCTCGTGCCCTGGGAGGATGCCACCGCCCGCATAATCTGCGACATCTATACGCCGGACGGCGCGCCCTTCGACGCGGCGCCTCGCTGGATCCTCAAGCGAGCCGTGGACGGGGCCAGGGAGGAATTGGGGGTGATCTACAACACCGGCCCCGAGCCCGAGTTCTACCTCTTCCGGGAGGGGAGCGAGCCGATGAGGGACCTTCTCCTGGACGAAGCCGGTTACTTCGACCTCTCAGGGGATCGGGCCATCGGTGTGCGAAAGCAGATGGTCCGGGCGCTGAAAGTG